>JAAUYM010110693.1_pt1 | contig 12996 bp, 20 predicted proteins | sample 7278001 | NCBI WGS metagenome assembly JAAUYM01 (sample SAMN14350224, study PRJNA611818) | marine sediment metagenome | isolation source: surface marine sediment (1.8m) | place: French Polynesia: Moorea | collected 2018-08
GGATGGGCGGGGAAACTGGATTTCGTAAGAACCACAAGCATTTTTTTCCCAAAGTGAGACGACGGAATGGGTTTGAAAAGGGCAGATAAGATATACAGAGAGAGGGAGAAAACTTCTGCTGGAAACGCTATTCAAGTGACCTTCTCTCCCTCTCTCTGTATATCTTATCTGCCCTTTTCAAACCCATTCCGTCGTCTCACTTTGGGAAAAAAATGCTTGTGGTTCTTACGAAATCCAGTTTCCCCGCCCATCCCTCTCCCGCCTCCCTCCCGATCCTTGTTTCTCGCCCAACCTGACTGTGGTTGTTTCTCTCTCTCTCTCCTCCCTTTCCCACCGCAACGCAACGTTGTCGGGATCGGGGATCTTTGCGGGCCTAGGGCCATACTGGATGCGTGCGTAGTAGCACACGCACCCGACGGCGACGCCGGTGGAAGGACTGTTGAGGGAGGGGGCGGGGCCGGGCTCGCCTGCACTCTCGAATTGAGCCCGGTGAAACAGGAGAAGGAGGAGGAGGAGGAGGAGGGGAAAAAATACCCAAGAAAAAGAGTAGTAAGAGAGAGAGAAAGTGAAACACACGGGCTAGATCCCTGTGAATTGAGCCGGGCTTCCAATTAGAGTGGCGGGATAGTTTGCGTCAGTGTACCTACTGTACTGTACTACAGAGCCAATAGTTGTAAGCTTTTTTTTTGGCGCATGGAACGTGCGAGCGGGCCAGATTTAACTGGCGGAGTTAAATGAGCAAAAGGGTTTGGGTTTTTAATTTTTATTTGCCAAATTAAACTTGACCTTGAGTCCACGACCTTCTCGCTCTTATCACTAGCCCTTTTCCTCCCTCCCTCTTTCCTTCCTTCTGGTTCCCGCTCTCTCTCTCTCTCTCTCTCTCTCTCTCTCTCTCTCTCTCCATCCGAAGAGCAGTTCCTCCCCCCCCCCTCGTTCCTCACCCGCACCTTCTTCCTCAGTCTGCTTTCAGTCTGCTTTCGACACCCAAGTGCGAAAGGAGAAGACGCCTTTCGAGCCCCAACCCAACCAACTCTTAGCAGCAGTCACCGGGGCGACACCACCGCTCTCTTTTCGCGTCAATCCGTCTCCAAGATGCCTGGCTCGCCAGCACGTGAGTTAGTTCAACGTCCACACAGTCTTTGGCCACTACTACAAAGTGTGCCATTTGAAATATTTGTTGCTCTACCCTTTCTCCCCTCCCGATCCCTCGGCATTGGTGACGCACCCTCAAACGTTCTCACAGCTTGTCTCAATTTCAGCATTTCTGGTTCTTGGCAAACTTTTGCAAACATTTTGTTGCTCTGGCTGGGTGACCTGCAAGATGTCCTGTAAGATGTCCATAGGTCATGTGTACCGTAAGTTGGAAGTGGATGATGAGAGAGAAAAAGCAGTGCAGAGTTGATGAAGTCTTGCGCACGACATGTGACATATCTTGCCCTATTACGTTTGATGCGTCAGCTCCCGTTATCGGTTTTTTTTTCTCTTTGCCACAGATATGACTGACTTGCTCTTCCGGGTACAATGTGGGGCATTTATCCACATGCGGGGAAGGAGGAGGGGGGGAGGGAGATTGTCGATTGAAATAATAGGGTACCACATGTAGTACATACTGACAATGAATACACTTGACTTTGTTTATTGCACTTTAGCCCCTCTGCACGAGCAGGAAGAAATTCTCACGATTGAGGAAGGGGAAGGGTGGCATGGGGGGACTGGAGATTGGACCGCAACGCAAGGACTTGGAGGGGAGGGGCGGGTGATGAACTGTGTTGCCATTAACAGAAGAACATCTGCATGGCAGATGACTAGGGGCGAAAAAGAAGAAAGTAACATCTCATTTTTTTTAGTTGCTACGTTTAAAGCAGAATTGTGCTTAAGGCAGGTCTTCTAATGCCTTGCCGTTACCATGCAGATGGGCAGCCACTGCCAGCGTAGTACGTAGACGCAACAGAACCGTCTCTCTCTCTCCTCCCTCTCCTTCCCTCCATTCTTTAATTATTTATCAAGCTTTCTTACGCTTCCTGCTTTCGACTCATACTACTGTAGTCGCACTGCAGAACCACTGGTGGGTAAAACACCTCCCGCCTCCTCCGCTGGCTCTCGTTCTTCCAGAACTTTCCGAATTCAACGCGGATCGATACTTTAGATTTCGGGAAAACGTTGTTTAAGGCAACGTTTCCGTCCTGATCCACAGTCTGGCCATACTACTATGTAATACTACGTAGAAAGAAAGACTTCTGTGACTCCAGACTACGGCTGGCCAGCCTCTCTTCAGATACCGGCACACAAAGAAAGAAAGAAAGAAAGAGAGAGAGAGAGAGAGAGAGAGAGATTCACCCGTCAGGGCAACAAGCTGCAACAGCGTCACCATCTCGCAGAGCCGGCCTTTCCCCCCCTCTCTGTCCGACTCGGAGTCGGAGGTGCCTACCCTAGAGAAGGCAGTCACAGGATCAGAGCAAATAATCTGATTCACTCCAGAGGCGGCGGCGGCAGCGGCGGCGACGGCGGCATCATCATCATCCCAGGTTTTTCCCGGAAAATCTTCTGCGCTACTACTACATACTACTATCGTCTCGGTAGGCCAGTGGTTCACAACCTTTTCGGACTGCAACCTGCTTTTTGACCGCCTACAGCATTTCGCGATCCACTTTTCGTGCCCTAGACCCACTATGCACTACACATTTTGCTTATTCGTAGGCCCATAAGAAAAAAAAACCGCGGTTGAGAACTACTGCGGTAGGCACAACGGAAAATTTCATGCTTATGATACAATTCAGGATAAATCGTCACGTGCTGACGCAAGTACAATAATGTACGTAGTGTATGTAGTACGCAGTAGGTACGGCTTCTTGCTAGAGTAGACCTCTCCTCACACGTTTTATTAATTGCGAGTTTGGTGGAGTGCCTGGCTATTTAGTACAGTGTTGCCAAGAAAACTTGTTCGCACAATTTTTCTCGTGGAGAAAAAAGAATAATGACACAAACAATTGACGACTTAATGGTAGAGTTTTGCAAGTTCCTCGGGCCATTCCGCCACTTTTATGATGCCCACCACCAGCAGCGCTGCTCCTGATGGAAAAGGAGGCTGGCATGGAGCGGGAGGGGGGAGGAACACAGCCAAGTTGTTGTTGTTCTTGCGTAACATGGAACGGACGCCAGCTTTGTCTGCTAAATGACCACGTTTGCCCCTCGTGCGTCAATAGATTTTAATAGGGCCATGGAGCTTATAAAAAAAACCAACTTGTTGTAGCGCATCACTGGGCAAAAGAAATAAAAATCTCTGATCACGAGGTGTTCGAATGACGCACGTATTTTATGCTCCTCTTGGTTCGTTTGTTGCATTTGTTTGAGACGCGAGATTTCCAGGAAAAGACCAAACAGCCGTCTTGTTTCTCCTCTTGTAATCAGGCAAAAGGATGAACGGCGTCCCCGCTGTGACGGCGTCCAGCCTCATCGTGGTGAGCAACCGGCTGCCCTTCGTGCTCCGGCGCCACCCGGAGACCGGGCAACTCTCACGCAAGTCGTCTGCCGGCGGGCTGGTCACGGCCGTGGCGCCCGTGGTGGTGCAGTCCGGCGGACTCTGGGTCGGGTGGCCCGGCACGAGGCTGGAGGACGGGGACAAGATGCCCGAGTCCGAGCCGGGGGACGTCTCGCCCACCGCAGGGATCAAGTCGTCGCAGGTTCTCCCGGTCGGCCTGAGCGACGAGGACCACGAGCTGTACTACAACGGATGCTGCAACGGCACCTTCTGGCCCCTCTTCCACTCCATGCCCGACCGAGCCGTCTTCGAGGAGAAGTTCTGGGTCGCGTACAAGTACGGCACGAAAGTCATCTTCAACTCGCTTTGGCAGTTGACCAACATTTTCTCCTCTTCCTCCTCTTTCTCCTCCTCCTCCTCCTCTCCTGCAGGCGCGTCAACGATCACTTCGCCGACGTCACCATCGCCGCGTTGCGAAAAATGTTGAAGGAGAACCCCGAGCAAGTCCCTCTCGTCTGGATCCACGACTACCACCTGATGTTGGCGGCGAACACGGTGCGGCAGGTGGCGGACGAGGAGAATCTCTCTTGCAAGATCGGATTCTTTCTCCACATCCCCTTCCCCCCCTGGGACCTGCTCAAGATCTTCCCTTGGGAAGACATGATCCTGCAGGGCATCCTGGGTTGCGACCTGGTGGGCTTCCACATCGAGGACTACTGCCTCAACTTTCTGGATTCCTGCCAGCGCGGCCTCGGCCTCCGCGTGGACCGCAGGGCGCTGCTCACTGAGCACGGGGGCAGGACCGTCAGGGTCAGACCCCTGCCCATTGGGATACCTTACACCAGGTTTGAATCCATGGCCAGGGACGCCCCGGCGGGGACAATCAGCAAGAACATCAAGGTCATAAGACTTGTTCGATTGGTTGGCGATAATAACTGTACCGTACTGGATCTTTTCTGCTCTCTGTCTTCAGGTGATCCTTGGCGTGGACCGCTTGGACTACACGAAGGGCCTAACGAACCGTCTGCTGGCCATCGAACGCCTGCTGGAGGACCACCCGGAGTACGTGGAGAAGATCCTGTTCATGCAGGTGGCCGTGCCGTCGAGAACCGACGTCAAGGAGTACATGGACCTGAAGGAGGAGATGGACAAGTTGGTGGGGATGATCAACGGCCGCTTCTCGACGCCGCTCTGGTCGCCCATCAGGTACATCTACGGGAGCATCTCGCAGCAGGAGCTCGCCGGCTTCTACCGCGACGCCGACGTGGCCCTGGTCACCCCGATGCGAGACGGGATGAACCTGGTGGCCAAGGAGTTTGTGGCGGCGCGCATCAACGAGCCCGGGGTGCTCATCCTGTCCCCGTTCGCCGGCGCCGGCGGGATGATGCACGAGGCGCTGCTCGTCAACCCGTATGAGGTGGGAACGGTGGCCAAGATGCTGCACAGGTGAGTCGTCGGATCGGGGGGCAGTTTTTTTCTCGTCCTTGACGACTTACATATTGTGTTGGGGTACTAGTACACAATTGATTTCAGAGCGCTGACGATGCCTCTGGAGGAGAGGGAAGTGAGGATGAATGCGCTCAGGTGAGTTCAGGTTAGCTTAGAACACGTTAGGGGTCGAAGAAAATAAATCGTGGATCTGTTGCCTCCACCCGCAGGGCGCGAGAGCGCATCCACGACGTAAACTACTGGATGCGCAGCTTCCTCAAGTCCATCGGCACCCTCATCGCCGAGGACGGAGAGGACGTCCTCCCGACTCAGATGCAGCCGGTCGGGTTCGACGACTTCGATTCGTACCTGGCGCCCTACGTGGGCGACAAGGCCATCCTAAGCCTCCTTCTGGTGAGTTCTATATGGAAAAAATGGCTTCCTGATTTTTTTTTGCTTTAACATTAAACTTTTTTTTAGCATTACGACCTTTAGTTCCTGATAATTATTTGCCAAATACGTTGAGATGTAATTACAAGGAAGTGGACACAAAAGTTTAAGACAATCTTTGTTTAAATATTTCTTTGGACGCTACATACGCTGCATGCTGGTTTTTGCTTTACTATTTGAAAGCAGACTTTCAGCTTTCAGAGTATGTGATTGTGGCCATTTTTGCTCATGCTGTCGGTAGAAAAATATGAAGATTAAATATTTTCTTTTGTTTTCCTTCAGGACTACGATGGCACCCTGTCTCCAATCGCCAACCACCCCGACCTGGCCATAATCCCGCCGGAGACGAAGAAGGTGCTGGAGCGCCTGGCTAACAACCCGGACGTCTTCATCGCCGTCATCTCCGGAAGGAGCGTCAACAACGTCAAGGACATGGTTGGCATAGATGGGATCACCTACGCCGGCAATCACGGGCTGGAGATCCTTCACCCGGACGGGACCAAGTTCGTGCACCCGATGCCCGCGCAGAACCAGGGCAAGATGGAGAAGCTCCTCAGGCAGCTGCAGGTGGGAGGAGCTGGAGGAAGTACGTATCTCTGTCCCTCGTAGTACACTACTAATCGGTCATCTTTCATACGGGAAAGGACGAGGTGTGCAACGACGGCGCCTGGGTGGAGAACAAGGGCGTCCTGCTCACCTACCACTATCGGGAGGTCTCCAGCGAGAAGCGACAAGTGCTGGTGCCGAGGGCCCAAGAGATCATCTCGGAGTGCGGATTTAAGGTAAAGCTGAGAGACGTGGATGTCATTACATTTGTGTACAGTACTACGTAACTATGTACCTATACTATGTAGTGTGGTGCTTGATTTTTTTTTTCAGGTCGGTCTCGCCCACTGCGCGCTGGAGTGCAAGCCCGAAGTGACTTGGGACAAGGGCCGCGCGTCGATCTACATCCTCCGCACGGCCTTCGGGGTCGACTGGTCGGAACGGTGAGCCTCCAATGCCAGAGTCTGACCTACCGTGGCAGTTGTACGTACTACGTACATCAGCCATCAAGCGTGCTCTGACCTTCCAGCATCCGCATCATCTTCGCCGGTGACGACATCACCGACGAGGACGCCATCTCCGCGCTGAAGGGCATGGCCTTCACCTTCCGCATCGTTAGCCACCATCTGACCAAGACGGCCGCGGACAAGAGGCTGCCCTCCACGGACTCCGTGCTCACGCTCCTCAAGTGGGTGGAGAAGCACATGTCCACCAGGTGAGAGAGAAACAATAGGCCGGGAATAGTTGGATTTTCACAAAAATTGAGTTCCTCCTTCTCTCAATCTCTTCAGGAAAAGCGAGTTTTCTACGAAGAAGACCTCGCTGTCCGCCCCCGACGTCCCCGTGACTTCGGCCATCGTCACCATGCCACTGTAATACGCGCACATATAAAAAAAGTGGTGTTTGTACTGGTATACCATGGTCCCTCTTATCAGACAAAGTCGAAAAAAAAGTATCTGTCAATCAAACCACTCCACCCATTTTGGCCCCGTTTTTTCTCTTCCTCGTTGCAATGAAGTGCCGAAAGAAAAATTAAGAATTCCCCAGAAGCCAATCAAAAGTTCATATCCATAGAACTGTGGCTGCGTGTACCTATATACTACCTATAAGGGATCAATGGTTGCGAAAGCTCTCTCTGTCTCTGTGGAACATTTTTAATGTTATTTTTTTTTCACATCCCCAACATCTCTTCTCTTTTTCTGACCTGATGTGTGTTTTGTAGACACTACCCTCCATGTGCGTGTGTTTGTAGTACTATGTAATAACATATATATACGTGCGTGTACTGTTGCAAAGTACCGTTGTATGGTATACTCCAGTGGTTATTACTACTCGTAAAATGGTGTGGGCATTGGCATGTGTGTTTGTACCTATGTTGCACCACGGTGTAAAGTGTATCTACGACACAAACATGATGGAAACGAAAAGTTTAATTTCACGCTAAGGAGCAACGTGCAAATAATGTAATTCGCAATGAAACACTGTTCATACAGTATTTTTGTTCTTGGAGACATTTTTTTTCAGTCGTGTTCATTATACGATTGTCCACATAGACTCCTTTTGGTGGTTCCTGAGCTGTACATGACTATAGTACAAGCGCTGCCTTCCTGCATTGGACCCCGCGATAAAATGACGTCAACGGTAGTTTAGTATATATAGCATGGGAGAAATGGAAGGGGAGAGGAGCGGTGATATCGATTTTTCCTTCTTTCTGCTCTCTCTCTCTCTTCCAGTCCTAGTCCCATCCCACTTGTAGAGCGCCCCTTTCTCTCTCAGCTCCTTTCTACTAAACGTACTGAAGCGAAGCGACCTCGGCATGAGAGCCCCTCCTTCTCTCCCCCCCCTCTCACAAACTGAGGGAGAACGAAAGAGGAACAGCTGCTAGCACAAAGAGTAGCCAGTGACGACCTCCATCTGCCTTTATCCACACTTTTGGCCATGGGAAACGCCGACACCAAACTGAACTTCCGCAAGGCGGTGATCCAGCTGACCACCAAGACCGCCCCGGTGGACGCGGCCGACGAGCAGTTCTGGGAGCAGTTCTGGTCCGAGTCCGTCACGTCTGTGCAGGTGAGGATGGTCTTTTTATCCGACGATCGGGTGATAATTAAAGCGATTACGGAATGGCAGTAGACATCTACGTACTGTATGGTCCTACCATACTAAGCAGAGTTTGCAAGGTTAAAAGTTTTCAATTTTTTTATCTCTTCTTATGTATTTTACACAGAAAATAACCTGTTAAGTAACTAATGGTAATAACAAAAACATATGGCATTGAACAAGTTTTTTACCCTAAAGGCTATCTCCAATACTTGGCAAAAAAATAGCCCCTTTTCATCTTTCCCAAAAAGAGGTATCCCTGCTCCCTGTGGCAAAAATTGACCTACAGTACGACACCTAAGGAGGTAGGGTCTTGCATTCCTATGGATGATAATAACGGCTGCTTCTCCACTTCAGGATGTGTTCACCCTGGTCCCCTCTGCCGAGATCCGCGCCCTGCGTGAGGAGTCTCCGTCCAACTTGGCCACCCTGTGCTACAAGGCGGTGGAGCGGCTCGCGCAAGCGGCCGACTCCAGCTGCAGGACGCACCAGGATCACGTGCAGGTGCTCAACAGTGTCAGGCTGCTCACCAGGATTATTCCATACATTTTCGAGGACCCCGATTGGCGGGCCTTCTTCTGGTCGGCCATTCCCGAGCCCGGACAGGGTCAGGGTCAGGCGCACCCGGCGGCACCGGGGGAGCAGCCCTCCGGGGGATCGATGCCTTTGGCACAGGTAAAACACTGCTATAGACAAAGGAATGATTAGAAAAATCCATCCAGCATTGTTGAGTTTGTTGTTTATGTGCTGTAACCATAGGTGATGCTGAACGCGGTGTGTGACTTGCTCTTCTGCCCCGAATTTACCGTCGCTTCGAGCGGTGGCAGCGGCGGAGGGGGAGGGGGAGGCGGCGGCGGCAGCGGCTCCAAGAGCGGCGGGTCTGCGGCGGCTAGAGACGAGGCGGACGATCTGCAGACGCTGGACAGCTGCGAGTACATCTGGGCGCCGGGAGTAGGATTTGCCAGGTGAACCGACGTAATTGATCATATACCGTATATAAAACTAAAGACTTTCATGATTGCAACACAGCAAGAGCACGGACAACCCGCAGTACGACCTGAACCGCCGCGAGCTCCTCCGCCTGTTGGAGACCTGCTTCTCTCAGACGATGTACCTTCCCCCGCTGGGAGAGGCACACGCAGCCGCCAACAGGTACAGTACTGTCAGTCACAGAACACAGCCGCCTCCTCATCGTTCTCAATCACAGGTGGGTCCAGTACTTCACGTCGAGTGAGAACCGCCACGCGCTGCCGCTGTTCACGTCTCTGCTGAACACGGTGTGCGGGTACGACCCCGCTGGCATCCTGCCCTACAACCACCTCTTCTTCAACGACACCAGAGAGGAGTTGGTGGAGGCGGCCCTCCAGGTGCTCATTATCACCCTGGACCAGGACGCGCCCTCTCCTCCTCCTGCCCTGCCGTCCGGCCGCACCTCCTCCTCCTCCTCCTCCGACGTCTCTCTCTTTCCGGACAACCTCTTCCTCAACTACCTGTCCCGCATCCATCGCGAGGAGGACTTTGACTTCGTCCTGAAGGGCGTCACGCGACTTCTGATGAATCCGCTGGCCCAGACGTACCTGCCCCACTCGCAGAGGAAGGTGCTCTTCCACCAAGAACTGCTCGTCTTCTTCTGGAAGTTCTGCGAGCACAACAAGAAGTTCCTCTTCTTCGTGCTTAAGTCAAGCGACGTGCTGGACATCCTCACACCCATCCTGCATCACTTGAACGACGCGAGGGCAGATCAGAGCAGGGTAATTCGTGCGAAGCTACGGTATAGGGGGGAGAAAGAAAAGGAAGGACTCATGGCTCCTCCTCTCTCTCTCCCAAATTGCAGGTCGGGCTGATGCACATCGGGGTGTTCATTCTCCTGCTCCTGAGCGGAGAGAGAAACTTCGGGGTGAGGTTGAATAAGCCCTACACGGCCACCGTCCCGATGGACATCCCGGTGTTCACGGGGACACACGCCGACCTCCTGGTGATTGTCTTTCACAAGGTGAGGAGTACCTGCGGGTAGCATGTAGAAATAAGTACAACAGTACTTGCTAACAACACATTTCACATTTCAGATTATCACGACTGGTCACCAGAGACTGCAGCCTCTCTTCGACTGCCTCCTCACCATACTGTGCAACGTCTCGCCTTACATCAAGGTCTAGCTGAGCTGACTTGCATGGGGAGGCGGATGAGCCGTAAGGATGTTAAGAATTGGTACTCTTTTCTCCGCAGTCTTTATCCATGATAGCGGCCTGCAAGCTGATCCACCTGCTGGAGGCCTTCACCACTCCTTGGTTTCTCTTCTCCTCTCCCACCAACCACCATCTGGTCTTCTTCCTGCTCGAGATCTTCAACAACGTCATTCAGTATCAGTTCGACGGCAATTCCAACCTTGTCTACAGCATAATCAGGAAGAGACAGGTGCAGATCGAGCATTCCGGGTGGGAGGGGGACGGGCTTCTTAAGGGCGAGGTCAAAGGTCATTTTTTCATCTTGACAGGTCTTCCACCATCTGGCAAATTTGCCCACAGACTGCGGCAGCATCAACCGCACCCTCAACAGGAGGGGCAAGAGGCAGCTCTCACAGGGGACGCACAGCAATCCCTACAATTCCCAACAGCAGCAGCAACAGCAGCAACAGAGCCATCCCGAGCTTCCGATCCCGGTCGCTGCCTCTTCGCCGCTCAGCCCCATGGAGGGGTCGAAGCCGGCACTGCCCGCTGAGCCGGGCACACTGAAGGTGAACACGCGACCTATCACCAGTGCTAGGAATGCTGGTATATTAAGTGGACCAGAGACTAAATCGCCTTGAAATAATGTTTAGGCCACCCTGATGGACCTGCCGGGCATCGACAAGATGACGGAGAAGGAGACGGCGCACCCGAGTCAGAAGCAGCTGGACAAGCTGACACGAGCTGGTCCCGGTGCCGCTCTCTTCTCCACGGGGGCGATGGCGGCGACGGCGGGGACGACGGAGGAGGACAAGAAGTCGAAGGAGGAGGAAGAGGAGGAGAGAAGGAAGTCACTGGCCACAAATCTGGCCGAACTCTCCAGGCAGCAATCAGACACGGTATGAACATGAATGTGTTCAGGTAGTCCGAGTGTTACTTGACTCTGTCTTTTCATTCAGCCGGTGGATGCAAATGAAGCGGACAAGTCACCGCAGCAGCAGCAGCAACAGCAGCAGCAACACCCTGGCCTCTCTCGCGCCACCAGCCAGCAGAGCACGGTCAGTCGCGCCAGCACCTCCGCGCCGGCGTCTGCGGTGACGCCGGTTGAGAGCTGGGTGCCCACACAGGACTGGGTGGCCGCGTGGAAGAGCAGGCTGCCCCTACAGACCATCATGAGATTGCTGCAGGTGGCGGCAATGAAATTTACTCTGGGAATTTTTAAAAAATGTATGGGCATTTTTTTTCTTCCTGTTGTTGTTCAGGTGCTGGTGCCCCAGGTGGAGAAGATCTGCATCGACAAGGGTCTGACTGACGAGTCGGAGATACTGAGATTTCTCCAACACGGGACCCTGGTACTAACTTACATGCGCTGGGAGGAAAAAAAGGAAGGTGGACAATTGCCATCGTCTCCTCTCGTTTCCAGGTGGGCCTCCTGCCCGTCCCGCACCCGATCCTGATCCGCAAGTACCAGGCCAACCCGGGCACGGCCATGTGGTTCCGCACCTACATGTGGGGCGTCGTCTACCTGCGAAACACCGACCCGCCCATCTGGTACGACACCGACGTCAAGCTATTCGAGATACAGAGGGTCTGAATCATTCACAACTTGTACACTATGCTATACTTAACATTTTCTTCCTTTCGATTTAACTTCTTGCATCGTAACCGCCGGGCCAAATTATGTCAATACGTTAAGAACCTTTCCCTTTTAAGGATCGTCTGATCGTCTTACATATCACCTAAAGAAAAATTACCCAATACGTATCTTAGACGCACGGTTGCTCCCGGTGAAGAGCTAAGAAGTGCGACAAAAAGTGAGTTTAATATTGCTACAATTGATGGCAAGTACGATTTTCTAATAAACAATAAGGGGCCACATCAACTTTATCGGTATCATCAAAAGAATTGTACCACGGTACTATTTTTTTGACGTCAGCTTATTCGTCTCCTGAGCTTCCTTGCTTCCATGAGCAGCGTCTGGTAACTCCCGAGGTGTCTGGTGAAGCTCGGTTCACTCCTGGCGTACAGCGCGCACCAGGGATTCTGCTCACCCTTGATCACGTAGCCCTCCACGATGGGCAAGGCCATCCTGAAGTCGCCCGACAAGATCTCATTGCTGCCAACCTTCTCCACGCAGTCTTCCGTCACTCTGGCATTCATTGCCCTTAGCGCCCGCACCTTCCTCTCCATCATCTTCTTCCCGAACCGTCTCACATTCCGCTTCAGCTTCTCCCTGAAGTGGTCGTACACCATCTGCTCCGCCCACAGCCACCTCCGCAGCGTTGCCCTCGACTCGGAGGTCATGTTGGAGCTCTTTCCTTCCACCCGCCGGTTGAGGCGAAGGAAGGTCAGGTCCCACATCGACTTCGACGTCGTCCTCCAGCACAGCCTCTCGGCCATCAGCACCAGAGACTCCTCGAACATCTCCGTGATGAGAACCAGGTCGAAAGTCACGTCCAACTGGCGGATCTTCCTCAGCATGGTCTCCTTCTGCTCAGAGTCCTCCAACGTCACTCCGAGGTCCCAGAGCTGCTGGTTCTTGTCCACCTTGGAGTTATTCCTCCTCCCCACGCCCATCGCGGCCCTCCTCTTGGCAAACTCGTTGATGTCCATCTTGTACCGCTTCTGCAGACCCATGTAGACGTAGTTAGACTCGAAGCAGTCCACGGGATCTCTCAGGAGGGTGATGGCGGCGGCGCCGGGCACAACCTTCTGCACCTCCCCGTGGTTCCAAACGCTGTGGAAGAGGAAGAGGTCGAGCTGTTCCCCCGGAGTCCAGTTGGCGACGTCCGAGGAGCTGAAAGGCTCCCTGAGGGAGAAGGTCCACCC
>JAAUYM010175142.1_pt1 | contig 12995 bp, 10 predicted proteins | sample 7278001 | NCBI WGS metagenome assembly JAAUYM01 (sample SAMN14350224, study PRJNA611818) | marine sediment metagenome | isolation source: surface marine sediment (1.8m) | place: French Polynesia: Moorea | collected 2018-08
AGCGGTTTCAATGCCAAGAGAGAGGGGAGCCACATCCAGCAGGAGCAAGTCCCCCACAGACTCACTTGAATCTCCAGAAAGGATGGCAGCCTGAACAGCAGCACCATAGGCGACTGCCTCATCGGGGTTGATGCTCTTATTGAGCTCTTTGCCATTGAAGAAGTCCTGTAGGAGCTTCTGGATTTTTGGAATCCTGGTTGAACCCCCAACGAGGACAATGTCATGAATAGTAGCCTTGTCCATCTTGGCATCCCTGAGTGCCTTTTCTACTGGATCCAGTGTTCCTCTGAACAGATCAGAGCAGAGCTCCTCAAACCTTGCCCTGGTGATGGAAGTGTAGAAGTCAATGCCTTCGAACAGGGAGTCGATCTCAATGTTGGCTTGGGCCGAAGCCGAGAGCGTCCTCTTTGCCCTCTCGCAGGCTGTTCTAAGGCGCCTGACAGCTCTCTTGTTCCCGGTCATGTCCTTCTTGTGCTTTCGCTGGAATTCCTTGACAAAGTGGTCAACCATCCTGTTATCAAAGTCCTCTCCGCCGAGGTGGGTGTCACCTGCAGTGGACTTTACCTCAAAAATTCCGTCTTCAATGGTCAAGATCGACACGTCAAAGGTGCCTCCTCCCAAGTCAAAAATGAGGACGTTGCTTTCCCTGGCTGTTCCTTTCTTCTTGTCAAGTCCGTAAGCAATTGCGGCCGCAGTCGGCTCATTGATGATCCGGAGAACGTTTAGGCCAGATATGACCCCCGCATCCTTGGTAGCCTGCCTCTGAGAGTCATTGAAGTAGGCAGGCACAGTGACCACAGCATCTTTCACGGCATTTCCCAAGTAGGCCTCGGCGGTCTCCTTCATCTTGGTCAGGACCATGGACGAGATCTCTTCGGGGGTGAAGTTCTTGGTCTCGCACTTGTACTCCACCTGGATCTTGGGCTTGGAGGCCTCGTTGACGACCATGAAGGGCCAGTGCTTGAGGTCTCTCTGCACCGTGCTGTCGTCGTACTTCCTCCCAATCAGTCGCTTGGCGTCGAAGATGGTGTTTGACGGGTTCATGGCCACCTGGTTCTTGGCAGCGTCCCCGATCAGTCTCTCTGTATCGGTGAAGGCCACGTAGGAGGGCGTTGTGCGATTGCCCTGAATGGAAAATATGTGGTTATCATGAAGCATAAAATAAAATACATGTAGCAAACTTTGATTACTACTAAAAACTTTGCTATACTAGTAGTAATTATTTTAGGCAGCCTCCGCTCTAGTAGCAAAAAAAACATTATTACCAAGCCTTTATCTGTCTTTACCTGGTCGTTGGCCACGATCTCCACCTTCCCGTGCTGCATGACCCCCACGCAGGAGTAGGTGGTCCCCAAATCGATGCCCACGGCCGGGACCTTCATCTTCGGATCTTGCTATGTAGCTGACTAATCCTTGCTCCCGCAAGTCTCTACGTACTTTGAAAAGAGGAGCAGCCCAGATTCTTAAATGCCGGAGGAAGGATAGGCGGAATCTAGGCCGTGTAGGGGAAAGTCACTCCTCCTCCTGTTCTCAAAGGTTACAGGGCATGGAGGAGGCGGCGGCAGCGGCGCCATGTAGCGTGTTGGGACTTGGGGCCGAGGGATGAGAAACTTCTGGAGGAGAGAAAGGAGGAGGGGGAGGCGATGCCCAGAAAGTAAAGTTCGCTCATGTCTTCTTGCGCGGCGGCATCTGAGAGGTGGGAGAGACGAGGAAAGTTCTAGGCGAGAATGCACACGGACGGTGCTTAGAGCACTGACATCAACGATCGAGACTCCAGAGCGAAAGCACTAAGAGAGTGTTTATGTTTATTACTGTACAAATGATGGCGAAAAGGAAAAAAAAACCGCATATGCAGTGGGAATGATGATTAATTTACGTATTTCTTGCATGTGTCAGTGCAACTGATGCAAAAGTTTTAAGCAAAGTCCATCGAGGATTAGCCTTCAACTTAATACGACAGAGATTCTTCATTCTTTATTGCATGTTGATATACCTAGTAGTAGAGATAAAGGGCGGGTGCCATTCATCCGATTCTGTAGTTCCTCTCTTCCTATTCACCACTGAGGATTAACAGCACAAGAGAGGAGAGGGGAAAAATATGGCGAGGTTTGAGCTAGAACGTAGTGAAATTTTTTACATATTAAAATTTCCAGATGCCACCTGGAGATTTGTTTGCATCTTTTTCTGTACTGTACATAGTAAGCACAGATATTTTTTTTACACCTATAGGCATAACATTTTAAGGTGTCCTGATTCGCAGACTTCACCATGAGGTTTGACTATACGTACTACACAAAGAATTTCCCACAGAGACATTGAGGGTCCAGACGGTGGTGCACGAACAAGAAAATGGGAAGCAAACTTTACCTGCGCTTGCAGGTGGTATACCAGAAATCGTACCGGTGTTTGGAGAGTGCGGACGTACTTCTGGTCAATCGAACCACACCTCTATCCTAGAGAGAGAGAGAGAGAGAGAGAGATGGAGAGATATGCTACTAGTACTACCACACGTTAAACGGGAAAGGGGGGGAATCGATAGTATCAAAGTTCTAGTTTTTCTGCACCAACGCAGTTTAGTTAGAGTGGCACCAAGCGAAGGTTCTTAATACTGCTGCTGCAATTTTTTTTCTTGCTTCCTTCAGCCCCTCCCCTAATACATACATATCCAAATATGTCTCACCTCTCAGCATTGAAACGGTGGCCTGGGCTGCCTAGTGCTCGACTTCGCGGGTGGAGGGGAGAGAGGTTCGCGCGGGCAAAGTCCGCGGCGGCTCCCCTGACGGAGGAAGGAGGGCTGAACTTTGGCGACCACGCGGCCGCGTTCCGGTCCAAGTCCACGCTGGAGCTGCTGCGGTCCCTGGCCATACTCAAGCTCTGTTCAGTCGACTTGTTCGTGGACAACAGCTTGAAGGTCGCGTACTAGCACGCCACTGTAACCATACACTCTTCTGCATCCCTCTTGTTCTTCAGGGATGTCTGATCTTTGTCCATCGAGTAGAAAGACTTTTTAAAGTTGGAGGACTTTGTAGGTTTGCGTGTCATTTTCGCGCCCTTCGTTTTTTTTGGTAGAGTTGCCAGATGGCAAAAAGTCTTAAGTTTTTATAATCAAATCACACTGATCTTTTAGTTCTTTTGACTCTTTCTCAGTTTAAAAAATGTTAAAACTTAACCTGTACCATTTTTTTCTTCAAAATGTCTTAGCATACATTTTGAGCAATTTTGGATACATTTGGTGCTAGTTATCTAGGTTGGCATGAGACAACAAGAAAATTTCCACTTGTTGGTTTAAAATGCAAGTGATGTGGTTTGCTCATATGCCGGTGCACTTCATAAGTTCATATGTATGCGAAAAATTTCCCATTATCTGGCAAGACCGGATTTTCTATACCGGGTCTCCCATATTCACACATGGACACATTTAATTTCACGCGTGGGCTTTCCCAAACTCCATGGACACATTTAATTCGATTTATTCTGGAGGCAGGACGAAGCATCAACTTTAGCGCTTGCTTTAAATAAAATCGTATCTCGCCTCCTGCACAGATCATGAGGACTTTCGAGCGGCTGCTGGGAGCCAGGCTGTTCTCCGCGCTGCTGAGGCCGACCTTCTACGGACAGTTCGTGGGCGGCGAGACCAGGGAACAGCTGACAAGAACAGCGGACAGGCTGGCCGCCGCCAGGCTGGGCCTCATGGTCTGCCCGGTCCACGAGGAGGACGTGGAGGAGGAAGGGGAGGAGGAGCTGGACGAGTTAGTGCATAGGAGCTCAACATTTTGTTTTTTTTTTCACGCTAATGGTGAAATTTGAGATGGTATAATTGTAGATGCACGCCAAAAAAGAAGGATGGTTGCTTGTGTCTCAACATCAAAATGTTCTATTTTCAAATCGGCCTCGCTTTAAGAAAAACTCAGATTTACATGTCTCAGATAGTAGTTGAAAATGTTTGTCCTGTACGGTACAAACAAATGCCCGACGGGACTTTTAAACTTACGAGCGTAGCAAATTCAGCTTTAAAGATGTAATGGAAGATGTCATTAGAATACCACCTAAACGTCACAATTTTTTTTTTCGTAAATTTGTTACGCTTGCAAGTTTAAAAGTCCCGTCGGGTGGTACGCAGGGAGAAGTACGAGAGGAACACGGAGTACATCGTCGGCGTGGCCGAGACCATGGGGGCGATCGCGGAGCGCCAGCAGCAGCTGGCGCCGCACCTCCAGTGCAAGATAACAGCCTTCATGTCCGCCAAACTAGTCGTAAGATGAAACTGCCAGAACCAACACACACAGCGCATACTAGTTAGTAGAAATTTTTTGGTGCGCCACATACGTAGTAGGACATATTATGCATGATGTCCGCGCTGTGTGTTGGTCGGGATGAGGTCCCTGCTCACTAATTGCCCCCTCCCAACTACTGTGCTCGCAGAAGAGTCTTTCCGACCACCTCCTGCACCGGCGCCACAGCCTCGGCGGCCTGAGCGGTGAGCTCTCCCGCGGGCTGGACGACCAGCCAGTGTCCCCGGCGGGCCTCTCGCCCGACGAGTCCGAGCACCTCCGCCGGGGCCTCTCCCGCCTCTCCCGCCTCTGCCGTCGGGCCCGCTCAGGAGGCCTCCGGGTGCTGGTGGACGCGGAGTACACCTACCTGAACCCGGGCGTCTCCGCCGTCGCCCTGGCCATGATGAGGCGGTTCAACCGGGACGGGGAGGCCACGGTCGCCAACACCTACCAGTGCTACCTAAAGGTGGTTTTATTGCATGAAAAAGGAGAGAACTAGTACTACAGCCAAATATCGATTTAACGATGTCGATCAACAATGCTGGTGTGTAACTACCAAATGATGATTTTGCTTCCTAAACACTTAGTTCTACGATCTAGATCTCAAAATTGTAATTTTCTTTTTTTGTGTGTGTTCCAGCCAAAAACATAATAAATAATCGAGAGGTCACTGTACCGGCAAGTTGTGTGTTTCTTTCCAGAGCGCCTTCGACACCATTTCGTCCGACAAGGCATTGGCGGACCAAGAGGGATTTCTCTTCGCTGTCAAGCTGGTCAGAGGAGCGTACCTAGAAAAGGTGACTAGAATAGTAAAATCGTTTGCTTCAGATTGATAAATATGCCTTGTCCTCCAGGAGCGCCTCCTCTCCCGCACCCTGGGCTACCCCGACCCCGTCAACCCCACCTACGAGTCCACCGGCGCCATGTACGACCGCGTCTGCGAGTGGCTCCTCCGATCGGCATCGCCCTCCACCTCCTCCTCCCCCTCCTCCTCCTCCTCCACCCTGGGCTTTCTGGTGGTGGCCACCCACAACGAGTCCTCCGTGCGTCGCGCGGCCGAGCTGGCCGGTGAGCTGGGTCTGCTGCCGCCGCCGCCGCGGGCCCCCGGGTCCGCCGTGGTGGTGTCCTTCGCGCAGATCTACGGGATGTCGGACCAGATCTCGCTGCCGCTGGGTGCGCGCCGGGTGCCCGTCTACAAGTCCGTGCCGTTCGGGCCGGCGTCCGAGGTGCTGCCCTACCTGTCGCGGAGGGCGGCCGAGAACCGCGCCGTCGTCGCCGGGGCCAGGAGGGAGAGGCAGCTCCTGGCCAGGGAGGTCTGCAGGAGGATGCTGCAGATCACGGCGCGGACCAGACTGGAGAAAAACTGACTTGACCGACAAAGCTCGTCGCTGTAGAAAACTAAAACATAAAAACTTCAATTTAATCTCATGGTGACGTAAAATCTTCAATTCTGGTCCAACTGAGGAGCGGCGAGAGCAGTTTTCTCAGGAGAGACAAGTCTGAAAAGGACATACATCAAACATCCAGGCTGTTTTCTACTGGCATGGAGTATGGTATATTAAAAGTTGTTGTACCTACTACGTCTTACGCAAGGGCAGGCAAGATGCACGCCACAAAAATTACGACAACACAGGTGGAAAGAAAGAAGTCGAAGTCGAGATCGGAATCGTGTGAGAAAGAGGGGGGGAAGGGGGAGGAGGATGGGGAGGCAGGAGGTGGGGAGGGGGGGGACGGGTGACCCAGGTGAGGTGTCTCTTTCACTCTAGGGGACAGGAGGAGGAGGAGGAAGAGGAGGAGGCGGAGATAGTGGTGGTGGAGGAGGAGGAGGAGAGCATCATACTTAGCAGTAGACACAGGGAGGAGGAGATTGAGAAAGGAAACAATGCCAAAAGCTCCACTTGGCGGGTCTATTGTTTTCTGCTACTGGATCGACTCGACTCGACCCGACCCGACTTTCTTCCTTCCTCCCTTCCTTCTTTCTTTCCCTTCCCCTTAACTTCTTCTTTTTCGCCTCGTTCGCACCATTCTTGTTGCACTCATTCGCTTGATATAACTTGAAACGCTGCCCCCCCTCCTCCTCCTTCCCTTTCTTCCTCCCTTCCTCCTCCGTCTTCATCTTCTTCGGTCAGGTTCGTCTCGGCTTTGTATAAGGCTTTGTGGATCATCCATCGCGTAATTTTGTTGAATTCGTGGTTGCTGCCCTTGTTGGTCAGTGATGATTTAGGTAGTTGTACTGTATTGGTAGTTAGCGGCAAAAATAACCACCACCAATTAAGAGTTAGAGTTGCATGTGTTACAAGGTGTGTCAGATTTCTTGACGAGTTTTTTTTAATTGGATATAATAAACCATGAAATTGAAGGTGCTTATTGTCGTGCCACATAAAGAAGCACCAACTTGGGAACATCAGTTTATACGCGTTAATCACGTCTAACATGTCTTTCTTTGGCGTCCCAACCAGTATCGCTAGTGTGCATTTAATGATGGGTTGTCCTAACGCCAGAGCAGGTGTTAAAATAGTGGGAAAAAATAACTCTTAGAGCAACCTAAAGCAACCAAATTTTGACCCCATCACTAATTACTAGCCGTTGGTGTGGCCAATACTGGTTGGGGTAACATTGCATCATATACCATATAGGATGGTTCAGCCGGCCTTAGTTTCTTAAAGAAAATTGTGCATTGTACACCAATTGTGTTCCATTAAACAGTGAATACATAGATAAATAAATGGTGAGACACACCCAAGATCTGCATGGTGAGGTCTACCTAAAGCTCCCTAGTGAAGGTAAAAAAATATTGATTTGACCACTCTTCTACTGACTCTTCCGTCCTTTTTCATGTGGTCATTATTACTAACTCGTGTGTCATGTGTGTAAAGCTATAAAATAGTTTTGTGGTGTGCCTATTTAATTAATCACCATGTACATACCACAGTATTAGTACCCAACCACCAACGGTGGTATGCAAAATGATGACAGCTCAGTTGAAATAAGTACACATTGGATATGTGCACATCGTTTTCGCACGTTCGGCGCCGACTTGATGCTCAATTGGCAATAACAAAATTTCTGCATCGGAGCTCAGTCGGAAGTTTATTAAGAGTTCGTTGTTGGTTGGGTATACCTTACATTATATGTACAGTGGTGCACCGTCATAGTTCTTAAAAAATTTCAAATCGATTCAACAACAGTCTACTGCTTGCCTCTTTTTAGTGCTTTGTGCAGTCTGTTCTGACTCTCAATTGTTCATGACAAACTCTAATGTTGCTTTTTTTGGCAGGACCAAAAATTAACTCCAGATTGAGTCGTCATCACCATGGATGCCATCAGAAAAAAGATGCAGTCTCTCAAGACCGAGACCAATCAACTGTTCCAGACCATCAACAAGTTTGAGGAGGAGACCAAAGAGGCCAACAGGATTGCTGACCAGTGTGATGCAGACATCAGGGACCTGGGTAAGAAGATAACGAGCTATGAAAGTGACTTTGACGAGACGAATGACAAGCTCACCAAGACCCTGAGCACTCTGGAAGAGAAGGAAAAGGCCTTCATTACTGCTGACGAGGAGGTCAGTGGCCTGGCCAGAAGACTGATGTTGATGGAAGATGAGGCAAAAAAGGCAGACACCAATTTGGCTGACACTGTCACCAAGCTTGCTCTAGCATCCAAAGAGGCTGATGGAATTCTCAAGAAGGTGAAATATTTCGAGAGCAAGACCATGAGGAATGAGGTGGAGTTGGAGGAGGAAGAAAAATACTTGAGGGAGACAAGGAAGATGGCTAGTGATAGCGAGAAGAAGTTGGATGAGTTAAGTCGGAAGCTTGGAGTTCAAGAGGATGAACTGAAACGAGCTTTGGAAAGAGCTGAGATGGCAGAAGGAAGACTAAAGGATGTTGAGAATGAACTAGAGGCTGTCGGTGAGAACATGAAGCAGCTAGAAATATCTGCTGAGAAAGCGGCAGAAAGGGAGGACAAGCTGAAGACAAAGATCCGCCAGATTATGGAGAGGCTGAAGCTGGCTGAGGCACGCTATGAATACGGCGAGATGAACATAACAAAGCTGAACCACAGGATTGACGATCTTGAGGATGAGATCTACCGTGAGAAGATGAAGATCAAGAAGGTGTCAGATGAGCTGAACGACACCTTTGATGACATGCTGGCCAATTATTAACGACTTTTGCTAACACCTCCACCACATATACGTAGGTAATATGTTTAATCATTAAAAAAAATAATAGTTTGAATCTCAACAGCAAAACTGCAAATTCGCCATTGCCAATGTCACATTAAAACGACGGTGAAACGAAAAACCGTTTTTTGGTCTCTAACGATTGATACTACAGTGTACGGTACAGTGTACTACGTCAAGCTAGGAGAAGCTCCTTCCATGCAATACCCGAGTTTGAGTTCGATACTAACTGAGGTGTAATTACCGCATCTGCAAATAAATTCCTGCAAGCCCTTTGAACAAAAATTATTATGGCGAATCAGAAAAATGCTTTTTTATCTCTCTCCCCCTCCCTCTCCTTTTTCTACGCAGATAATGAGGGAGAGGGGTCGTCAGCAGCAACATCCCCCTCCCCCTTTCCCAATGCTAGATTAATAGTATCAGTTCGTTCCCCTCCTGTGGCCTTGCCTACGACATCCAGGATGATGTTGTCGTCGTCGTCGGCCTGCATCTTCTTGCTCCTCGCCGCCACCGCCACAGTCAGTGGCTACGAGTGAGTTTTAGGTGTAGAGCTCTCTTTCTGGGAGGTTGGAAATCACGAAGCTCTCCTCCTCCTCCTTGCTTCGTCCAGCTTTGACTCCTCCTCCTCCAACTCCTCCTCCTCCGTCCGCGCTGACGAAAACGAGAATCTCAACCTGTGCTACGACGTCACCTGGGTGTCCAGACAGCTGAACGAGACAACTCCGTAATGTTGCCAATTAAGAAGCCGAGGCGATGCTGGAGAAGAGCAGTAATGACGTCCCCCCCCCTCCTCTCCCCTCCAGTTGCATGGACCCGGAGAGCTACCCGTGCAACGAGGATCACTTCGAGGTGAGCGACGAGCCGCCGTCGGACGAGCAGCTCAACGTCTGGGCGAACGACACCTCCTACAACTACACCTGCGAGAAGAGGGTGGGAGAGGCGTGCGTAAAGGTACGGGAAAGTAAGGAAGGGGTGGGGTGGGGTGGGGTGGGCAGAACAAGATGTTACTTAACCTGGGTCGTCGTTTGTCAAGTAGTACACCTACTGGACCAGGACTGAGGAGCCAACGGAGTTAAACATCACCCGACTCTGTAAAAAAGGTAGAACATTGTCTCTCTCTCCCCCCCCCCCACCCACCCCCGGGGCAAGAACTTAGCATTCTCCCTCTCAAACCCAACCAGGCATCAAGGCCCCCGACGGCGTCGCCATCGACAGTGGCTGCTACGAGCAGGACCTGCAGGGCTACGTGCTTGAGGCCTGCTTTTGCCAGGACCACTACTGCAACCGGGCGCCGGACCAGAGGGGTTGGATAGGCGCCTCCACGGCCATCACCGTTGTAGTGGGGATGATCGTGGCACGCGGGCATGCATCCACGTGGAGAATTAAAGAAGTTATCTCCGAAATATAGGTATAAAAAAATCTGATGCCAGCATATCTCCAAAACATCACACATTGCATATGTTCGAAAAACAAGACCATACCTTAGGTGATAGATAAAAAAAAGTGCTACACAGAGTGTATCTCTGAGGAAGAAAGTAAAAGTAAAAGCTTAATCCCTATAAAATCAATGTTACCCCAACTTAACCTTATCAAGACACCTAAGTTTAAGGGTAATGTCTAGATGGGTTTGATGGAATAATGCTTTATGTAAAAACTTTTTTTAATTTACCTTTTTATACCAGTATACCGTACTATGTAGTACAGTACGTACTTAGTATAGTATGTAACATTACAAGATTTTTTTCAATGCATTTCTTGTTATTGTGTAGCTACATGGCAACGCTGAAAAATTGCATCATCGGAGAGCAACAAACGAGTGCATCACAAGAAACAAAACAACCGAATAAAAACAAAAAGGGCAGGTGCAGTCTGCTGCAGGTGCAATTAGAGGACCACCTGCCCGTCAAAGAAAGAAGCTGCTTTGTTCAACAACCTGTTCATGTAGAAGTAGTACCTTGCAAAATTGAGTAAGAGTGCGCAGTGAGGTCCTCCCTCCGTTCTCATCGCAATGTCGCCGTCTGTACCGAGGGGGTCGTGATCGACAAGGTCAAGATGTTTTCATCCGCTTGCTCCTCCGGGCGACTCATCGTCCTGTCCGGACTGAGCGGGCGGGCCCTCAACCCGATCCGACCCGGAGGGCGATGGGGAGGTCACAGGGTGACCAACAGGATGTTCGGGAAGAGATCTCAGGAGGGTCCGCCCAAGCGCCACGCGTTCCAGCGCACAGACACCGGCGGGGGCACCGGGTTCAGCCCGGAGCTGGTCAACCCGGAGAGCGGGGCGCTGCCCCCGTCGCCCGGCTGGCGCTCCCTGGTGCGGCCGGCGCTTTTCTGCGGCGCGGCCTGCTTCGGCGCCTTCGCCGGCGCCGCCATCTGGCAGTACGAGAACATGAGGAGCGAGGCCAAGTCGGTCTGGAAGAGGCAGAGGAGGATGATACAGGAGCAGATGAGGGGGCTAAGGTGAAGAGGAGAAGAGGGCGAAATAGCACCGTAAATATTTAGTACTGTATACCTAATTTGTAACCAAAAAAACTGTCAGGGAGAGTCCGATCTTCCGCGAGGCCCCGGAGGAGAAGGCCCTCGGGTGGCGGAGGCAGCTCAACCGGGTGTGGAGGGAGATGCCCACGGGTCACAGGGTCTTCGTCCCAATCTGCGCGCTCAACGTGGCTGTCTGGATGGCGTGGAAGGCGCCGCATCTCAGGCCATTCATGCTCAGATGGTGAGAGAAATAATGTGGAAAGATGGCATTCCCCCTTCCACCACCCCACCCATGTCCCCCCCTTCCCTCCCAAAAAAGAAGAAAAGCTTCCTTTTCCTCCGCTGCAAGGTTCGCATGCAACCCCGCCGGCAAGTCCACCTGCATCCCGATGCTGACCTCCGCCTTCTCCCATTACTCTGCGGTTCACCTGGCCGTCAACATGTACGTGCTGCACTCCTTCGCCGCCCCCATGGCCTCCGTCCTGGGCAAGGAACAGTTCGTCGGAATCTACCTCGCCTCCGCGGTCGTGTCGTCCTTCTTCTCAAGCGTATACAAGGTTAGGAAAAGTTGGTTTAGACAAAGATAGACATCTCTTTTTTTTTTTTTTTTTTTAACGGAAGCTCTTTCCCAGGTCGCCATTGGTCGCTGCGGCTACTCCCTTGGGGCGTCGGGGGCAATACTCGCCATGATCGGGGTCTTCGGCACCGTCATGCCGGAGGCCAAGCTGCAGGTGCGACGCCGGTGCCCTCGCTTCTTTTCAATTAATCCGCTCTCACGTGATCGTCGTCTGCCTCACGCACAGATCGTCCTCCTGCCAATGCTGACGTTCACGGCGGCGTCTGCCCTGAAGGGCCTGGTGGTGCTTGACTCTGCCGGGATGCTCCTCGGATGGAAGTTCTTCGACCACGCCGCGCACCTCAGCGGGCTCCTGTGTGGGATAGCTTGGGTCCGGTGAGTCGGAAGGAGAGAGAGCGTGTGAGGCATAAAAAAATAGGTAGTAGAAGAAAGAGGGCATAGTACGTACGTATTTGTGTACTACACACAAATTTTGCAAAAAAAAATTGCATGGGCATACGTAATAACTTGGTAGGTATACTTACTACTAAGGCTGTGCGATACTCGACTTGTGTATCGCGATACACGAGTCAGGCCTGTATCGTGTATCGACTCGGCAAGTCGAATATCGTATCGGGTACAGTCCCCGACCAATAACGTCCGGGCCAGGACCAAGCCCGGACGTTATTTGTCGGGTAGCGTAGTATGTATGTATAACTAGCAGATAGTTTTTTGTTTAGTAAAAAAATTCAAACGCTTTTGTAAATTTGCCTTTGCCTTTTTCCCATTTTTACTGCCTCCCCCTCCCCCCCCCCCTGAGTATCGTGTATCGACTCGTGTATCGCGATACTTTTGCCTTATCGACTCGTGTATCGACTCGGCAAGAAATTTCGGATATCGTACAGCCTTATTTAAATCACATAAGAGGAATTATCTACAAAAAAGTGGACACCTTCATTTTCTTTGGAGTACTAACCTAATCACAAAGTGATCGTTAATAAAGCTGCCATCTTTGCTCTGAAAGTCTGCCACCAGGTTTTTTCAGCCAAATTGAGGCTTATTAAGAAAAAACTCCGAACATGGGTGCCCCACCATCCCAGCTTTTCTCCTGAAACATTCCGAATCCGGAACCCCTGGGGTCTGTCCCTCCCCCACCCCAGAAAAACTAACAGATTTTCTCCTCAACTGCTCCGAATCCGGAACCCCTGGATTCCGCCACCCCCCAAAAAACTAACAGCTTTTCTCCTCAACTGCTCCTTGAAAAAAAAAATCGGTCTAGATATAATAACAGCTTTCCTCCTCAACTGCTCCGAATCCGGAACCCCTGGAGTCCGCCAGTCTGTCAGGCTACGAACAGAGAGAACTAACAGATTTTTCTCCGCAACTGCTCCAAATCCTTGAAAAAAAAATCAGTCTGGATATAGTAACAGCTTTTCTTCTCAACTGCTCCGAATCCTTAAAAAAATAGGTCTGGATATAGTAAAAGCTTTTCTCATAAACTG
>JAAUYM010130870.1_pt1 | contig 12993 bp, 14 predicted proteins | sample 7278001 | NCBI WGS metagenome assembly JAAUYM01 (sample SAMN14350224, study PRJNA611818) | marine sediment metagenome | isolation source: surface marine sediment (1.8m) | place: French Polynesia: Moorea | collected 2018-08
AGGGCGGGTCTGTAAAGTACAGTAGTCGACGTACAGTTGTAAACTGTTGCTTTGTTACAAAGTAGCTTTGATGCAGCGCAGTGAAAATGTCGCATCCTCGCTCCACTTTGCAGCCCGTGGTGATCGACGCCCGGGGTCACCTGTTGGGTCGCCTGGCCTCGGTGGTGGCCAAGTTCGTGCTGGAGGGCAACAAGGTGGTGGTGGTCAGGTGCGAGGGGATCAACATGAGCGGGAACTTCTACCGGAACAAGCTCAAGTACCTCAAGTTCCTGCGCCTGAGGTGCAACGTGAAGCCGCTGAGGGGCCCCTTCCACTTCAGGGCGCCGGGAAAGATCTTCTGGCGGACAGTCAGAGGTGAGGCAAGAAACTACGTCTAGCCACCAGTGCCACGGCAAGACTTCCCCAATCTCAGTTCCTCAATACCTGATCGTACTAAATTTTCTTGGTCGTTATTATTATTTTTTTTTACAGGCATGATCCCGCACAAGACCGAGCGCGGAAAGGCTGCCATGAAGAGGCTCCAGTGCTTCGAAGGAGTCCCGCCTCCCTACGACAAGAAGAAGCGCATGGTGGTGCCGGCGGCACTCAAGGTGCTCAGGCTTAAGCCGGGGAGGAAGGTGAGCGTTGGGGGAGAGAGGGGAGGGGTTGTCAAGCTGTGGTGGACTCGTCTCGGTTTTTCTTGCTACATGTTTTGGATATTTTGCTGGCCAGTGCAATTTTAAATCATTAGAAGAAAACTGGGACGAGAATGCGATTCTGAAGTGATGAGATCTCGACTCCTTACCTACTTTGAAACGTTAATGAAACAGAATTGAGCACTGAAAGAAAGTGTCCTACAATTTTTCCTAGCCCGTATTTCCCAGCGTGTTTTAATTACCTCATCAATCGCTTTCCCCCCTCTCAGTTTTGCTCCCTGGGCCGCCTGTCTCACGACGTGGGCTGGAAGTACCAGGACGTGGTGGCAACCCTGGAGGCCAAGCGCAAGGTGAAGGCCGAGGCCTACTACAAGAAGGTGAAGGCCGTCAAGAAGGTAGAGCAGGACGTGAGGAAAGATTCCAAGCTGATGAAGAGGATCGCGCCCTACCAGAAGGTCATCGAGGCGTACGGGCACAATTAAGAGTGACTCTTCGTCGTCTCTCCATTTTTGCCACCTCGTCGTGACCTTTCAAAGTGCGTAAAATTAAAAAAAAAAATACAAACAAAAGCCTTGTTGAAGTCGACGTCGACTTACTAATTTCGCGGGAATCTTCTGGTAAGCAAGTCACGTTGATGCTAGGAAATCCCAAGACATTCTCAGTCGGTAGTCGTGCATGCACAACTGCAAGGTCATCAGGGTTTGCCACATTAAATATAATTGCAAGCCCAAGAAGTTCCAATGCTTAGGTTGTGTTCTTTATTACATGCATTTTCGACAAGACCAGATTTCCAAATTTGGTTTACCAAGAGGCAAACTGGCATCCGGGGAGCACACGACTACTATGAACATCTGACCCGGGCGTCTTGCTGCCTTGTAAAGGAGAGAAAGAACAGATTAGCTTTTTTTACTGTAGTTACCACTAATACTTCTCTTTTTTTTCTTTTAGCAGCTCTAAAAAGCATTTAATAATAACTTATGCATCAAAGCGTCGACATCATAATCCTAAAGAGCTATTTTTTATGCCAGCTTCGGCGGAATGTTGGACGGTTTGTCACCCAACTCGACACGTTTGTTTTTATTTCAATTTCCCCCACGAGCCGCACTATGGTGGAGTAGGGTTGCCAGGTGGACCATTTTATAGATATTTTTGCTCTAAGTCACTATGTGCGCTATAACTTTTTGAAAAAAAAAAAATAAATAATGCCTTAATAGCTTACTTTTTCAAACTGATGAGAAGTGTGGCTATTCTTAAACCTTGACTTAATTTCTGCTTTCTCAGACCTGGCAACCCCGCAGTGCAGATCGTCAACATCAGTTGGTCAAAATCATCGACGGCCGCAAATTTTTGCAACAGCCCCATGATGTCGCTGACCTTTTGTCGCCGCGCCCTCTCCCTCCTCTCCCGTCGGCAGGTCCTTCTGGCGACTTGTCGGGCGAGGGCGGCGCCTCCGGCACCCCACTTTGCGCCATCGGTCCGCCGACTCGGGTGCAGTTCGCAGAGGCCGCAGACGCAGGGATCAGACAGACAGGCAAGGAGGGGAGAGGTCTGAGATCGCTTTTGTCCACGTCAGCTCATGTTTCTCCCCCCCCCCTCACCCTTTTGCAGGACGGCTCCTCCTCTTCAGGTCCCCGCTCTCTCCGCGCGGAGGAGCGGGACCCCAAGGACCGGACGAGGGAGATCCCGGTGGAGTTGTCCATGCGGTACCTGGAGTCTCCCGCCTACAGGGAGACGTACGGGGACAGCAAGATCTGGGAGCTGTACAGGAGAAACTTTCACAAGGGCAAGACGTGGAGGCCGACGAGGAGGTCATGGTGAGGAGTTGTAGTACTGTTCATGGGGGATTTCCTTTCAGTATTACCAGAAAAAAAAAGAACTGCCTTGTCTGCTCTCACAGCATTTACGGGGGCCGCATAATCACTGGCAACCCCTGCCCCATCTGCCGCGACGAGTACCTGGTGGTCGACTACAGGAACGTGAGGCTAATCTCGCAGTTCATCAACATGTACAACGGGGAGATCCTGGACAGGGACAAGACCGGCGTCTGCCAGAAGCAGTGGCTGCAGATCAGGGTGGCGCTGGAAAAGGCGAAGGACCACGGGTACCTGGACCTGGACCCGCCCTTCGTGGAGTACGACTACGACAAGTACAGGCCCAAGGAGCGGAAGGCAGAAGAGACGTAGCAAGCGGTATGGCTGGTGGGCTGTTGTTGCTGACTTCAAAATGACGTGTTGTGCAGTAAATCTTGAGAAGGAAGGGGTCGTGTGTTCCGCATTTATTATAAACTATTTTTTATTTGTTCTTTTTTTTCGCTAAGTAGAACAAAATCCACTGTACCGTAGAAGCCGCTCTAGGTAGTTGGCAGCGGGTACAGCCATGGAGATTAACAATAATTAATTAGCTCTGACCCTCGTGGCACATTTGGAGAAGTTTTGCCACCCAATTTCGGGTCTCGACCCGTAGTTTGAGAACCACTGCTTTACTGCCACCATCAATTATACCTAGTGCTGGTGGTATAGCTACTAGTACAGTAGCCCCTCGATAATTCAACAAATTCGGTTGCCAGCCAAAAATGTCGAATTAGCGAGGGTTGTGGAATTAGCGAGGGGGAGGGGGAAGGAGGAGGAGAAGCAAGAGGAGGAGGAAAGTGAGAAAGCTCACAATCAGACGCCATCGAAAGAAGAGAAAGGGAAGCTGGGAAAAAAACTGTCGAATTATCGAGGGATTTGCTCATTTTGGTAGCTTTCACTGTAGTAAAAAATTGGTTGCCAGCAAAAATGTCGAATTAGCGAGGGTTGTCGAGATATCGAGGGTCGAATTAGCGAGGGGATACTGTACCGTAGGTACTAGGTAGAACCGCTTTGGTGCGGTCGAAACTTTTATTTCGTTGCTTGAGAGAATAAAAAGCAGTACAAGGATGTCAATTTTCTCAACTTTTCTAAAGTCAGTACGCATCTTGCATCATTCCTAGGCAGGGGCACTTAGTCGGTGGCACGGTTTTTTTTCCTCTTTCTTCTATAGCACTGGTACTACGTCTGGAATCTCTGGATTACAAATTTACTCCGAGGATGAGGACGACGAGCCTTCTCCGTTCTCCTCGATAGGGGAGGCCTCGGGCATCCATTCCAGGATGTTGTAGCCGACAAAGTATCCAGCAGCAAACCCGCCCACGACCGCCACGTTGTCACTGATGAAGGCTGAGACGTCCGATGCCGTTCTGCTCGGGTTCCAGGGGCACTTCATCACTTCGTTGAAGTCCAAGATCTGGAGGACCGCCAGCGTCCCGCCAAAGAAGAGGCCAAAGGGTTCAATGTACTGGCTGTCCATGTACCCGCCGAGGCCGCCGCACACAGCACCCACCAGAAACTGACTTGGTATCGCTGCAGTCGGGTCTTCATCAGATCCTTTGGCACTTTTTGGTTCCATTTCGGGCAGAGGAAAGTCTTAGACAATTTTTTGCCTCCCAAACTAAAAGTGACAGTTGTTTCCCATATCAAATTTAAATTTATTAAAAGTATCATTTTATTGTCCAAGCCACCACAGCCTTGTTCACGTAAGAGATGTACCTGATGTACCTTTTTTTATAATTACCAATTGAGGACACAAATAATCGTTTTTTTCTTGGAGCCCCATGAGCGGACCATGGCCTCCTATACTAACAAGTTGGTTTCATCTGAAGGGTGAGCATGATGGGTAAGCTTAGAAGAAACTGTAAAAAAAGGTGCGACCTTTAATTCGTGAAGTTTTGTGGTACGTGTGCTGGCAAACAATAGGCGTCCTCCTCGCTTGCTTTAAAGGAAAACGGACAGATGATATACAAAATCATGTTTCTGTTCTCTCTACCTGCTATGGTTCAAAGTGGAGATAAGGCAATGTTCCCCCTTCTCTGCCCCCTCAACCCTAGCAAATCCCAGCAAATTAATTCCTTAGAATCAGTCTGGCTTTTCAAGCATGACTTCCTCCATTCTGAACCCGCGCGATGTGATCGCCTTCGTCGCCGCCAACTCCGAGACCATCACCAACCATGACCTGGTGAGGCACTTTTGCTGCCAGCTGAAGGCCCCCACGGTGGGGGACCGGCAGCTGCTGAAGGGCGTCACCAAGGAGGTCAGGACGGTGACTGGAAGTGGGGAGGGTGGCAGGAAGACCATCGCCCTCAAGCCCAAGTTTGCCAGGCTGTCCACCTCGGAGATCTACTCTGAGTACCTCTTCCTCATCGCCACCAGGGACACCTTCAAGGGGAGAGGACGTAAGCCGCCGCAGCCGCCATGTCACTCAGTACATTCTGCAGCTTCTCCCAAGGCTTCCACCGAAGGGCGGAGTTGGACCGGGTGCTGCAATTTCACCGCCTCCTTTGCCAGAGAGAAGAAAGATTTCTGCCATGCAAGAGCAAGACGAGGAAAACCTGTGAGGAGAAAGATATCCGTCCTGAATTCCAAGGAGAGAAAGCTGATTGGAAAACCGAGGACCAACATCAACTAACAGAGGAAAGCCCAGAGGTGGAAAAAGATCAGTCTAGAAAGGGAGAAGTCACTGCAAGTCAACCAGACTTTAACAGATCCATGTACGAGAGGGGCTCTTACATGAGGAAAGCTTTCAAGAAAAAGGGCCACTCTACCAAGAGGAGCACAAGGAAGAGGGTGGAAGCTGCAGTGTCACCTGAAGATGGCGTTGTACTAGAGGCAGCCAAAACCGAGACTAAGGATGAGGCCAACAGCAGTACCTACGACCAGAAGAGACAAGCCTTCAAGGAAAGACGAACTTTCCAGAGGAGCAAATCAGTTCCTGTATCTCCTGACGCTGACAAGGGCACAGCATCAGTGGTGAAAGAAGCAGATGACATGGACTTGGAGAAGAAGAGGAAGACCTTCAAGGAGAACAGGAAGGGTCAGAAGAGCGTTAAGGACCTCACGAAGGACTCTGATGACATAGTGACGAGGAGCCAGCTGAAGCTCACCGACCACATGAAGAAGAGCCCCCAGCAGACCGGTGGCTACCGAGTCAAGAAGCGTTCTGTTCCAGCCAATGCCGGGATAGAGAAGACAGGAGGATGGAGTTCACATTCGCTCCTCTGACCAAGGGGGAGAGGGCCTGGATGCTGTCGGCCTGAAAGATCGACTCCCATGCCCTGAACGAGATGCTGTCCCACTCCCTGGTGGTGGCGAGAGACCTGCTGAGCGACTACACAGCTCTCCACTGGGTGGTGAAGCAGTGACGCTGAACGAGCATGTCCCTTTCCGTTCCCATGCATGTACCCTTCACTTGCGAATACCATGTACCGTGTAGCGTGTCTCCCTGCTCCTGGTAAATACAGCAGTTGGTCTTGAACTGTCGTACCGAACGGTCGATTACTCTCTGCGGTGGTTAGCTACACCACGTACTGCTTCAGTGGCGAGGCATGGGAATTCAGGGATGGTCAGGCGGCTGGTTGCCTCCGGAGGGAAGATCAACCAGAGGAGCAAGGGAGGGTACACGCTGCTCATGCTGGCTGCCATGCTCTACAGGGAGGAGGCGTACGCGGTCCTGCTGGAGATCCCTGGCTGCAATCCGGACCTAAGGGATTACAGCGGCAAGAAGGCGAGAGACTACCTGCCAAAGAGGGACGATTTAGAGAAGAGTGAAGGGTATTGGGGGTCAGAGAGTGGCTACGATGGTGAAGAAGATGATGCCAACGGGGGCGGCAAGAGGAAGAGGATGATGCAGAAGGTCGATAGGGTTTCCTCCTTCCTGCGAGGATTTGTCAGGAGCTCCTCCAGAAATGTGCAGGAGAAATTCGAAAGAGATCAATATCAAGTAATGGCCCCACCTGACAGGAGAAACTTTACTTGTATTTTCGAAGTTTGTTCATTTGAAAGTTGTTTTTCTCTTTCCTACTACTTGCCAACATGCAACCCGACTCGTCGTTTAACTTGGGTGTCTTCTCCCTCTCCTTCTCGTCCTCCAACTTGATGCTATAATGGACCGGCAAACTTGTCCCAGAGAAGACCGATGGGGTGACGTTCACCTGGAGGTCAGCCCCTTTCTTCCTGTCATCGTTCCTTCCCGCACTCTGCTCCTTTGTGATGACCCTTGCCCCAACTGCATAGTTTCTTGCCGGCATGGTGGAAAAGCTTGCCACTGTGTCCGACCCCCCTCCCTTCCCTGAGGGGAAGGGCGACCCCTCTGCAAAGAAGTTCCCACCCGAGGGACTTGCGTTGGCAGGCTGATAGGAGGAGATGCTCCTGCTACTGATAGACGTGATCTCTGTCCTTGCTTCCACGGCCTTTCTGTTCACCCTCTCCCTGCTGGCCGACTTTCTCGTCTCAAACAGGCTCTGGGTGGGGGACAGCTTGCCGGCAATTATGTTCTTGTAGCCGCTGCTGTGAACGGTGGTGTCATTTCGACTCATCATCGGCGCTCTGACCTCCTCCACTTTCCCTTTGCTCCCCGTTGTCCCTGAAGTTCCGTCCGGGGTTTTGTCTTCCGTGCCCGGAGTTGCTTGGTCAGTCGTTGTTGGGGTGGTGTCCTCAGTCGGGGGCTTTGGACTGCCAGGGACGTACAGGTTTTCCGTTGACGACTCCTTCTTGGTGGAGAGGAAGCTCCTCCCTGCCAGGGGCAGGTTGTCTGCCTTTCCGGAGATGAACAGGTAGCCAATCAAGCCCGCAATGATGAGGTAGGGCAGCATCTTCCACAGCACCCAGAGGGTCCACTTCCCCCATGCCCACCACCACGACTCCTCCTCGGTCGGAGCCGGTGGAGACGACGACGCGTGAGACGGAGGTGGCAGAGGCTGCTGCGCTGGAGAGTCTCTGTCGGGGCTGGCAGTGATGCTCTCCGTTGCCATTACCTCCCCCCGGCACTCCTTACAACAGCAGCAACAGCCAGAGGAGCCCTGTCTGCTGTCGTATTGGGACCAGTTCGGGGGAGGAGGAGGAGAAGACAAATGGCACTGGCAAGAGGGCCGCATGTCTCCCCTGCAGGCCGGGCACTGGTCGCACATGCGGTCGCTCTGTTTCATGATGGAGGGGACGAACTCCTTTGGGACGTCATTGGTGCTGTTGCCGTCAATAATGACACGGCGGCGCCAGTGGGACTCGCAGCCATGCTCGCTGGACGGCTTCGCCCCCACGGAGGTGGGACCACCGTCCTTGTCACCCTGGACAACAATGGTAACCTCCTCTGCTTTATCGCCGTGGCCGGACGAGACGTCCAGCTCTATTTCCACCTGGTAGTCCTCCACAGGGTGGGTCTCGCCACTGACGATGCCAAAGACCCGCACGTTCCTGATGTGCAGCACCTCGGCCACGTCGTGGTTCCCCTTGCAGAACCACATGGTCTTGCCGGCATCTCGGTGGGTGTTGCACAGGAGTTGGGCAGAGAGATACGGGGGCTCGAGAGAATGGTAGGGCTGCTCCTCATTGCCCCCGCGACCCTCGAAGACCACTGGGCCACCCAATGGGTTGTACCTCACCAAGTTGTAGTGCAGGAACTCCTGGAGTGAGCTGGGGAGGTAGGGCCTGTTGTAATAAAGCACAAAGCCACTGGAGAGGACAAGGAAGACGACGATCGCGATTTTTGTTGAGTTTTCCATTGGATTCACCTGAATTTTATACCAAGCTCTGTCATTTTTTTTTTAACATGCTGCTTCCCTTATTTTAATTTTAGAATTGGTTTTATTGCGAGGTTTACAACCAAAATTACAAACTGTGCTGAGTTTCTGCTTCATTTATCCTGAGACATTATGCATCAAAGGGCTTTCTTAAAGTGTCATAACTTTTATGTGATTTAAAAAAATAATATCTAAAATACATTGCAATCACTAAAAATTCAGTTTCTGCCCATAATGTATACGCCCTACATCCAATAATTTCAAGCGTGGGATTTCCCGAACTCATCAATAATTTCATTTCAAACATTTTCTTGGGAAAATTACTGTTGTAAATTAGTGCCAAAAATGCAGCAGGTTGCGGACACAGGCACTCCTTCTACAGAAAAACAAGCTGCAATGGACACCACAGACTCACCTACTGCAAAAAAGCAAAAATCGACTGATGATAAAGGTCATGTCTTGGTTATCAAGGGAGTTTCTGGAGACCTGGCTCCGGGTGCCGCCGTCGCATCCCTCTGCACCACTACGGAACGGTTCCTCTGTCCTCTATTACTGCAATGGGCGGGCTCCGGGTGCCACCTATATATCTCTGTGGTGCCACCGCCGCAGCCATCCTCATCACCACTACAAGTTCCTCTGTCCTCGTCGCGGCCTAGTCCGTCATCATCGTCTCTGTCGTCGTAGTGGGCGTGGCCTGGGCGGGCGCGGTTGCCGCCGTTGCAGCCGTCTGAGCAGCCTGGTCTGTCACTAGTTGAGCTACTACCAGGGGCGTGGGCGTGGCCGGAAACTGCGTAGCCAGCATGGGCGTGGCCGGCGTGGGAGTGGCTGGTGTGGGCGTGGCCTGGCTCGTTGCCGAGGCCGAGAACTGCGTCATCGTCATCACCACTGCCTCTGAGCGTCTCTCGCTACTGCTGTCTCTGAGCACGGATAACTGACTAACCGACTACAATAGGGCGGCCGCGGTCGCCGCCGCCGCGGCCGATGTCTAGTACAGTACACACCAGTAATGTACCTTAACCTGCAGTCTACTTTATAAATTGACAGGCAGTTATTTTGTTTCTTCCCTTCATGCCATCTGTTATTGTAGAGCCGTAGAAGCGTACGTACGTACCAGGGAGTTTTTACAAGTACGTAGTGCACATACTACATACAACTTTGTACTACGTACTTTACCAGGAAAATAATGCTAACAAACGATCTCTACGAATTTTTTTTCAACACTTTATATGGTCCTAGTTTCAAACGGCGAAACGCAGCGCAAATCCCCATTGCTCGATCTCGCGGGGGAAATGTACTTTGTACTATGTGCTGTACGTACGTGCACTGCCAAACGGATTTCACACGTGCCTGTGCGTTTATTCTCTGCATCTGCCATTAAAAATATTTTTTTTTAATCCCTGGCAAACTGGGGTTCAACTTCCTATCTGCAAATCTCGGAGCATCACTGGTGGTGTCACGCATGTATGTGCGGGAGGGAAATCATGTATATGTTGTTGACAGAGTCAGAAACATTATTTTCATGCTGTCGAAACATGGCACGGCCATTTTTTATACCGTGTTATGTTAAAAGTTCGGTCTGTTACGTCATATGGTACTGGTGTACTAGGTGTGTGTGTGTGAGTGTGTGTCTCCCCCATCCTCTAGCAATTCAATAATAGCAACTGAAAGAAGGAACTTATAATAACATGGTAACATTATTTGTCTTAAGGAGAAAAAATCAGTGGAGTATCTTCAACGTTAAAGTATCCTCGAGTACCCTGGGGCGGCCCTTGCCTGCACGAAGAAGTAAGGTAGGTCTGGGACACGGTCCACTGTCTTCACCTCCATCCAGGGTTCCTCCTTCTCCTGCAAAAGTTTCCATGGTGCTACAGTACAATCATCCTTTTAACAGCTAAGAATTATTGCCACGCAGGTAGGGTACCTCCTGCTCCTGCCCACTTCTCAGGATTCTGGAGAACGAGTCTCTCTTGTAGTAGTCACTGTCGTCCTCATCGTGGTAGCTCCTCAGGATCCTCGCGAAGGACGACCTCTTGTCGGCACCGTCATCCTGGTCAGATCTCAGGATCCTGGTGAAGGAGTTTCCCCCTCTCAGTATGCGGCTGAACGAAGATGGAGACCTGTGGAAAGAGGAATGAGTGCATTGTTCGCTCAAGGTTTACTCGCAGAGGAGTGTGCAGCTTGAAGCAAGTTGGCTGCCTACCTCAAGATTCTAGAAAAGGACGAAGGCGATGCTCTCATTATCCTGGAGAATCCAGCTGGATTGCCTCGCAGAATTCTCGAGAAGGAGTTGGACCCGCTGTTGCCCCTCAGGATCCTGGAGAAGGAGGAAGGATCGGCCCTCAGGATCCTGGAGTAGTGTGACCTGCGCTCCAGGCCATGGGACAGTTCTCCTCCTCCCCCTCCTTCACCGTCCGCACCAGCAACGTGGTCAGCCGTCAAGGCTCCTTCATTCTCCTCTCCGAGGGAGGCTCCAGCAGCATGGCAGTAGCTGCACAGGACCAGTCCTAGTTCGGTAGGAGAAAACAACGAACAACAATAACTCGGCACGCTATGTTGGTACTGTCGCATGCTGTTTCTTCCCACCTAGGAGAGCTGAGCAGAAGAGATTTTTCATCCCTCCGCAGTCTGGCAAAAAAAACTGTTATTAAGTAAATTTTATCTACAATATATCTCAAAATCGTATGTATGTATGCGGATATTCAATTACCTGCTACTGAAAGTCCTTTTGGCAATGCGGAGGTTCGGTTCACTTCTCAAAAAGTGACGAGGGCTCTCGCCCTCCCGAACCCCTTTTATGCTCAAAAGCAGGGGAGGGGGAGGAAGAGAGGTACGACATGCCCCCACCTTTCTCCCATTTTTGAGTCCGCGCGTGCCCCGCCGGCCCCCCCCCCCAAAGAGTAATTGAATCACGCGCGAGCGGAGGCTGGGTTTTCACGCCTCCATTTTCACCACCACGGTGTGTGTGAGGGACGAACGAAAGACACGGGCGGCGTGAAAGGAATCCTTATGGGGTACCCAGTACATATGTACATATACTAGTATAGTGTCCTAGTAATACCTACTGGCGACATTTTGCCCGGATTTTCATTTCTACGATGAATGTGTATGTGGTATATGTACCCAATATGTAATGTAATCTCCATTTTCCCCCCCAAAAATTGAAAAAGAGGTGCAGCATGTCCTCTAAAAAAACTGTTTCCCAATGAAAGTATTGAGGGTTTTTTTCCCAAAAAAAGATTTTTTTGATATTTTTTGTCAATGTAAAAAGTTCGTATTTAAAATTTTAAAAATTGTAACTACTTTATTAAGCAAAACCAAGGTCCTAAGGTAAGTTTATTTTAATGGACATGCGGCATGCCATACGTATGTAAACAGTACTAGTGTTCTTGTGGTTCTTATCTTCAGAATGTCCCTGTTAACATATAGTATGTTCACCTGTAGTAGTGATAATATAAGAGAGAACCGATAACCACCCAAATAAACGCGCGTACGTCTTTGTAAGCTTTTGCACTCCATCACAGACTTTCCTATGATTAATAGCCACTAAAGAGGTTCGAAAAAGGGGGTAAAAGAGTGGGGGTGGGGGGAGGCATTACAAAACGACTCCGATATGGGCCCCAGGCCAAGCAGCAAGGTTGTCACCGTCCGAGGATCCTGACCAAGGTCAAGAGGGCGAGGATAGCCGCGATGAGGAAGAAGACCCTCCTCTGCATCCCGAGGATCCTCCTGACGTTCGGTTGCCCCTGGTACCTCGGCCCCTCCGCCACCCACTCGTCCGAGCCGCCCCTCGTCCTCAGTGACCTCGACGTCGTCCCCCTGGCCGACATCAGCAGGTTCAGCAGCCGCCCAGACCGCAGCCTCCTCTTCCCGGCAGACACAAGGAAGATGAGCACCGACAATGCCAGGGCCGTGCACAGGAGGGCTGCCGCAGTGCGAAACATCCGGGACCTGAGAGGACGCTCATTCAGAATATCGTGCTACCCAACCAATATCGCTAGCGTGAATTTAGTGATGGGTCTAAGGTTTTTTTTTCCTACTATTTGAACACCTGCCCTGGCGTTCCTAACACCATGTCAGTGATATGGAAACGTTAGAGCAACCAAAGTTTTGGCCCCATGGCTAACTGCCACTAGTGTCGCCACCAATGGTGTGCCCCTAGTGATACTAATATTGGCTGGGATACACATCTGTTAAGAGAGAGAGATTAGCGGGCGGCAACGAGTCGAAAATTTGGCGCTTTTTTGTGTGGCGCCTTTTTTTCAACCTAAATGGTGAGGTCCCAGATGCTGGATTCCCCCCTGCCCCCCCCCCCCACCTCTTCTCCTTCTCTTCCCTGGCCGCCTCTGCCCTCCTGACCAACCATGCGCCGATCATGACGGAGACCCCGATGGCCAGGAAGAAGCCAACGGCGCCTGCCAGGAACAGTCTGAACTGTGGGGCTGGGCCGGGGCAGTGGAAGACGGGGAAAGGGGAAGAAGGAAAGGGCGACGTCCAACCGGGAGAGGCGGAAGAGGAAGGCAGGGGAGAATTGGTCACAGACATGGCAATTTTTTTTTCTCTTCTTTCACCTAAAATTTCCTCATTGAGCCTGGTTAGTACTTGGATGGGTGACCATTCAGGGCTGCCAGGTGCTGTTGGCCAGCAGAGTATCCAGATCTGAAATAGGTGAGTGGGCTGCGAACTACAAGTTACTTGTGCCTAGCATTGCCAAGTTCCTTGTGACCTCCTCTACAGGCTTTGGAGGGAGAAATCCAGCTACTCCTCCCAAAT
>JAAUYM010101559.1_pt1 | contig 12992 bp, 12 predicted proteins | sample 7278001 | NCBI WGS metagenome assembly JAAUYM01 (sample SAMN14350224, study PRJNA611818) | marine sediment metagenome | isolation source: surface marine sediment (1.8m) | place: French Polynesia: Moorea | collected 2018-08
CCCCTCCCCTCAGAACAAACATTACTGTCAGCTCGTTTCTGCGGCCGAAATTGCCTCTTTTGAAGAGCTTTTTTTTTGCTGGCTGCTCCTCCCCCTCCCCCCTTTTCTTCCTTTGTGACTTCGACGCAAATGCTTCAAATGCATGAGACCAGACCGCGAAGCAGTCGGGGCAAAAAAGTTACTCCTTTTTTTGGCACAAGCTCAGTTCCCATATCTTAGCAAGAAAAGAGGTAGTTTTTAAAATGGAAAAAGATCAAATCGTTTGTGTGATTTTTTCTTCTTCTTTGCTTTGTGACTTTCCTGCTGGTGCGTCTATGTATGTCTCTCCAGTCGTCAATTTCACGTCCGCTTTCAGAGCAATTATTCTTCTCCCACCATGAGATGAGAGAGAGAGAAAGAGAGAGAGAAACACCAAGCTTTTATTTCTGACATCTGTAGAGAGAATCTCTCTTCTTCCAGATGAAAATAAATCCACACTTGCTTCAGTGACATTTGGCTAAGCAATAATAAATATTACATGAAATCAATAATAAAATGTCATTCGTCTAATCTTGGGGGGAAAATGGCATTTTTAACTCCCCTCAAATCCGAGAATCCACTTCCACTCTTTTTCACAATTGCTTTTCTTGCTGATCCCACTTTGCTTCTGGCCCCCCGAGGCAGCCCTGTTGAATATTTCTCCAGCTCTTCTTCTCCCTCTCCCTTTGCCCGAATTGTTATGTGCTTTTTTATGTCTGCTTAACTCCTGTTAAAAGTGGGAATGAGACGAGCACTAGTACTACAAACAGTGGAAGGAGGAGGAGGAGGAGGAGGAGGAGGGGGAGGAGGAGCAAAGCGAGCGGAATGGGAATTTTACGACGCCAAAGATTGGCTCTTAGAAGAAAGAAATTCTCCCTTTCGCGGGAGGTCGAAAATGCCACGTGAAAAAAAGTGAAAAATCATGCCTGTTTGCTGATTGAAAAATTAATTTCATTTCTTAAAAATTTAGCAGGACTAACAGGAAATGCGGAAGTTCGATGCTTTTTTTCTTTTACATGTTCTTTTGTCATGGTGAAAACAGTCCACAACAAAACTTCTCTAGTCTCCGGATGGCGGATAATTTTGGAACTGCCTTTCCTTACAGCAGGAAGCTGCAGGTCTCTCTATCTGGCTCCTAATTGCTGGCATATTGCTACTGCTGTAAATCTTAAGAGACTCATGCTACTTTTATGGCAGCAGAACGAGTTCAGCTGTGGGATTCCTTTGGGGAATTGTCAAAGTGTCGTGAAGTAGCTCACAAAATGCTTCACGACAACATTTCATGCCTGAAATTGATGCTGGACGTAACTATGAAGCAGTCAGGTACAGGAGCATCGAAAGGAACATCTTGTAGCATGGGCTACGCCTGCTGAGAAGGATGTTACGTAACAGATTGCATCAAATATCTGTGCACATCAGCAGATTGTTCTTGCTCCCACTGGTTTAAGTTTCTCCTGATTTCTAGCAGTATACAAATCTCGCCCTAAGATCTGCTTACATGGTTGGTAGAATTCAAGTGAGACCTCCCAGACAGCCTTCACCTAAGACTGGCACTTACCATCTAGCACCATGACCAAAAGAAAAGAGATGTGGATGTCACATTGGCAAATCGTCTCCCTGGAAAGATTACTAGCAGAGAGAAATTCTGACAGGAGCAACGTGATGCCTCCTGCTGCTGATCTCAACAGCTTTTCTGACTTCTGCATCATGAAACAGGTGGAGCATCATGCAGGTCTAAAATCAGATTCATCAGCATCACAAGAGCAGTACGTGTCATCTAAACAAGAAAAAAAATGCGGAATGTCATCTGGACGTAAAATTGGAGGAATGAATGAACTGACTTGTCGCCTCTCTGAGGCAAAAGCATCTCTTTTTTTTTCTTTTAATCTCATGCCTGCTTCCTTCCCTCCTTCCTTCCTTCCGCGGTGCCAGCACCAGTGCGATAAATCAAAATATCTCCCCACTGACAACTTCACAACAAACCCCCCCTTGGGCCGCAGAGGCAGCGTCTGGGCAGGCCGCCCAAAGATGATGCTGATGGAAGGAAGGAAGGGAGGGAGGAAGAGGAGGAACCCACACAGCGAGAAAGTGAGACGACTTTGTCGGGGACACCATTGGCTGGCAGGAAATGATCCGGGAGGCAATGGAAGTGGAGGAGGGTGGGTGGAAGGGGGGCAGAAAGACGCAGCTCACTTTATGGGTGATAAAACGTGCCCGAAATTACCTTTCAGCCAGTCGGATCGCTCCTCCTTCTCCTTCTTCTTTCCACTCACTCCAACCTCTCCTCCCGCCTCCGTCAGAAGCAACAACACCACTTTGCTCTCCCTCCTCCTCCTCCCCCTCCCCCCTCCTCTGCCCTGCTTGCACCACCAGACATCTGCTGGCCGGCTGGCAGGAGACGGGCCGGACGGAGACGCGGGCCGGACACCCTCCCCACGTCTTCTGCTCACTGGCGGAATCACCACACCGCCACCAGAGGCATTGGAATACCCTCACTTGCTAGTATGCTACGTAGGTGCGAGGTTTGAAAGGAGGAGGAGAAAGAGGAGGAGGAGGAGGAGGAACTAGGATCTGCATGACGATCGTGAACGTACGTTGGGATGAAACGTGACCATAAATTGGGCTGCCCACGCAGGTTTTTGTTTTTTTTCTTTGGAACATTTTCTATGGGGAAGGAGAGGGGGGAAATAAGAAACGTCCCGGCTTTTCCCATATGCAGCTTCCTCCCTCCCTCTCTTTTTTGCGCAACCAGACACCACCTCCCTCCCTTCTAAAGAAAGCGCTTCACTCAGCAGCTTTGAGGAGGAGGAGGAGGAGGTGGAGGAGGAGGAGGAGGAGGAGGAGGAGGAGGAGGAGATCTCGCCTGCATAAAGAAGAAGAAAGAAGGAAATCATCGATGGATGGAGAGCTCACGGAGAGCAGCAGCAAAAGAAAGAAGGTTTGCCGATGGGTGGTCTTCTCCCCCTCCCCTCCTCTCCCTCCTCCGCCAGCCACTTTGCGGCACAGGGTGTTTCAAGAGTTGGAGAAGCGCGCAAACCTGCCATCTTGAACCACGAAGCAATCATTGCTGTTTTTTTTTTTTATTGTTGTTTGTTTCACACCCCGTGAGAACATCATTCCCGTCTGCGTGGTGCGTCTGCCGATTGCGGGAGCGCGGAGAGAAGGAGTAGGAGGAGAGAGAGAGAGAGAGAGATGGGATGGATGGATGGATGGAAGGATGCTTTGCGCAGATTCGGACAGAAAAGAAGAGACGGAGGAGAGAGAGAGAAGCACGAAGGAGAGACTAGCACCAGTGCAGATAATGGGATGAATCGAATTGCCGGCACGACTTTCTTCAAGATGGCGAGGGGGGGGGGGGAAGGAGGAGATGAAATTGCGCGGAATGATAACAGGTTGGGTCGCAGAGGGGTGCTTGCTCTAAGAAGTTGCACGTTGCTCATCAGGCGGCATTCAGAAGTTGCCAACTTTTTCCCCCCATGTGCTACAAACTAGTACGTAGTACGCCTAGGTACTACCTGCCCAACCAACAACGATTCCTCTACACAGAATACAAATTTACTAGCACTCGGGAACTCAGTCGCCACTGCGACTGAGCTCTGAAAAAATGGTTGAAAATTTTCTAATCGCCACCGATTGAGCGTACATTTTGGCGGATCAGGTATTTTTAATCCCTCGAAAAAAACCTCAAGAAGATGACAATTTGAGATGAAATGTAAGCCTTGTCCACCTTTTCATCTTTTGAAAAATTGCTCACTTAAAAACATCTGGGTGATATTTTCTATGCCAGTTTGAATATCCCGTTCTGGCTTTTTTTGCCGAATTACGTTGTACTTTATTGTACACGAACATTGCACCAAGTAAGAGTAAGTTCAATTAAAGACGATGAAGAAATAGATTGACGTGGATGTCGTGTAAATTCACTCCTTAGGTTCTCTCCTGTAGTGCATGTGCCGAGGCTACCAAATTACACTGTAATTCGCTGCTGCTTGGGAGGTGCTTTAGAGAGAGCCCGCCACCTGGTCCACTCCCACAGGTAGGCCATGCACGAGGCTGCGAGGCAGCACGGAAGCAGCACCCACAACAGCAGCAGGTGGTCCAAGTCAATAGTGGTGACCTGTGCGGATCAAAGAGTACCAATATTTAGCACACATTTGTGGAGAGGACACAACCCTAAGAAGGATGCATACATGCTGGTCCTCACTGCCCCCACTTCTCATGCGATCTCGCTCTGGCAGGGCGTCGTCCCAGAGGATGGGTTCCAGCACCTTTCTTACAATGCCAGCTTCCTGTATGAGTCGTAGTATGAGTGGTAATTAATGCAGCCTGTCCTTGAACGACTAAACTGTCTACTACATGTAGAGCCAATTAAAATAGTTTTATTTGGTTATTTTTGCCCATGTTTGGATGCTTATGTTAACTCCTGATGGAATAGCCTCAATAAAAATTTGTGTGGTTAAGATTGCAATCTTAAAGCATTAAAACCTTATGCCATCTCACCTGGAGCTTGTCAAGAATGCGATTGAACTGTTCCTGCAATGGAAACCCAATCCTGTACAACCAGCCAGCATAGGAGACGTCTAGGGCATCACTGCCAACCCCGAATATGTCTCTAGTGCCCTCAAGGTTGGAGTCTCTCACAATGTTAGCATGAGTTCCTGCCAGGAGGCCCTTGTTAATCCTCTTCTTCTCCTGTGCCCAGTTTGTTTTTCTATTTGTTTAGAAGAAAAGTAATCGAATGTGCATGCTACATTTTTAGTGGCTGTGAAACACTTACGTATCATACAGTCCTCCAAGCTTTACAACATTGTAAGCATAAACACCCCTGACAACTTTTCTGAGAGAGTTCTTCATTAAGCGAGGCACGCTGGTTCCTTTTGGGATTGCTAAGATTATGGGACGATGAAGTAAGTCCTGTTAAAAAAAATTTCAATATTTTCTAACACCTGAAACGTGGTCCCAAATTAAACTGTACCTCAAATGTGTCCACAGGTTTCTCAAACTCTTTTCTAACAAGACTGGCAAGCAAATTGGATTTATAAGCCAATGTCAACATAAAGCCCATAGGGAGCCAAACAAAGAAAATAACCCTAAAAAGTTTTTTGCTACATCAACTTTTGGCATAAAAAACATGTTTAGTCAGACGCTATCAGCTCATGGCTGATGCCACCATATTTGCTGAGCTCTTATTTGCAACTTACTTTACAGCCCTGGGAAACTTAGAGGATATGTGACACCATTTCCTGGGTAGGGCAATATACAACAATGTGACGGTGGAAAGGCTGATCACATGAAAAGTCCTTGATTTGTGAGTGTCCTTGTCTTGAAAAAAACTGCCGTTGGGTATTGCTTAATCATGTACAGGAATAATAAAAATATGAAGATGTGTATGTACATACCTGTTTTGCTGAGAGCAAAAAGTGTTGCCATCATGGCAACAGCCACAACAGCAATCATTCCCCAAACGTAAACATCCATTGGGAAAACCACAGTTTTAAATGTGCTCACCTGTCACACAGATTGCATGTTTTTTTAAACATGTGGATAAATGTTATGTTTGATTTTGGAAAAACATTTGATCTCTTTATTTTTTTATGTGCTTAACACAAGGAACAACAAGAATTGAATGTTGTCTGCACTAGAGAAAGAGAGATGATGGATAAAAAGAACACACAAGCAAATGTGTTTCTGAGTCTCCTGTAAACGCGTTTCGTCACTTGATTGTTTTTTACTGTGCCAGTACAAGTACGCACAGTTGCAGTTAGTCACCTCCTTGGGCTTCCTGTACTGAATCCTCAGTCCACGTTCCATGATGGGACTTGACAAGTCCACCTTTTGGTGTCGCCGCCAGCTGAATGCTGGTTCTGTGATGACAACATCTGCGGTCTGAGAAAAGTTTGATAAAATCTTCATCTGTGGGGCACAATTACAAATTTTGTAAACGCAATTTCACTATTTTTATGCACATTCAAAGTCACAACTTTGCAAAACTTATGACCATAATTTATAAATGAAGGTTTTATGGAACTGGTTGTACCTGATTGGCAACAAAAGCAAAGGCGTAGTTGGCTGATGTCACTGGGTACTTGTAGGAGGGGCGAATCTTGAGCTTCCTGCCAATGATGTCCATGAGAATCACTCCACGGCCGCGTTTTAGAGAGTTCGAGTAAGGACGAGCAGAGCTGCTGTAGGCTACCTCCACCTTGTCAGGCCTAGGTGAGTACTTTGCAACCTTGATCGAGTCTGTAGTAGTATAAAACTAGATTTTTTAGTGCAGTATATCCTACCATTAAACTTGTTTCCATGCTTGTATAAAGTGTTGTACATAATATTCATCTGCGTGGATGTATCCTCACCTGTGCCATTTTTGAAGATGTGATATACCTCTGAGTCAAGGCCCAAATTATCCATTAGAGTACCATGAGGAGGAGATGAGGGTGACAGTAAGGCAAATCGTGTGCCACGACATCTTGACATTGAAAATGTTGGAAACAATTCCTATCAATAGAGCAACATAAATAAAAGAGGGGGACACAATTGTGCTGAGAGCAATTTGTTAACCTTAGAATCTTCTACTTCCTTTCCCACAAGTACCACCAATGGACTTTTCCACAGCTTCAGCATAGGTAGTAATACATCTGATGATGTTAACAGAGTTGTGGCAATCGGACTGTGACCCTCTTTGAAAATGGGAGCAACTCCATGATAATTTGGTGGTGACAAAACAACCAAATCAGATGATTGTTCTGTTAGTAGTGAGACTCTCTCAAATAAGACTTCCATTCCATCTTCACCTCGGATTATGGATGGGATGGCAAATATAAAAAACAGAAATTTGCCAATTAGCACTGAACCCATAGCTTTTCCTAGAGTGAATGGAAGAGTTGCATTCTGAAGTGTGAAAATGACTACACCTTGAGAGTGGGAACCAAAATAAATTGTCTGAGGATAGTCTGCCGCCTCCAGAGCCAGTATCCTGTGTCATGGGGTGACTTTTTAGAAAGACAAGAACAGGTAATGTTTCAAGGCCTCCAACAAGGCAAAAAAAATCAGATTCGAAACTCTGCCATTTGGGAAATAATCAGTATGCAAAAATGTAAACAAACTAGAGAGAAACATTAATAAGAACACTTTCGGGTTTAAAAATTAACCGATGAGAATGCAGCAGGAGCAGCAGAAAGCAGCAGCAGAAGTTGCTAAATGTAGTTTGGCAACTAGTGCAGCAACATCAAGTAAAAAGGATGCAAAATAAAAAAAAAGATTAAGCTATTTAAAAATTGTAAAAATGTGAAGAAAAATTATTAATAAAATGACATTTGATATGATCCCAACCAACAACAATCCTTTAATAAGTACTGTATATAAATTAGCTACCATGACAGGTGCCTTGGTGCTCAGTCACCCTCTGAGTGAGAGTACCTCAAAAATACCGGTAGCTATAATTAATAGCCACTGATTGAGCATAGTACATTATTGTTGCTAAATGTAGTTTGGTATATTAGGGGTTCCAAGAATAATAACAAGAAAAAAATAGTAATTCAATGGTCTAGATGATTTGTAAAAGCCGAGAGGAAGACTTTTACTTGAAAAAATATAGCAATTTTAAAGCTAGAACTGGTGTTTTCACGTGTCATTTTGGTGTGTTTTGGTAATAGGCAAAATTGGTACATGTGAAGACTCTGCCTGACAATCAGGTGGTGAAGCATCGTATTCTCCTCTTCATTATTTATGAGCAAACTTTTCTGTCCTTGGAGCAAACTGCGTCTTAGTTTAAACTTTACTGATCAGTGCAGTGATAAGACAAATGTCACAGCAACTGTACAAACTTTCAACATCGCTATGTACAGTACATAGTTGCTAGCACCCTTAATAAACAAAAGACGGAGATGAAAGATAAAATTTTTCTTGCATTTACTTAAAATTATGCACAGATGCAGGAAAAACGCGCATTTTAAAACTATGTACTTTTTTAAGGTATAAAACTTTTCAATATTATTATTCCTATTGTCTACTATGTAGATACGTAGAATAAGCCCTTGAATGGTAGTAGGAGCTGTACTTTTCTCATCAAGATATTATGTACATGTAGACATATTACAGTATTACAGTACTAATATAGTACAAATATGCGTACATGTAACTAGTACACTCAACATACTGGTGCTCTGCTAGCAACTTTGTGGTGAAGTTTAATGATTACTTTGTAACAGCTAAAGTTCTGATTCTTTCCTGTAACTGAATGACATGCTGTTTCTTTTGCTTCTTCTGCTTCTGGCCTGCTTTATCAAGAACTTGCCACCTGATCAGTTCCCACAGATAAGCAATGCATGAGAGCACAAAGCAGCCTCCAAGCAGTGCCCACAGTAGCAGAAGGTGATCCAAGTCAATTGTGGTAGCCTATAGATTAAAGAGAACCGACAGTTACATATTTGAGGGAGAGAGGAGAGACTCCACATCACTGACATTTTGATTCACATTTTCCCCACTTCTCAGGCGATTGCGCTCTGGCAGTGCATCCACCCAACGCTCCAGTTCCTTCAACTTCCACACAATGCCAGCTTCCTGAAAAGAAATCATATGCAGCCTCAGAATAATGAACCCAGTATCTCATGATATTACCTGGAGCTTGTCGAGAATGTGGTTAAACTGCTCCTGCAGTGGAAATCCAATCCTGTACAGCCAACCAACATAGTAGATATCCAGAGCATCGCTGCTGACCCTGAAGATGTCCCTGGTGCCCTCAAGACTGGAATCCCTTACAATGCTTGCATGAGTTCCCACCACAAGACCTTTTTTAATCCTCTCCCTCTCCTTGGCCCAGTTTTTTCTGTAAGAATATTTTTCATAATTTTTTAGCAAATTTGCAGTTACTGTAAGACACTTACGCTTCATATATTCCTCCAAGCTTGATGGCATTGTAAGCATAGACATCCCTGACAACTTTCCTGGGAGAGTCCTCCATCAAGTGTGGGACACTAGTTCCTTTTGGAACTGACAAGATTATAGGAAGTTGGAGCAAGTCCTGCAAAGAAAGGTCACATGTAGAAATATTCGAGCAATCATAAATAAAAATATATACCTCAAATGTGTCCACAGGTTTTTCATACTCCTTTCTAACTAGGCTGGCAAGCAGATTAGATTTGTAGGCCAATGTTAGCATAAAACCCATTGGAAGCCACACAAAGAGAAGGGTTCTACAGCAATTTAGAGTAGTAGAATGCTGATGCATGGGTTACTGACTAAGTGATTAGGGGATTAAGATTATTTATTACTTACTGTACAGTCCTGGAAAAGTTATAGGATATGTGAAACCAATGGACAGGTAAAGCTTCATACAGAAGGGTGATGGTGGAGAGGCTTACTGCATAATAAGTCCGTGAATCATGACTTTCCTTTATGTCTTAAAAAGAGTGCCGATGATTACTTATTGTGTCCTGTGGGCATGGACCACTTATGTAGGCTACATACCTGCTTTGATGAGCAAAAGAAGAATTGCCATAATGATGGCCACCATGGCAGCAATCATTCCCCAAACATAGGCATCCATTGGAGAGACTAATGTTTTAAATGTGCTCACCTATCACGTGTTGTAGAATAAGCTTTTGCACAATTTCAAAATAATGTTGACCACACTGATGTAACAATATGTCAATTTACCTCCTTTGGTTTCCTGTACTGAATCCTCAGCCCACGTTCCATAATTGGACTCGAGAAGTCAGCCTTTTGATATCGCCTCCAATTGAATGATGGCTCTGTAATGGCAATGTCAGCACTCTGATTGTGAATAAGAGCAGTGGCGTAGTTGGCGGAGGACGAGGAGAGTGAGTAGGAGGGATGCATCCTGAGCTTCCTGGCAGCAATGTCCATAAGGAGGACTTGACGTTTACGCTTCAAAGCATCTAATGAGTCGGGCTGGACAGAGCTGCTGTAAATTACCTTGACCGTCAGCTTGTCAGAGCTAGGCGAGTACTTGATCGGAGCTGAAAAAATTCTTTTCTATTGTCGATTCTGTACAGGTAGTTGAATCTATTGCTGCACTCTTGCTACTATTACAAAAAGTTATTGAACTGCTTAGTTCCTTGGCTCCAATGTTCTCACCTGCACCATTTTTGAACATGTGATAGACCTCGACATCAAGGCCCAGGTTCTCCATAACAGCATCATGTGGAGCCGATGAGGGTGACAGCAGGACAAATCGGGCACCTCGACATCTTGACATTGAAAATGCATGAGACAACTTCTGTAAGGAGAATAGCATAAACAAAGTAAACAAACTATGCCATTGTACAATAAGAGCAAGTTTGTATTAACCTTAACATCTTCCACTCCCATTCCCAAGAGAGCTACTAGTGGACTTTTCCACATCTTCATCATAGTTAGCAAGGCACCTGTTGATGCCGGTTTCTCAGGCAAAGTCAGCAGAGTTGTGGCAATTGAGCTATGGCCCTTTTTGAAACTATGAGGAACTCCATGACCATTTGGTGATGACAAAATAACCAAATCAGATGATTGTTCAGTTAATGGCAAGACTCTCTCGATTAAGCCTTCTATTCCATCTTCAGATCGAGTTACAGATGGAATGGCAAGCAAAAAGGCAAGAAATTGCCAGATTAATGTTGGACTCATTTCTCAACCTGCAGTGGATAGGAGAGGATGAGTACGACTTTTCTCACTGATGGCAAAGCCGAAGTGAATGCAAGTCGAAGGGTGAGGGAAGGTGGGTTATAGTGGGGGTTCAGATGTCATTAAGTTAAACTTGCAAATCATAGATGAAGGAGCTTCAACATGTAAAAGCTGCTTTTTTATTCCAAGCAAGATTAAAACAGAAATTTGTCTTCCAGAAGAAGCAACCAACATTACTTAAATGTACAAAGTAGCACTAAAGATAGTTATAATTAACGTGCCTTCAGAAGACCCTGTTCCTTTGCGATCCGTGATTGAAATGAGGTCTTGTTCAAAGTTTACTTTCCTCTCCTCCTGTCCTATGCTCTCCCACCCCCACACCCCCCAGTAATTGGTAGAAGAAAGTGGCCTTTCATGCTACCTCTGGAGATAGAAAAGATAATGATAGCCCTCTGATTCGACATATCTTATTATTGGAAGATAACAGTATTCTCCGGTTGCGCATGCGTGCTGTTTTTAAGAAAAACGGGAATAAATAAATGCACGTTTTTATTAACGTGGAGGTGGATGAATGAGGATGCTAAAATACAAAAATTTAAAGTTCTATAGAAATGTTTGTGAGCAGGACTTTAACTATATACATGTTATTTGTTATCATCCCATTAGGAGCTTGTTGTCATCATGCTCCCCTTTTAATTATAACTAGACACGATAAAGCATTGCAATTGCCAACTGAAATAAATCTGACTGTCACCGAGATCGGCAGGCAATCAAGAACATCATCATCATCCTCCTCACCGCCGTCTGCAGAACCTGAATCATCCTCTCTTTTTAACCAGACAAGATGACTTTCTTGGATGGGTGGGAAGGAGGAGGAAAAGGAGGGAAATTTGACAGGTAATTAATTAACTGAAAGGATGCTTTCAGTAATACCGGTGGAGGATACAAAAGCCATCTTTTATCACGGCTCTGGCTGACATTTTGGTAGAGAAATATCTTCTTGACATGAATAAATTTTTCTCGGTGGAGCAAACTGCGTCGTAGCCGAAACCTGGCTGCTTTAGTACAGCCACCATTTGTAGTACCTATACACATGGCACGATTCAAAGGCCGCTGGAAAGAGCAAACGAGTCACTACAACGTACAAGCATTGTACGACGCACTTGCCACCGTCATTGTACTACCACATGTATAGGGAATTATGTTGAAGTTCCAAAATGAACTTTGGGATCTTTTGTGTTCCAACATCCACTTGGACTCAGTCCACTGCATCAGTTTTCGAAAAAGTTGGCAAAAAGAAATATTGTTGAGCAATGTGCAGAAGAAGGTTTTCCGGACTTTCCGGGATCTTCCTACGCCGTCGCCACCGCCAACATCGCGACCGCCGTCGCCACGGCCACGGTCGCCGCCGCCGTGGCCGCCGCCGCCGCCCCGTCGCCCTCCGCCACCTCCGCCGGGGCCAGGTAGGCCTCCACCTCCGAGTAGTGCCTCTCGTGCCACCTGGCGTTCCCCTCCACGTCCTCCACGGCGGCGGCCAGCGCCGCCCGCGTGGGCGCCGTGAAGACGGGCGCGTAGGTGGCCAGCGCCGCCTCCAGCGTCGACCGGTCCTCCTCGGAGAAGGCGTAGGCGCCGAAGGAGGACGCCAGGGCGCGGACGGTCGACTGACGGATCTAGGACGTAGTACATGGATTCGGAGAAAGGTGAACTTTTTCTATGTCCTATGTTTCTTTGTTTTGCACTGTAGTGGTACTATTTGCCAGAGGTGGTGTCTGTTTATCAGAAGAATTTTGCATTCTTCTGATGTTTCTGAGAAGCTCTTCAGCTTAAAGTACGTACAGTAGAACTTTGATATTTATGCACCCATTTCTAAGTGCAGTTGAGAACGGATCACTGAAGGAATTAACTACATATATGGGAGATGCTAATGTGGAAAAAAAAACATACAGATACGGTATATTGAAGTTGACTGTATGTACGTACTACGTACATGTGAAGAAAGAGGGAATCAACTCGCCTCGTCGCTCCAGAGATCCATCCAGGCCTCCTCCAGCCACTGCCAGACCATCTCCTTGCCCACCGGGTTGGCGGCCACCGCTCCGGCGAAGGAGGCGGCGTCCAGCGCCAGGCCGGTCTCCTCCGTCAGCAGCGACAGCAGCTCGGACAGGGTGGTCTCGTCCTCCGGGCATGACAGCGCAGTGATCACGGCGGACCTAGAATTTTCCCATTTTTTTTCGACTTTTAGTCTTTTCTATTCGCTCAACATATTGCGCAGTTTTCTTTTTGGTCTAACCAATGACTTGGTGGAAAATTCTGGTAATCTGTATACTACATAGCAATTCTACGTAATTTGTGGC
>JAAUYM010132885.1_pt1 | contig 12991 bp, 16 predicted proteins | sample 7278001 | NCBI WGS metagenome assembly JAAUYM01 (sample SAMN14350224, study PRJNA611818) | marine sediment metagenome | isolation source: surface marine sediment (1.8m) | place: French Polynesia: Moorea | collected 2018-08
CCTTCCCGCCCTGCTCCCCCTTCATATTCATCAACAAAATGGTCGAGGCCAACAACTGGTGAGTGAGTGACCAAGGTGGAAAGAGAGAGAAAGAGCATCCTGAAAGTGAGAAGGAAATCTGCGAGCATGAAATTAAGTAAATAGACGGACACAGGAAACGGATAGTTCATGAGGCTCTCCGTCCGTGACGGAGCTGTATAGTAGTAGTAGTAAAAAAGTTTCTGGCTAATCTTTTTCGCACAATTAAGATCTCTCGATCACCGACCGAGTGACACCAAGCCAGATTCCAATGCCAGCAACCTGCCATCCATCACCGAAGGTCGTTTCTCCCCTCTCTCGCGTTGTTGCTGTTACGTGACGAGTGCAGCCAAGCATCATCATCATTCTCTCTCTTCCTTTTAATATTCCTCTTTTTTTCCTCCCTCCTCCCTCCCGTCACCTTGGACAAGGGTGGTTGAACAACACCCTCTCCTGTGAGACTTTCCGCCTTCTCGTCACAATGACGCCACAGGGAGTTTGCCAGCACTTTCATATGCAGCGGTCTTGCGTGCATATTTCTTGAATTACATTCATGCTTCTCTTCTCTGTTTCCTCCCCCTCCCCCCTCCCCCCTTTGCCGCCCCGTACAGGACCTCCGACATGAACCCGTTCTATCCCGTCCGGCCCTGCCCCTACCGCGATCCCCGCCGGTCGCCGCCCGCCCTCAGGTTTGCCGTGGCCAACCACCCGCTCGACAACCTCTACCACGTGCTCACGGAGTCCAAGTGGTTCCTCTCCAAGGGGTTGCCCAGGGCCGCGCGGATGCTGCTGGGAAAGGAGAGGTTCCTGTGGGACCCTCGGATCTTGGACGAGGGCTACCACAGCCACTACACCGGCAGGGAGAGGCAACAGCAGTTCGGGAGGAGAACGAGGAAGAGTAAAGCATACTACTAAACTACCCCACCCAGCAGGGTGGCTACCAGAAGTCCAGAAGAAAAGTCAAAATCAAACCCCCAAATGTAGTTACAAAAAAAAATGGTACCCACTGTAGTATGTAATAAACCTACTAGGAAAAGATGGGATGACTGGACCAATTAAGCACGAACTAGTAAGACGAGATCTCTACGACTTGTTGTTGTTCCTTAATACGGGCATTCGCTATGATGATTACATGTGATCCCTCCTACTACACAATATGCACGTATGTATACATGTTAAGAAATATTAAGAAATACATGTTAAGAAATATTAAGAAATACATGTTAAGAAATGTTTGTTGTTTCCAATGTTTCAAAACAATAAATCTGCGCAAGATGTTTTACCTCCGATCAAAGCGGTATAGCAGAAAATATGCAACGTTAACTGAACGCTAGATAATGAGATTATGGTACAAGTATTAGGTATGAGGTTCTGTAGCGGTCTCTTTCCTAAGAAATGGCCACGTTGTGAAGTCCAACCATGGAACTCTCGGATATGGAAAAAAAAACTTTGTCCACCCCCTTTTTGTATGGCTTTTTATGTAGTTTTTGCTATACAAACTATTTAAAAATTTAAAAAATTATTGACTAATAAATTGAGAGCTATAAATTTGTAGCAAATGTTATTTACAAGATATTTCTTTTTAATTGACTTGATGTGCCTTAACTCTGATACTGTTTCTCAAATAGTAACAACCTTTAAACATCTTGTCAAGTGCCTAAAGCAATAAAATAAATAATACTGTAAAAAGATGAGTAAATTTCAAATTATTTTATTTCTTAAAAGCTTTCCTTTCCAGGTCTGAGACTTCCACGCTCCTACCCAGTCAGCAAACATCAGCTGCAGCTGCAGGCGTGCAGGAGAGAGGGAAGGGAAAAAAGAGAGAGGAAGAGCAGAAAAGGAGAACTAAACCCGACAGCGGACCGCAACCACAGCATAGGTATTTTCACCGGTAGAAGGCGCCGTCATGGACCCGATGGACCTGGGCTTCAACCCGGCCACCGAAGAGATGGGGTCGGCGCAGCAACACCCGGCGGTCGCCGCGGGGCAGGTGGGACTCCAGCCGGAAGGGATCCTAGTGGAGGCCTCCGCCGGGTTCGACCCGGGCCAGGCGGGGCAGTTCGCGTTCGAGGCGCCGGTGTCGAGAGGGGCGGCGGCGCAGTTGCAGCATCAACAGCACCTGGTGCAGGTGGCGCCGTCGCTGGACACGCAGCAGCAGCAGCAGCAGCAGGTGCTGTTGCAGGCGCCACTGCAGATCGCCATCCTCAAGCAGTCGACCACGGACAAGCAAGACCCTGCGCAGCAGGTCCAGCAGGTCGTACGGACGCAACAGGTGTACCTTCGGCAGGAGGGGGTCAATGCTCAACAGGTGTACCTGCAGCAGGAGGTGCCCATGGAGACGAACCAGCAGAACCTGCAAGTCGCCGAAGGAGCCGCCAGGTTAGACGGCAGCGCCAGTCAAGGCACGTTCTCGGAATCGGTTGGACAAGAAGATAAGGTGGAGGAGGAGGGGGAGGATCCGGAGACACAACAACAGGATGAGGGTGCAAGCCAAAGACAAGGGCACCACAATAAAACTTCACAGTTCACTCAAGAGGAGCCGGCGGCCCTGCCGGCTCCGGCAAAAGCTCCTCCCGCCCGGAGGACCCGGCGCAAGAAGGACCCGAACGCACCGGCGTCGGTGTCGTCGGCATACGCCTTCTTCTTCAAGGACACGCAGGCGTCGGTGAAGACCCACAACCCGAGCGCCAAGTTCGGCGAGGTGTCCAAGATCGTGGCGTCAATGTGGGACGCGCTGGACGAGGAGGGGAAGGCCGTGTACAGGAGGAGAAACGAGGAGGACAAGAGGAGGCATGAGAGGGAGATGAAGGCGTACAGGGCCAGGATGCAGGCGGAGCAGGAGATCTCCGCGCAGCCGACCAGGCAGCAGGATCACCAGAAGGGCGCCGCCTCCGGCGGGCGGGTGACGGTGACTAGGGGTCATCACGGTTCGGTCCGAACCACCACCGACCCGAGCAGGACTCGGGGTGTGACCGGGGAGGAGGAGGAGGACGACGACGACGATGACGACGGAGACGACGACAACGAGGAGGAGGAGGTGATGGCTCACTCGTGCATCCGCTCCGGTTGCCCCCGCCGCGCCGTGCGGAATGCGGAGTGGGAGGACGAGTACTGCTCCAACGAGTGCGTGGTGTCGCACTGCAAGGACGTATTCGCCGCCTGGATCAAGGTGCTCAAGACGGTGTGACTGACTTTGCTGCCACATCGGGCCAGACGCATTTGTAAGTGTGGGGCACACACCCACACACACACACACCAACAACAACAACAATACAAACAGTGCAAGGAGTTAATTTCTCATGTTTACTACTATTACTATGCGTATCCGTACTTGCCTTAGTACGATAATAAAGGAGTAATTTGTCAATTGATTCTTTGTGTGGTAGAAAATTCAGAGAATGCCCCTCAAGTTCGAATGTCTTAGGGAGGAAATTGGTCGCCAACACGGTGACTCGTACCAAGTATCCATCATTGATCGGCATCTGGACGCTTGAGTCCGGACACCGGAGTATTTTGAACATCGTTTCTCCAAGCCCCAGGACGACATAGTTGGAAGCCTTACCCCCGATGACGGCGAACCCGGGGGGACTTTTGACATAAAAAGTGTTTCTAGGGAAAATATTCTACAAGTGTCATATCCAACAGTTTCTTCTTGCGTGAGGATCAGAAGTCCTGTCGGGTATACTACAGTACAGTACATTACAGTATTATACGTACGTGCTATCTTCTACATAGTATCTGTATTGCGAAATACAGTTGTATGCGAGGTTTGCTTTCTATGTTTGACAGTAAAAAACGAAATCGGAACCTTTTTGACCTAGAAAAAATGTTTTTGAAGGGAGAAATTGATGGAGAGTCGCGCCAAGGGACGATCAACAAAATTTCACTTTCAACTTCCCACCAAGGAAGAAGATAACAACAGCCAGCCGCCCCAAGGCGTCCGGCCTTGTGTTGGAATTGGATAATCGTCTCTTTTCTTCTTCCTCTCGCTTCTCTCCTCGCTCTCCTCTTCCCCCATTTCCTTAGTCTGCAGCAGATTTCTTTAGTTTTCCCGGGAATTTTTTTTAAGGAAGTTGCACTGAGGGAGGGAGAGTGACAGCTCGGAGACTTGGAGTTCGCCATTCCGGGATTTTCCGACATTTAGCAGCGCACTCCCAAGACGGGAGAGAAGGAGAACAAAGAATCGAAGACAACGTTTCTGCCTTTTGAGCGTAAATTTAGTACCAGTATACTAGTACCCATACTTCACCAACAAAATGAGTACTACTACTATGCACATTCCAACATGATTAATCCTTGTACCTCCAGGCAACAACGGCGATATGGTCCCATTTCATCTCCCGTCTCTGTTCCTGTCCCTATTCCTCCTCCTTTCGTCGCCTCACACGACCAAGGGGCAGGAGGAAGGACACGGCGGAGGAGAGGAGCTGGCCGGAGACTTTATCGACATCAAGGAGTTCGTGGACGTGGCCGACGCGGAGGCGGACGGACTCCCGGACCAAGGAGGCCCTCCATCTCCGCCTCCGCCACCTCCGCCGCCTCCGCCGCCGTTGCAGCAAGAGGACCTGGTCAACATCACAGGTGTGCATGGAAAATAAGCAGACTTGATGAGGAGATGTTTATGAGATGCATCCCCTTGCATTGCAAATATCCACAGAGAGCGACTACCGTCCACCTCCCCTGTCTCCAGACGACGGAGCCTTCGTGCCGCTGGTCATTGACGATTCGGACGCCGACACTGGGGAAGATGTGGATGGAATGGGTGTGTGAAGCGAAAGAAAGAGTGAAATGATATATTCATGCTATATATGTGTGACCAAACATCTTTGCCAGAGCTGTACGAGCAAGGGGCACTTCCCAGGCCAAGATTTGTCATGCTTGGACAGCAAGGAGTTGGTAAATACTAAATATGTACCTATATAATTAAGAATTATTTGTTTTTCATTTGATAGCATTCGGCATAAATAGTTGGGCTAGTCACAATCTTTGTTCACCTCAGGCAAGTCCTCTCTGGCCAACACTCTGCTGGGCTTCGACAACCTGGCCTCGTTGACCAACCGAAAGGAGCGCAAGAGGCTTCCCTTCAAGATCGGACATGGGCTCAGGTCAAAGACAAAGATGACCTCGTTCAGCACCGGAAGGTGAAGGAAGGAGGAGGGGTGGGAGGGAGGAGGGCTAGAAAAAGAATAAAGCATTAAAGTACTACAAGTGCTTAAATTTTAAGCATAGGTATAGTAATAGCACGAAACCTTCACGTTTCCCAGATACCTTGGTGATGGGCCCAACATCACGGTGGTGGACACTCCCGGGTTCAAGGACACGGACGACGCGGAGTTTATCGACGAGATCATGAACGTCCTCGGAGACGAGGTCAGGGAGGTCGACTCTTTCCTCATCGTCTACAAGTACAAGGACAGGTTTACCAGGCCCTTCAAGAGGACGCTGACCATGATCACCAAAATGTTCGGCAACTTCTGGACCAACGTGGTCCTTGTCGTCAACTTCTGGTCCTTCAAGCCCACCCACGTGGAAGAGAGGACGTCAAGGGGCGTCACCACGGAGACATACTCTAAGTAGAAAGATATTTCCAATACTCCATTTAATGAAATATTAAAAAAAAAGTACAGAGTACTACGTGGGTCTCTATCGTTTTCAGACAACTCAAGGACATCTTCGAGCAAAAGTTCGACCTGGATTTCGAACTGCCGGTCGTCTTCATCGACACTCACTACAACAAGTATAACTGAGAACTTGAAACCTCCCCTTTCTCCCATACTTATTCAACACTTGATTTCCTCGCGTAGGAGCAACCCTGAGGAACTTGAGGCCTTCACGGAGCAGAGCGACAATCTGTGGAAGGTTACTCTGGATCGTCGACCTTTCGAGTGCCTCACAAGAAAGGATGTGCAGGTTAACATTACTTGGTTTTTTTTTCTTTCTCTTTCCTTTTCTTTCTTTTTCTTTCTAAAAATGAGAACTTTCTTATCCAGGACAACCTGAAGAAGGAGAGGGATGATCTGGCCAGCATGAGGAGGAACTGCAGGGCGACGAAGCGAAGGAACAAGGAGATGGAGACGACGATGGCCACCCAGGTGAACGATAGCCTTACGGTGACATACATCAGATATGTGATAGCACACAAATATTGATCTTAATTGCAAGACTTTTATTTTTCAGAAGAAGCAAATCGACGCTCAGATGTTCGTGATGAACAACCTGAGAAACGGCATCGACTACTTGAAGGAGCACTGCAGCAAGGCGGATGCAAGTGGTCAGTTGCCGTAATGTCATTTTGTGCTGCTAGACTTTCCTGTGTTACACAGTATGCCCACTAAAAAAACCCAGTGCTTCTTTCACACAGGAATCTTTTATAATATTTTTGGCAATGTGGCTTTGTATTTTATGAGGTTGTTGTCAAGTTTTTCGGGAATTAAAAAGTCAATAATTTCATCAATTCTTTAGCACAAAAATGTATTCACTTTTTTAACGGACGTGCGGTGCTATTGCCCAAGTGTCCTGTCCCCACCTCCCCTTCCAGACGTGATCCTCGGCTGCCACTGGTCCGAGTGGACGGACTGGTCCTCCTGCAGCCGGACCTGCGGCGGCGGGGTGACCCGGCGCATGCGCGAGAGGCTCCCCGGCCTCGGCAGGTGCGACGGCGCGGCTGAGGAGGAGACGTCCTGTGCGGACTTGGCCGCCTGCCCGCTGGAGAGCGACAACGCCTCGCTCGTCGTCGTCCTGGGAGGGGAGACAAGTGTGTCCAGGGAGAACGAGCACTCGGACTCTGTGGAGGTCATCGGGTCCAACGGGGAGTGCAAACAGGCAGGCAAGAAGAAGAAGAAGAAAAAAACTTCGATCTGTGGTTGTTGTACTAGCACCGGTACATTTTTACTACACCTCGACCTCGGTAAACAACTAAACATGTTACCTAGGTACATACGTACGTAGGTATTGGTGCTTTGTTCCGTTGCTCCTAAGTGCTGCTAGTAGCTTCTTCCTCCTCTCCTCCAGGCGTTCCTCCTCTCCCCGAGGGCCGCGGCAAGTTGTGCGCCGCCTACGACCCATCCGGCGCCATCATCGTCTGCGGCGGAGGGGAGCGCTTCTGGAGGCCGAACGCCAACTGCTGGCAGCTGCTGGCGGGGGCAGCGGAGGAGTGGCAGCCAATCCCACAGGTGAGCAGGGCCACTAGCAGTGGAAACGAGGGGGTGAGAGGACAGACTCATATAGTCCTCCTGCCTCCCCTGGGTAGATGTACCCGGTGCACGGCGCGGCCACCACCTTCTTCCGCGGCAAGTTCTGGGTGTTTGGCGGCTCCACCGGCGACGACTCCTACGACCACACTATCACGGACAAGGTGCAGGCCTACAAGCCCACCTTGAGGCAGTGGAGCGTGGAGGAGCCCCTGACTAGCCCCAGGCACAAGGCCTGCGCCGTTACCATCGACGACGTTGTGGTGGTCACGGGTGGGACCATGCTTGGGCTGGGAAAGGTCAAGCCGGTCTGGCTGGCGGAGATCGGGACAAGAACAGCGGAGGAGTTTGACGGCGAGAACTGGGCCACCCTGCCGAGCATGTCGAGGGCAAAGGTAAGTTTGGAGTAGGAAGGATTTATGGGTGTTTCTTACAATTAAGAGTGCATCGTATATTTGTACTTTTGGAAAATGGCAAAGAATTTAGTAGATACAGAGAGTTAGAAATGTTCTTGCAGCTTCTAAACAACTCTCTTATCGCTAGCATCATAGAAATAGTTTAAATCGGTGCATTATCTTTGTAATACCATGCCATAGTACCTGGTTAAGTGTTCAAATTTGACTATAGCTTCAGTTAACCACTTTTCCAAATTGCACGTCCAATGAGCAATTCAGTACCAAGTCAATGGAGCCGTCGATCTCATCTCCTATTAGTAGTACAGTGAAACGCGGATAAAAGGGACAGGTTGGGAGACGGTCCAATTTCCCAACTATCCGAGTTTCTCATTGGACCGAGTTGATTTTGTGTAGCAGCAGGTGACATGTGCTATGTAGAAAACTTTTCAGAACCGAGATATTCCCTATTAATCCAGTTTTACTGTAGTAATATGTAGTACTGTTATACGTACACATGTACGCGTAGCGTACCGCACATACTAGACAATCATGTGAACCTCACAGAACCTCCCTCCCTCCCCCTCCTGCTACCGTCGGCAGCAGTAGCACCGTGTGTGCTGTGCTTCCAGTGAAGGTCAAAGGGAAAGAAGAGAGAAACCGGGGTGGCAGCGGAGCGGAGGGAGGGAGAAGAAAGGAGAGAAATTGTCGAGAGAAGCAGCTACAGCTGCTACTGTTGTCAACAATGCAAATAATTTCCAGTTGATTGCGTACGTAGTCTCCTTGTACGTAGTACAGCGCTGCACTACGCAATGTGAGAGAAAAGTGTTCTGCTATGCCTTGAGAACAGCGAAGAGGATCGACACCAGTCTGGGTTTGGTCAACCTCTCCCTCAGCGTGCAGGTAAGTGCCAGCTTTCCCTTATTTTTTTTTTTAGATCCGTTACTTCGTAATCGTAGCATATTTCTTAAACCGTGATCCATCGTTATTGTTCCATGTTCCCTCGGCGCCTGAGATCATTGAAGTCCTGTACTACATGTTTTCTCCTTTCTGCCCTTTGTTCCTTTACTTGGTGACTCGGAACGGGAGTGTCTCCAAGATCCTGGTCCTCATGCTCCTGATGAGTGGGACCTTGGACGGCACCACCTCGTGCTGCTCCGCGGTGCTCCAGGACCTTTCCCGGGAGTTCTTGCAGTCGGCCAGGTTTTCGTGCACCATATGGACAAGAAGTATTTCAGTGCTCAATGTGCATTCTTGTCAACAAGGATTCTTTCCGTTTCCCTCCCTCCCTCCCATCCACCCACCCACCAGATGTGATGCACCACATTCAGGTGTCTGATCTGGCTAAAGAATCCTCCCCACGGGATGTCCGCCCTAATCTTAGATCAGATCTTGATTCCTGTAATCCAGTACACTGTAGTTGCCCCAGTCGTACATGGACCATGAGTTGGAAGAGAACCGGACCCAGGAGAGAGTGTTGTTAGTCTTGCGGTGCAGATGCCACAAGCGATCCCTCGACTCACCCACCTTGAGGAAGTGTGTCCTGATGTTGTAGGTGTTGTCTCTCTCCCTGGTGGTGGGCTCAGCCTAGAAGGCAAAGTTTGTGATGTGTTCATTGCTCTGGCCCTGCATTAGGTGGAGGCAAGAGGCGTAGGCAGAAGTGAACTCGTAGCGCTGTACGCTGTACGTACTAGATTCGATCTCCATAGATGCAGTGCCAGCTGCCTATAGGTGTAGTGCTGAATTTGCCCTGTTTGGTGCGCTCCTAGACCCCTCTATTGACATGTACAGTCGCCTGTTTTATGACTTCCTCCCCCACCTTTTCTCTTGATGAATTCTTTCAATTTCCTCGGCCTGACCACGTCCCTGAGCACCTCGTAGATGTCGGTGTTCCTGGAGAGTAGCTTTGAGTGCCGGGAGCTGCTGGCAGCTTTCTATATAACAAGACAGAACTACATAGGCACGTTCAAGACCTGCAGCTGGTACACTCAGACATAAAAATTACACAGATTATGCTCCTTATAAAAAAATCTTATACGAGTACTAATAGCCACCGACTGAGCATAGTTCAGAAGGTGTCTTATTGTAAACAAATATCTAGTATAGGTGCGACACCAAGAGACATGCTTAGTCAGTGGCTGCCAGGTGATTTAGCCAGTTTTGAGGAGTGTAAAAAAAGCTCCACCATACGGCCAGAGCTCTGAAGTAGCAAATCTTTCTTTTACTACGTAGTATGCATGGTAGCTGGGACCACGTTGGTGGTTGGGAAAGTTTTGTAGAGTAATAAAAACGGTTAAACAGAATAAGAAAAATACCTCGGTAAAGTGAAGCTCTTCCCCATCCTCATCTCAACAGTTGCAGCAGCTGTAGCATCAAAGAAAAGTACTACACAAATTGGTGGTCGCTGGTCGGGGTGGTACAGCGTGAGAGTAGATCGCATCACATTTTTCAATTTCTAAGAACTAGAAGGCCTAAAAAGAAGTCTAAAGCGACCTTTTCGCAAACACCGGTTTTTTTCACCCTTTATTCTTGTCTCAAGCCCCAATGCTACCAGCTTGTCCATTAAAGATTATTTCTTTCATAAAAATAGGACTTTACAGTCACTGATTTTGAATAAGGGCACAAATGACTGTGAATGGACTGTGTTTCATGAGTGGCATTAGCCACGAATGAAATACTGCTCTGCTTCTACTCTTTATTTATTTTACACTCAATTTAATTTAAACTGTACCAACCTTACATACTTATTGTAGGGCGCATTGTACGTATGTGTATCTGACAGGAATAATAGTACGCTGCTCTACAGGTTAGTGACAGACTTCACTAGAATTCGAGGCGGTGAGCTTGTTGTCAGCTATGTCAAAGGTCGTAAAAGCATATCTGCTGTAGTATTGCTAGGAGGAGCATCCTGCATCGAGGCTTCGAGGCGCGCAGCTAGCGGAGAACAGAAGCCCCTCCCCCTTCTCTTATCAACTGACTTTTTTCACCCTCTGTCAACATGGGGGCGATAGCCTCCTTCGTTTCTGTGGTGTGTGTGTGTGTGTGTGTGAATCAAGCGAGGGTGATGCCTTCATACTACGTACACTACTATACAGTAGTACTTCTTCGCTCTCTTTTCTCTTCTTTTTCAGCTATGAGGACCGGTTCAGCTGAGGGCAGCCCATGGTAACGCCTCCCATCCCATCCCAACCGGGAATGTGGTGGTGGTACCGCCGTCAAGTCCGCTCCTTTTCCAGCTGTCAGCATGTGGTATTGACAAGGCAACAGGGCAGGGGGAGGGGAGAATGGATGATTTGGGATACGCCGACAAGAAAACCGAAGAGAGGCATAAATCCTTGCGAACAGTCATGGATGCCTTTGTTTGTCAGGGCCCATGTGAGCGCCTGCCTGTTTCTAGTACCTATCTTTTCACCTTCCTGGCCTGATCGCACCCAAGAGTGGCTGGCGAGCATCTGACGATCCTTGAACTTGAAGCGGCGACGACAGAGGAGAAAAGAGAGGAGAAACGGAGAAAGAGGGAGGGGGAGAGAGAGAGAGATTCGCCTTATCGAGAATGAGCAAAGATCATCGAGTTGATATGGAGGCGGCGCGAGAGGCGGAGGCCACTGTGGTCACGGCGACGGCGGAGATGGAGGAGGAGGATGCGTCGGCGGCGTCCCCCACTTCGTCCTCGCCCTCGTTCCTGAAGAACAAGGTCTGCGCCGTCTGCTCCGACCGCGCGCTCGGATACAACTTCAACGCGCTCACCTGCGAGAGCTGCAAGGCTTTCTTCAGGAGGAACGCGCTCAAGAACAAGGTTCGCATCGACATTCAGCGTAACACGAGAGAGGAAAGGTTTTTTTTTTTAAAGCGTCTCTTTAAACGACCTCAGGAGTTCAAATGCCCGTTCAGTGACAAGTGCGAGGTAACTGTTGTCACCAGGAGGTTCTGCCAGAAATGTCGACTGAAGAAGTGCTTCGATGTCGGTAAGTACATAGTACCTATATCACTGACAGGCACTTCAACAAATGGGCAAATCATAAACGCTCCGTCTCCCATGCATTTTTCTTGCAGGGATGAAGAAGGAATGGATTCTTTCGGAGGAGGAAAAGCAGCAGAAGCGCCAGAAGATCGAGGAGAACCGCGCCAAGAAGCGCGCCGATCGTCGCCGATCCAGCGCCGATCCAGCGCCGGCGCCGGCGACGCCCTTCGCGGACTCTTCCAGCCCTGAACCTACCCAGGGTTCGCCCGCCGCCACGGCCACAACAGCCGCCACAGTCGCCACAGCCGTCTCCTTCTCCACCCCCTCCTCTACTTCGATCCCTGGTGGGGCCGGGAGGTCCGAGAGTGCTGCTTCGCCTTTTACTCCTTCCGAGGCGATCACGGGAGAGAGGCCACAGGCTAGGGTTCTGCCATCGGCAAGAGCAGCTTCTGCAGATGCGGAAATAAAGCCACGAAAGTCGAAGGTAAAGAAGCAGCCTTTTTTTGGTAACTTGTACTACACTCCCTAAAATTCGTTGATACAACCAAAAAGCCTATTTTTTCTACTGCACTAGGTCATGCGCATGAGCAGCCAAAGTGCTTTGGACACGACGTCCTTTCCAGGCCCTTCTTCAGAAGGACCTTCATCGACTACAGGACCTTTCGTTCCTAGTGTACCGGTGTCAGATCATGAGCACACAGCGTCATCAGGGCAGTTTGCACTCATCAAGCAGGAACTGGCAGGAGAGAAAGTGAAAGGACAGTCAGGTGGCAACGGCGCCGGAGTCCGCCTTCAGGAATTCCAAGAGAGACAAGAGTCGTCATTTCCGCCGGCACCGCCTGCAGGGACGGCGCCAATCTCTGCTCCCACGTTGCCAGCGACAGGTGCGCCTCCTCCACCTCCTCCGCCGTCAGTTGAGAGCGTGATGCTCCAGCCCCTCGTTAATGCAGCGGCTGCCATGATGGCGACCGCCCCCATCATGGAAGGCCAGGGAAACAGCGGGGGTCATCACGACCAACACCAACTCATGGGAATACAGAACATGCTCCTCCCTTCAACGCCTGTCCCACCTGCTGCTGCTCAGCATCCCGACACACCTTCCGGTGCCATCCCCACCGCCGCACTAGTCAACTCCTGCGAACAGCCACCCCCTCCGGCCACCACCACGTCTGGCCCCTCCTCCATGATAATACCAGATTTTTCCCACACGTAAGCACGGTTCAGGAGAACTTTTGCCGATCTTTTGTCGGTCGGTAAGACGGTCTTGAACAAGTTGCCGACTCACTTCGCTTCATGTGCAGGAGCAATTTTGACGACATTGTCGCCGTGGCCATCGAGGCGGAGTTTCACGTGGAGAGCATCAGCGTGGAGCCTCAGAACAACGGGCCGCCCCTCAACGACCCGGAGAAGGACAGGCTGCACGAGTTGTA
>JAAUYM010093487.1_pt1 | contig 12984 bp, 9 predicted proteins | sample 7278001 | NCBI WGS metagenome assembly JAAUYM01 (sample SAMN14350224, study PRJNA611818) | marine sediment metagenome | isolation source: surface marine sediment (1.8m) | place: French Polynesia: Moorea | collected 2018-08
GGCACGACGAGCCACACTGGAAGGCCGAAGGCCTCCAAGTGTGGTGAGTCGTAATTTGGTCTTTGGCCATTGCGAAATTTTACCCAGCAAGGCGGGTAGCTTTAGGCTAGTACTAATTAAAGTTAACTAGTTGTACAGTACGTGAGCCAATCTTCCCCCCCCCCTCCCCTCCTCCCAGGGCACCCCCGGTTCTCCCGGGAAGGCGGGGCTCCCGGGTCGCGACTGCCGACAAGAGACCAACTACCTGACCGGCAACCTGCTGGTGCGACACAGCCAGACGTCGAGCATCCCGCGCTGCGAGGCCGGAGAGGAGATGCTGTGGGACGGGTACTCACTGCTCTACATCGAGGGAAACGAGAAGGCGCATCACCAAGATCTGGGCAAGTCTTTTTCCTTCCTTGTGAAGAATTGTCGTCAATTAACTGTTCCAGGTCTATTTTCTAATGCGTACTAGGTCTGGCCGGCTCCTGCGTCAACCGCTTCAGCACAATGCCCTTCCTGTTCTGCGACTTCAACGACGTGTGCAACTACGCCAGCCGCAACGACAAGTCCTACTGGCTGTCCACCAACGCCCCCATCCCCATGATGCCGGTGGCCGAACACGCCATTAGGAACTACATCTCCAGGTTGGTTGGAAGCGGGGAAAGAGTTAGAAATATATGAAACATCCGTGGTTTCTGTCTCTTTTTTTTATGACACGACGCTAGGTGTGTGGTCTGCGAGACGCGGGCCAACGTGATGGCCGTCCACAGCCAGGACATGAACATTCCCGAGTGTCCGCGGAACTGGGACAGCCTGTGGATCGGATACAGCTTTGCTATGGTAAACAAATTTTAAAAAAGCAAAAAAAAAAAACCACTAATGATGATGATGAGTAACTGCTCCCACTCCTTTCCAGCACACGGCCGCCGGCGCCGAGGGCGGCGGCCAGGCGCTGTCCTCGCCCGGCTCCTGCCTCCGCGACTTCCGCGCCACTCCCTTCATCGAGTGCGCCGGCGGGCGCGGCACCTGCCACTACTTCGCCAACAAGTTCTCCTTCTGGCTGGCCACCGTGGACGCCGACGCGCAGTTCGCCAAGCCGGCCAGCCAGACGCTCAAGAAGGGCAACCTCAGGTCCAGGGTCAGCAGGTGCAAGGTCTGCATGAAGAGGACCTGAGGTGGCAACCGCCGACGGATCGGGAGTGTGTGCGCGCGTGAGTGGGAATGGAAGAAGGACGTGCATGGTGCCACTGGTTTTGTTTTTTCTTGTGATAAGGGTACTACGTATAGTACAGATGTTTCGTGGTTATACTACTACATAAAGAAACGTGTTCGTCCGGCGGGGATAAAAGTGCATTAATCACAGACATGTTGTACATAGAAATGAGGCAAGCAACTGTTGCCGCGGCACTACTTTACCCGTAGCAGCAGAGACGGGCTGAAGAAGAAAAGGCTCTCTCTGTACTACTCAGGCCCACTAGGAGGGCTGTGATAAGTTTCCGCACAATTCTCACTTAGCAAAAATAACCCTTTCTTATGGGAGGCTCATTTTTTGAGGGGGAAATCGTCATATTTAGCAAAACCACAAAAAAATCCTTTCCTTTTTTTACTATTTGCTGCCATTACAGCCTACTGCCAGGTTGCCCCATTTTTTTTTATGTTCGTGTCCTTCGATGCTACAGGAATTTTAATACAGTATGTGTTAATATGGTATACTACACTACCTACATCTCCTATTCAGACAGAGCACCGTACTAGTGTGTAAAGTAGTCGTCAAGAAAAAAAAACGAAACTCATGTGTTCACAATCTCGAATAAATTGAAGGAAAAAAATAATGATTTCGAGGAGCTGGTGGCGCTGGAATCACGTTTCAATCCTAACCTGCATGCACAGTAATTAGGTAATGTACAACTACAGTACTGTAGAGTCTGCCTACTATAGTACGTAGTATATCTGGTATTCCAGATTTCCAAGCAAAAAAAAAACCAGCAGAATTAGTGAAATGAAAGTCCGCCAGTGCTACCATTCATTAAAGACATTATTTAAGAGCAACAATGGAGAGTAGTACGTGTTACATATAGTGGTCGACGTCGGTATAGTGTACAGTACTCGAACTATTCTCTCTCTCTCTTCCACACATCACTTGCTCCTCCTCCCCCCCGACGTTGACGCCGCTGAGGCCGCCGACGCGGCTGATGCCGTCCGCCCTCCGCCGCCGCCGCCGCCGCCCCCCGGCCGAGGCTTCTTAGGGCAGATGTGATTCATCAGCTGCTTGTTCTTCATGAAGGCCTTCTTGCAGAAGTAGCAGGTGCCAGACTTGCGAGGCTCGTTGGGAGGCAGAATTCGCGGCGGGTCGCCGGAAGAAGCGGCCGCCGCCGCCGCGGCGGCCGCGGCGGCCGCGGCGAAGATGCTGGCCGCTGCTGCCACTGACGTCGGCTGCTGTTGCTGGTGGTGGGGGTGGTGGTGGTGGGCCGCCTGAGGCAGCGACGACGTTGAAGACGACGACGACGGCAACGAAAGCCCGTGTTGGAGCGAGGAGGAGGGAGGCAGGATGGTGTCGTGCGTGTCGGAGAGTCGACGCCGCCGATGAAGATGATGCGCATCAAGGAGAGAAGATGCTCCTTCCTGGACCTGAAGAAATGAAAATAATTGGGCAGATGAAAAGATTTAAATTAACATGAAATTGATCGAGCAGGGACGTTCTGCAGACAGCTTCAGAAAATCCCTGGTTAATATTACCTAGTACACCTCGTACCCAGTACTCGTATAATACAGTACTCCAAATAAAATAAAATATGCGAAATGCTGCGTCGACAGTCAAGCTTGAATCAGTCGGGTAAGTTGTTGCTGGGCTTGGTTAGTTGAGGCCCCCCCAAAAATCACAATATGTTCGACAAATTGCCGCTACACCTGGAAAAGCAGAAAAGCAAGAAAAAGTGCAAGTTAGCCAAGGGAACGAAGCTCAAGACTCCCGAGGAGAGAGATAAGAACGTCTTCAGAGCCTCCAATGATCTCGACATCCACACTAGTCACGACAAGGTGGGAGCGGTCAAGCCCGAGGACGTCCTCGTCGACGAGGAGTCCATCCGGGAGACCGAGGAGTCCCTCCTGGCGGACCTCCCTCGGCGCCCCGAGGTTGACATCACCTTCGTCAACATGGGGTACGACGTGTACAACTGCGACGTCCGGAGGTGCTGGAAAGTCAAGCACTCCATCCTGGACGGGGTGAGCGGGGTCTTCGAGTCCAGCCAGCTGACCGGGCTCATGGGGCCGTCGGGCGCCGGCAAGTCCACCCTCCTCAACATCATCTCCGGCTTCCGGGTGAGCAACGTGAGGGGCACCATACTCATCAACGGGGAGAAGGCGAAGCCGGAGAACCTGAGGAAGGTGGCCTGCTACATCATGCAGGAGGACGAGCTGACGCCCTTCCTGACGGTGTCGGAGTACATGAGCATGGCGGCCAACCTGAAGCTGGGGTCCTCCGCGGACCACGCGAAGAAGGAGAAGATCGTGAAGGGGATCCTGACCATCCTGCGTCTCCGAGACTGCAAGAACACGTTCGTGCTCGACCTGAGCGGCGGGGAGACCAAGCGGCTGGCCATCGCGCTGGAGCTGGTGAGCAACCCCGCCATCATCTTCATGGACGAGCCCACCTCCGGGCTGGACTCCGCCAACTGCACGTACGTCATTGCCCTCCTGAAGAACCTGGCCTGCGCCGGGAGGACCATCATCTGCACCATCCACCAGCCTCCGGAGAGGGTGTTCTTCATGTTCGACAAGATAATGGTGCTGGCCAAGGGGGGCAGGTTCATCTTCAGCGACAACCCGACGAAGATGGTGGTCTTCTTCCGTAAGTACGGCTACCCGTGCCCCACGGGGCACAATCCGGCGGACTTCGCCGCCGAGCTCGCCGGGGAGGCCTCCTGGCAGGGCGCCCCAATAACCAAGTTCGTGGAGGCCACCAAGCAGCGCATTGACAGCAGGCTGGAGAAGTACACCGCTGCCGGGAGCGGCACCGGCTCCAGGAAGTCGGAGAAGGACGTCTACCAGATCAGCTACGCGGCCTCCATGTGCACGCAGTTCAGCGAGATAGCCGTGAGGACGTTCAAGGGGACCTTCAGGGACACGGAGACGCTCCAGGTGCGGTTTTACGGGGCGTTCTTCGTGGGCCTCCTCCTCGTCGGGGTTTACTGGCGAATCGGAGACAAGCCCGAAAAGATACTGGACAACATGGGGATGCTCTTTTTCTGCCTCCTCTTTATCGGCTTCTCCGGCATGCTTCCCACGATACTGACGTTTCCGACGGAGATGAACATCTTCAGAAGGGAGCATCTCAATTACTGGTACAGCATGAAGGTTTACTATTTTGCGACGACGGTGGCCTTCCTGCCGGCGCAGATCTTCTTCCCTACCATGTTTTCGCTCATTATATATTTTCCAACGTACCAGCCCTGGGAAGTCGACCGGTACTTCAGATTCCTGCTGATACTGATACTCCTGAGCATTTTGGCAGAAAGCTACGGTCTGGTCTTCGGCTGCGCCCTGGCCCCGAAGTCTGCAGTGTACATCGCTCCTGTCACCAAAATACCCTTCGTGATCTTCTCCGGCTTCTTAATAACTCTGGAGCACATCCCTAAATGGTTCGAATGGATGGGCTATGTCTCCTTCTACCGCTACGGATTCGAGGGCATAGTTCAAGCCGTATACGGCTTCGACAGGAACCTCACGTGCTCGGAGCCTCCGCCCGCATGCACTTTCACAAACGCCACGAGCGTTATCGACACCTATGGCCTCAAGTATGACTACTACATTGACGCACTTGTCCTTTTCGGCCTTATGTGTCTCATAAGGACGTCTGCATTTTTTGTCATGTGGGTGAAAGTAAAGACGTCGCGATAGCAATATTAGTGTACCTATGCTGTACCACGTACATGTGTAACTACATGCATGTCTCACCTGAACAAGTGGAAAATTTTCTGTAGCAGTGGGCGGCGATACCCCTCCCGAGTCCTTGTCTTCTCCCTCTTTGTGTCTGGCGTCTTCTTCCCCCTGGACGTCTACCGAGGACTCCCTCTTAATTCGCCTCGAGGTCGAAAGCCGAGCGTCTCCTGGCACGCTGTTGGGCCTTGCCGTTCTCTCCAGACACGGGGCGTCGTCGTCGTTGTGTCTAGAAGAACTTGCCTATATACCGTATAGTAAGGGTTTGAAAGAAGACATTGCTGCTGCTTTCCAGATGAAACCGTCCTGTTTCTGTCTGTGTTGCTACCCACGTGGCACAACTTGTCGTTGGCGATGGAGTTCTGGTTGTGGGCGTTGCTGCTGTTCTCCTTTCCGTCTGGGGAGCCGTGGGCTGCGGTCGGCAGTCGCTTGGCCGGATGCTGCTGATTCTGAGCCGAGTCGTCCCCGGTGTTGGAAGGCCGCCTGCGCTTCTTTCTCGTCAGTGGCAGCGGAGACGTGGGAGGCTCCCTGATACTAAAGAAAACATATAGTCTTCGAATGCTAAAGATTTGAAACACACAACATACACTAGCATGTAGTATGTACATCAACAAATCTTCACCTTTGCTGCCGCTGTTGCTCCAGCTCCTCTTGCTGCTGCTGGAGGTCTCCTCTTGCCCCTTCCTCCGGAGTCGACTGTTCGAGGACGAGAGGCATCTGCGAGAGCGAGCAGAGTCCCCTGATGCTGAGGCTGTTGGCCGCCCTGATGAAGGCATCCATCTCCGCGTTCGGGATCTTCACCTCCCCGTAGTACATGTACTGAAGGAGACGCTCCAACTCCACGGGTTCGACGTCCTGCAAAAGTGAAAAATCTCACTTGCCTTCACGTTCCCAAATTAATTTACTATCTACCTACGTACGTACTAGTACCCCACCTTGAGGAAGACGACGACGGGCACCCCCTTGTGCGCCATCCCTGCCGCTCTGGCGAAGACGCCCCTGAAGTAGGGGCTGCAGACGGAGAGGATGAGCCTGTGCGCCTCGTAGGCCTGGTCTCGGCAGCAGAGGGTCACGTCCGTCAGACTCTCGCTCAGGAACAGCTCCTCCGCCAGGGAGAAGAAGTTGGACTGGTAGTCCTTCCACTTGAGCAAGTATTCCTCGTCCATCATTGGGCGTTGGTCGAATCGCCACTACAACTCAAAATTCAACCGCAAATAAAACTCTTTTTCTTTCTTTCTTTCTTGGACAACTCCTCTACTCGGGACGCGGACATGGACTGGCTTCTGCCTCCTCCTTCGCCGTCGTCGTCGCCGCCACTTCTTGGCAGCGAACCACACAACTTCTGGCTCCAACCAGGAGATTTTTCTCCCCCTTCTTTTTCTTTCCTCTCTCTTAGCGGACGGGAAAGGAGGAGGAACGAGCCGTGCATTCCCCCTCCTCCTCCTCCTCCTCCTCCGCCTCCGCCTCCTCCGCCTCCCACTTCTTGCTTTACGATTTGGCGCTGCGTCCGTGCGTTCGTCCTCCTCCTCAGCTCTTTTTTGGCATCGTGCGCCCGAGAGGGTGTGTGTGTGTGCGGGTGTGTGAATGAGATGAGTGTGGATGGACTATGGGCGCAGCGGGGGGAAAGAAGAAAAAAGACATACTTACTACAGATGGGGAGAGAGAGAGACTCGGATATCTGACAGATCATTTAACCCTGTAAAAAAACAAAATTAAGAAACAACAGTTGTTTTATCCTTAAAGAATACTATAGGTACTACTGTGGAACACTCCAGGATATCTACACAGTACCGTAGAATTTGCAATGAAGAGGAAGTGTCTTCACTACTTTGACACTTGCTTCTAGTTTTGCAAGATGATGCGTTAGAAACATTTTTTTGGGCAGCATTGTTGTGTTTTTTTTCCCCCTGGATTCTATCTTCCTGTCTTGTGTGTGTGTGTGTGTGTGTGCGTTAGTTCGTTGACTGCTTCTTCTTTCTCCTCCTTCGTATTATGGCCCCGCGCCAAAGAAACGCGATTTGGCAACGTTCCCGGGCCAATCTTTGGTGGTGGTGGAGAAGGAAGGAAGAGAAGGAGAGACAGAGAGAGAGAGAGAGAGGAGGAAGGAAGGAAACTGAGTGGTCCGCAAGCAAAGAAGACACCTACTTTGCAGGTGGTGGGGCCAGATTTGCCAAAATCTTGGAGGTACTATTGGATCCCCATGATGACACCTTTCGTGTCGGCCCCGCATTTGGCCCGAGGTGGCCTGACTCGACTTTTTTTTTTGGCCCGAGTCGCCCGTCTTGCTTTGGCCCGCACTCCACGCTTCCTTTTCTCTCTCTCTCTCTCTCTCTCTCTCTCTCTGACTCCCTTCTCGTGCCAAGAACCCTGCACGGGAAAAAGGAGGGGGAGGGAGGGAGGGGTGGAAATCGTCGTCGTCTTCTCTTTTTTGGCCGTGTCAGTTCCTAACGATCGAAATGAATTGGAAGGGGCGGAGGAGGAGGGGGGGGGGCGAAGGGCCCCTCCATCCAGCCAACACGGCCGTTCCCATATCCCCCCCACAATAAAAATGCAATTCCGGAATTCTCGAATGCCAAGCACTCCTCTCCCTTTCCCCCTTGCGGGTAAAAGAGAGAGAGAGAGAGAGAAGAGCCAAAGACCAAAACCAACGTGAGGGCTACGTACCATAGCTATTGCCAGGTTATTAAAGCATGACGTCTCTGCTCTTGTAGAAAAATCTGTATAGTAAAAAGGTGTGCCAAATTTGATACATTCATCAGAGCGTACTACAATTCTTTAATAGAATTGAGCAAGTCCAATATCTGTCAAGCCACACTGTACAGAGAGATCTTTCCCTATGGTCACATTTTTAGGTCTTAACGGACATTTCTGTTGTTTTTCCCAGAAGTGTACTGTACGTATGACACGGCCTCCAAATTGAAAAATTGGTTTAATCCACGTCTCAAGTCGGATTTGGAATTGTATTAAGGCATCACAGTAAAGCTTCTTTACTATCGTATACGTACAGACACGGGCTTTTCTGAAATGCATTGCGTTCACAGTGTTATTTTCTTTTTCTTATGTTCACAGGTAGAGAAACATAATTTTTTTGCCTTTTAGTTTTTTTTTATATATAGCTATTTTGCCGCCAGTTTGACGTATGGCGTCGCGTCGTACCCGAACAGCTCGTGGTCCGCCCGATACAAGTCAAACAGGTCCAGCACCTCCATTCTGGTCAGCTCCACGAACAGCCTCTCCGCCGCGGGCGTCGGCAGCGCGGCCGCCTCCACCTCGGACAGCGGCGCCAGGACCCGCGCAGCCGCGCCCGCGTCCGCGGCGGCGCCCTGCAGCAACCCCGCCGCCCTCATCGCCGCGCCCAGGTCCGACCTGGCGTGCTCCAGCTTGACGACGGCCGTGGGCCTGGCCTGGCCGCCGCAGACGCGGCACTCGCGCCAGAACGGCCGCAGGGCCGGCGCCCCGCGGAGGAAGTCCCTCCTGGCCCCGGAGAGCCGCCGCGCCAGGTTGGCGAAGGTGGGCGCGTCCCCGCCCAGCGCCGACTCCAGCTGCCTCCTCATCTCCCCGCCCGCCTCGCCCGCGTCCTTGGCCGTGGCCGCGCCGAAGAAGGAGACCAGCTTCTCCATCGGGTGCTGCACCTCCAGCAGCCGGTGTCGCAGCCTCCCGATCTGGGCTTCGTCGTCGCACTTGAACTGCTTGTCCCCGCCGCTTGCTGCCCCCCTTCCCCTTCCCCGCGGAGGGAGCCAGATTTTCTCCCCGTTGTCGTTGACACCGCTCTCTGCAAAAGTCGATAAAAAAAACTTAATTATACTGTACTATTGTACTACTATCATTGCGTTATCGCTGCTGACAGACGTCTTACCCTCGTTCCTCTTTGCACTCCGCAACCTCTTGACCGTGCACGGATCCATGGTGTCCTCCGTCCCCTCCGCCGCCTCCCCCACCACCCGAGCCAGCACCGGCAGCACCGCCCGCGCCGCCGGGAGCTCCGGCACGCAGTAGGTCAGGTTCCGACTGAGCAGGAACTCCCTGGAGGGCTCCAGGCCGACCGAGGAGGAGACGACGCTGGCGAACTCGGGCACGATCAGGTCGGAGTAGGCGTCGCAGACAAAGTCCAGGATCTCCCTCCTCCTGACTAAGGCTCTTGCGGCATCGTAGCCGGACCCGTCGCCATCGTGGTCTATGGGCCTGGTGAAACCGGTGAGCATCTGCCGCTCGTACTCGATGACGCGCTCCTGGGCGTGCCCGTGGCCGTGGCCGTGGGGAACGGGCGGGCGGACGGAGAGGAGCTTGAGGACGATCAGGATGAAGGCGGAGACCACGGCGAGCAAGAGGAAGAAGGCGGCTCTTTTCTTCATCGCTGCTGATGCCGCCTCATCCCGCTAGAAGATCAGGATCACGGTCATGACGTGCTTTAAGAAAAAAAAAAGAACTCTCCTGTCCGGATCTTTTTTTTCTCTTAACGACAACAAGTTTGCTGGTGTTGCTTGGTGCATTTTCTTCCAGATGCTGCGTACATCGTCCGCCGCTTGCAGCGGAGCTACCTGTGTTCATACCACATGCGCTCTACCACTCTACCACTCTACCCATAATGCCGGGAAGAGGGGGGGGGACGGGCAGACGGACTTTACGTAATAATTTCGTGCCTGTGGTGTAGAAAAACATAAAAGTGAAAAACTAAATATTTCAGCATCATCATTTTTTACGTTTTTTAAAATCAGAGTAACAAACAACAGGTAGTGAATCACGGCTCTCCATACTCAGTCTGCTGCAACAGCAACAACGGCGATGCCATATCATGTAATTATATGCCATCGCTATTTTGGCCAGCCCGTAACCAAAAATGGAGTCAGAAGGGGAGGGAAACCGTAGCATTTAAGCTTTCTATCTCTCCCCGCAAACAAAAAAGCCCCCCCCTCAAATAATAACATTCTGCAGACGCCTCTGTTGGTCAAGAACCGCACTCCATATTTTTCAGTGTTGAGGTTTCTACTTTTCACTCAAGAATGTTCCGCCGATATAATGCTACAGCTGCGAGAAAAGAAAGAAGCAAGCAGTGTGCCCAGACCTTGCACATATTTGCAGTACTATGAGCATTTTGACGTTTTGTTGCAGGTATTTGCGCATTTTCGACAGGAATATTTGCGCATTTTGACTTGAATATTTGCGCATATGAGTTGAGAAGATCTGGTCACACTACACAGAAGAAACGAAACAAGAGCAGACCAGAAAGAAAAAGTTGAGGTCGTCCGAACAAGAGGCCTCTTCTGCGTACTATACCAGAAAAAGCAAATTTCCAAGAAAATAGTATTAAGAAAGGGTTAAAGCCCCTCAAGAACGACAAGAAAGTGCCAAGATGCCCAAGACAAAGCGTCGTGGGAAGGGCAACCGGACTGAGAAGGAGAAACCCCTGCTGACGGTGCAGGGCGTCCTCAGGCTGGAGAAGTCCTTCGTGACGGCGCAGCACGAGGATGCCCCCACCATGACCATCCAAAGGAGCAAGGAGGCCGGAACAGAGATGGTCAAGCTGGTGCCGGGACAATCTGAGCACGACCTGGTGGAGTACAAGGCCGGCTACGACGTCGGACCCAGCAACCCCTACCCGCAGAATGAGGTCGAGTCCAAGATCTTCGAGGAGCACAAGAAAGTGGAGAAGAGACAAGAGGACTTTGAGGAAATGAAGAGGAGGAGTGAGCAGGAGAGGGCAGAGAGGGAGGAGAGATTTCGACAGCAGGAGGAAGAGAAGAAGAAGAGGAGGTTAGGGCTCATGCCAGACTTGCCCCCAGGCACGGAGGACGAGCAGAAAGAAGATAGTGGGGGAGGGGAGGAAGGGGCAGTAGTAGACAGCGCCACCCAGCCACAGAAGGAGCCCTTCAACCCAGATGACCCCAACAACTATGTTCTCCCTGAGCACCTGAGGAAAGACCCCGCCTTCCACAATGACACCCCGCTCGAGTTTGGAGTAAAAAAGCAGGTCCAGCCAAGTCAGCCCTCGGAGAAGGCCTCTCCTGGTGCAGCCACATCTCCTCTGGCAGAGGAGAAGCCATCGTCGTCTCTGGAAGTGGCGGAGGAGCCAGGCGACCTTGAGGGGGGCGAGACGCAAGAGTTGCCAGACAAAATGCTACCTCAGATGAAGCCACTTCCGGAGAAGGAGGCGTCCCCCGTGCCCTCAAGTCATGTCCTTCCTCCTCCCATGGAGAAGGACATGGCCAGCATGGCCCTCGACGTGGCCAAGGAGATGGAGGAGAAGCGGCGGAGGGAGGCGAGGGAGCGACTGCTGGCAGGCAGGTCCGGGGAGGCGGAGGAGGAAGACTACTACGAGATGATCTACTCACTGGATGAGATCACCCACATGAACGAGATGGGAACCGGCTCCTCCAGGTCTGCCAGCGCGGCACCGGTGCAGGGGCCAGAGCTGTCCCAGCAGAACATCAAGGAGGTGGTCCGGCAGCAGAAGGCCAAGGATGCCAAGAACTTCCTGGATGGGTACTGGCAGTTTGTCAGGGAGAACCCGCAGGACTTCAACGGCTGGTGCTACCTCATTGAGCATGTGGAGAACATGGACGACTTACTGGAAGTGCGTGATGTCTACAACGCCTTCCTCCCCCTCTTTCCTTACTGCTATGCCTACTGGCAGCGCTACTCCGAGATGGAGAAGAAGCACGGGAACTGGGAGCAGGCCCTGAAGATCCTGCACAGGGGCCTGGTAGCTATCCCGCTCTCGGTGGACCTGTGGATGACCTACCTTGAGCTATTTTACAAGCTCAGGCATGGACATGAGAATTTCACCCGGCTGCTTAGGGACGAGTGCGAGAGGGCTGTGAGTGATGTGGGACTCGAGTTTTGGTCTAATCCTCTCTGGGAGAGGTATATTGAGTGGGAGATGGAGCAGAAGAACTTGGTATGGGTAACTGGCATCTTTAAAAGGCTTGTTCAGATTCCCACCAGCCTCTACAACAAGCACTGGGACAACTTCATTGCCCACATCCGGGACCACCATCCCCGAGACATTCTTGACTATGAGGAGTACGAGGAGCTCAGGAAAGTCACATGCAAGGAGCTGGGTCTCACCTATCGCCCCGATCCTGTTGTCCAGCCCTCGCAGCCCAGGGAGGTGGTCATGCCGGAGGACAAGCTGAAGGCCGGGATGAAGGAGAGGATTGTGATGAGCATAGTGGACAACCACGAACAGTGTGAGAAGGATGTCAAGAGCAGGTGGGACTTTGAGGGGAAGATTGATCGGAACTACTTCCACGTGAAACCCCTGAAGCTGAAGCAGTTGCGAAACTGGGAGGCCTACCTTGACTTTGAGATTGGGAGCGGGAACCACGAGCGGACGGTGGTGCTCTTCGAGCGCTGCCTCGTGCCGGCCGCACACTACGAGCAGTTCTGGGCCAAGTATGCAAGGTACCTGGAGGACTACTTCAAGAGGGAGACACAGATCAACAAGGGCAGCCAGGTTGACAAGGCCTTCAAGGACTCTCCCTTGAAGAGAGCACGATTTGCCTTCTCGACAGGCCTGACCAAAGTGGACGAGATCAGGGAGAAGCGGTGCACATGGACACTGCGTGGGTGGAAGGGGAAGGACAAGGAGGGCAACGAGATCCTGATGGCAGAGGAGATTCCCAAGCAGAAGGAGAGGAGCAGTGAGCAGCCGCCAAAGGAGAAACAGGAAAAGCCAACCTCTCCTCCCATTGTTGACCAGGCGGAGGACAGCAGGACGAGTCCGGAGGCGGCGGCAGACGAACAGATCGATGAAGAGAAGACAGCAGAAGAGGAGGAAGAGAACAAGTTGAACTCAAAAGGAGAGGGAGACAAGTCAGATCCCAAAGAAGAGGAAGAGAAAGAAGATGTGATAGGTCCAGTGGCCGAAGTGCATCCTGACAACTCCGCAGATGAGCCGGTACAGGACTTGCGACAGAAAGTCGATGACAAGGAAGAGTCAAAATTGGCTTATGAAATTGTAAGGGATGTTTACAAGCGAGCCTGCATAGTCCACTGTCCCAAAAAGGCTATGATAAAGCTGAAATGGGCAGCCTTCGAGGAAGAATGTGGAGAGAAGCAGAAGGCCAA
>JAAUYM010092183.1_pt1 | contig 12980 bp, 22 predicted proteins | sample 7278001 | NCBI WGS metagenome assembly JAAUYM01 (sample SAMN14350224, study PRJNA611818) | marine sediment metagenome | isolation source: surface marine sediment (1.8m) | place: French Polynesia: Moorea | collected 2018-08
AGGAGGAGGAGGAGGAGGAGGAGGAGGAGGTCAAACTGGAGCATATCGTACGCTGCTGCTGCTGGGACAGATAATAATTTCGAGCTGGACAACTAACCTTTCGCATGCCTTTTTTAAGTCCGCATATATCGGTAGCATTCTATATAACATTTACGTGGTTTTTTTTTAAATTTTTTCCTGTGTTATCTGGTCTGGTAATGTGCCAAAACTTCGTCAAATCGCGGCTTCTGATTGAGAAATTGTTTTTTTTCTCCCGGAGTCGGAAGGGAGAGAAAAAGAAGAAAAAAAGAGAGTCCGATGGGAGAGACGGGGAGGCGAGGGCGGTTCAGAAAGACTCTTCTCCTCCTGCACCGTTAGTGGACAGCGATCTAGTCCAGGAGAAAGGAGGGAGAAAGAGGAGAGAAGGTTCGAGGAAGAAGAAATGAATCAGTAGTCAGTCCAGGCCATGGGAGAAGAAGAGACTGATGCAAAAAAAGAGAGAAAGAAACTCAGTAGTGCACTGCTGCAGACAAAGTTATTCCCATAAGTTGTCTCAGTGTTTTCTCTTTCTCGAAATCCGGTTTTCCTTTCCCGTCCGCCCCCTTTATCTTCCTCCTTCCTGGAGTTGATTTGATGCAGAGAGATCCAAGCGGCTGTGAAGGAAAAAAAGACAGACATTCAGTGTGGATTAAGTGCGATAATGCAACACTGGGAGCGCAGAAAGAAATAATTTGCAAATAGACATGATCAAAGCTTGACAATCCTATATAACGTAAATTCGTTGATCCAAAAGTGTCGAAGTGCAATAATATAAAGCAACATGAAGAAGGTGGGTCACTTCAGGCAAGCCTTCCTCTCGAAGGAGAACAACAATCACCACCGCAAGTCCACCAACTCCTTGAACTTGCCCAACATCGTCAGCAACCGCAACGGCGTCGGCATCGGCGCCGGCATCGGCAGCGTGAGCAGCGAGGACGTGAGGGGCAGCATGGACAGCCTCTCCTCCGAGGGTGGGATCGCCCGCGCCGTCACCCTCGGGGTGGAGGAGCAGGAGGAGGAGGAGGAGGAGAACAGGGTGTCCTCCTCCTCGGCCTCCGACCTGACGCACTTGTCACCTCCCCTTCCTTTTCCTGTCCCCCTGGCGAGGGAGGCGCGAGAGCCGTCGCCGTCGTCCGTGCTGTCGCGGCGCTCCCTGCAGGAGGCGCTGAAGAACGGCGCCTCCTCCCTCAAGGGGACGCTCAGGAAGAGGAAGGAGAAGACGGTCTCGCTCATGAACACGGTGAGTGATCATGTGACTGCGGTCTGACTGAAGCGTGCTGCCGACAATTGGACTGGAGAAACGGAGGATCTTCTCTCATCTTCAAATTTGAGCTGACGCACCGACCGGGTGTCTCAAAAGTACTCCAAGCACTCGGAAGCATCTCGTAAAGCATCTCCTTTAGCTCAGCAAACACTCTGTATACTGTTCTGCCTACTACAGAATCCAGAGTCTCTCGTAAAGGGGATAAGTGGAAGGGGACTTTGAAGAAGGGGGGGTTTCTGCGAATTTACACAAGAAAAAAGGAAGGAAGCAGCTTCTCATTTTTTTTTTGGCGTCTCTCTTTTCCTGTGCAGTGGAAGGAGGATGATCTGTCCGGAGAGAGTCCCAGGTCGTCGCTGCCGCCGCCGATGCCTCCGGTGGCGCCTGCTCCAAGGTAGAGAAGCGAATTTTGCAACACAGACCATTGGGATCAATGTCACTTTCCCGACCAGACATACCCTAGCTCACGTTCGATTATGACAGAGTTTATAACAGGATCAATATTTTGGTCTACACTCATGAGATACTTATAGGTCTCATAAGTCTGATGAGGGTAGCGGAATCGGTCCAGATTTTTAGTTAAAAAATGACGTTATATCATAATTGAGTTGTATATAATTGATCTACAAGCCCGTAGTGGTTCTGTCATGACATCTGCCCTTGAGTTAAAGTAGAGTTATTTCCAGAGTGTCCACTGAGTTATTCAGAGTACAGAGTATAAATGACTGTCTGGTCGGGTTGTCTGTGCAGGCTCCGCCGCGTGAACTCCAGCACGATGTCGCTGGGGCGGAAGGGGAAGAAGAGGATGCTGACGCTGGAGGAACTGTACGTGGAGATCCTCTACTGCATCCTGCACATGATTGGCTGCGACGCGGAGCGCGGGGAGCAGTCGGCGCTGCTGGAGCACCTCAAAGAGGCCTTCCACATGACGGAGGAGAAGCATCGCACCCTGCTGGACATCGCCAGCATGAGGGAGGAGCCCTACCTGAAGGCCAACCTGGAGATTCTCTCCGCCAGAGACCTGATCGGCAAGGACATGTCCGGCAGCAGCGACCCCTTCTGCACCTTCTACCTGACCACCAACCCGCTGTCCAGATTCAACACCAGCTACAAGCCCAGGACTCTCGACCCGGAGTGGAATGAGGACTTCGTTCTGTCAGTATACGGGAAAAAAATTATGAAAAAACACTTGTGCCAGTTTCCCATAATTTTTTTTGTCTGCATTTTCAGAGATGTCAACAGCATCGACAACGACAGCATCAGAATTGACGTCTGGTGAGAGGAAAAGAGACTTTTGCGCACATTTTCTCCTTTCTCTCTTTCAACTTCTTGAGAAAAAAAAAGAAAAAAGAAAAAAAATGTGATCTCCCCACTCTGTCCCACGGAAGAATTTTGATGAACTTTTTTTTCCCATGGCTAACTTTGTCTTTTAAAAATAACGTAGTCATCCTCTCCAAATGCAGGGATTTCAACCCGGAGGAGAACGTGTCGGACAAGTTCCGCAAGATCAACGAGATCAAGGACGGTCGCGGCCTCCGCAAGTTCATCAAGGAGACCCTGAACGCCTCCGCCGGCAAGACGACCCACGAGCTGATCGGGAGCGTGGAGGTGCCGCTGCGCACCGTCCCCTCCGCCGGGCTGGACCGGTGGCTGCCGCTGGAGAAGCCCGAGTCCTCCCGGCGGAAGCAGCGCGGGGACATCCGGGTCAAGATCGCCCTCTCCACCGAGAAGGACCAGAACCTCACCTCGCAGGAGCACAAGCACCTGCTCAAGATACTCTTCGCCAACGAGCTGCAGACGTCAGAGGTCAGATTTGTTAGAGCAAACCAAACTACGAAGCTCACGACTAGTGGTGATGTAGTCGTTGGTGTGCCCCTAGTGGTACCAACATTGGTTGGGAGGTCTTCTACGGTGTTAATTCATCTGTCTGAGATAGCCTCCGTCTCTTTCCCCCTTCCACTCTCCAGTCTCAGCCGTTCAAGTGGAACGGGACCTTCTGCAAAGAGTCCGTCTCCATCCTGGCCCAGCACGCAGTCCAGGGCAAGCTGACCGGCGCGGAGACCGCCCTGGCGCGCTGGCTCGTCTACGCACACACGCACTGCGACCTCCCGCTCGACTACAGGGTGTTCCACCCCATACTGGAGAAGCTGTCTTACGCCATCGGGAACAACCTCTTCCATCACGACGACGTGAGCAAAACAAATATCCACCTCAATTATACTGTAGTAGACTGATACCAAAAATTTAGATAATTAGTATGCAGAACTACCTATGTAGGTACATAGACAGAAAGAAATAGTTTATAAACGATTTTTGTCCAAAGCATCTAGGAATCATCCAACCAAAAAATACAGGACCACACATCAACTTGGAAACAATGTAAAGATTTTTTTTTTCATTCTCATATCAGGAGGTAAAGTTCGCCGAGACCTCCGCCATCTTCGTGCACCATTGCACCGAGTTCATCCGGAAGCACCGCCACTACGTCGGGAGCGACCCGGAGATGGGCGTGCAGCTGGAGTACATACTAAAGTGAGTGGGTATATGAAGAAAAGAGTCTTACAGAAATTGAACAAATACTTTTGTCTCTCTTTACAGATGCCTCCACATTATCTCTAGCACCCTGGAGGGTCGCGAGGGACTGACGGACGCCTCCGCCTCCGCCTCCTCCCCGCCGTCCTCCTCCTCGTCCATCTGCGACCAGCGCCATCTGGCAGCTCTGGTCAGGCCCGGGAGCACCAGGGAGCGGGTGGAGGAGGCGGTGGCGGAGAGCGCCGAGCACTGGTACCAGTACGTGGTGGAGAAGACGACGGAGCAGGAGGAGATGGAAGAGGAGGAGGAGGAATCTGTTGCTAGAGCGCTGACGCCGCTCGGAGAGAGGTGCACACCAGTTTGATTCAAAGGTTCTCAACCTGTGGGTTGCCACCCAAAAGTGGGTCATGGCAAAGTTATATGTAATTTCTTTCCCTTGAGTCCACATTCGAGGGAAGCTGTGCGAAATCTAAAATGTGGGTCACTGTCCTAAAAGGTTGAGAACCCCTGGGTCGATCTATACATTCAAGACAAAGGTATCAATTTCCCGCATACGCACAGGGCGAAGAAGATCAAGACCTGCATCCTGCTCTCCCGCGAGCTGCTGGCGGACCTCGGGTCCCTCTCCCTGGAGGCGCTCTTCCGCGACCAGGTCGGGGCCAGATACGCGCGCGCCTTCTTCGACGTCTACCAGCGGGAGCTGACCTCCGCCTGCCGCCGACTGGTGGAGAGCACCTGCGACCTGCTCAGGCCCATCGCGTCGGCGCCGGGGGAGGACCCGGGACCGGGCGGGAGGGGCGCACACGTGCCGGAGACCATCGCCGCCGGGACCAGCCTCTTCGAGCTATACCTCACGCTGCAGCAGATGGCAGGGTGGGTGTGGAATTAGTGTCTAGGAAAATATTTGGAAAGCTGGGCAAAAGGGCGAGTAATTTTTTTCTTCCTTCAAATAAAATTGACCAGATTGGGGAAGGAGATCGACCCAACCCTGGACACGGCCCCGTCCGCCGCCGAGTTCATGTGCAGCTACATTTGGTTCAACAAGGCCGTGGCCAGGTGGCTGGACATCGCGCTGTACAAGGCCATGCAGAGGATCATCAAGGCGGTGCAGCTGGACAGGCTCACCCCCGTGGACGAACTGGTCAGGACGTGACACACTGGAATCTCGAATAATGTAGTACTGTTGTGCTAATAAAAAAACACCGATTAAAATGACATTTTCCAGGTGAAGCACAGCTCGTCCGCGGTGGACATAAAGACGGTGCTGCTGCAGGTCAAGACATTCTGGAAGCAGCTCAACTGGCCGGACGTGGAGGCGTCCTACGCTTTTATCTCGAAGATACTGGACGTGAGTCAGCAATGAATTTGTCATTAAAAAATTGCAGGGTATGTATTCATATGAGAAGAAGCACACTTTTGAGAAAAAAGATTGCAAAAAAAATTGTCTCAAGATCTCAATCGGTCTTGGCTTCTTCCGTCTTGGCAGCTTTTTCTTCTTGCGGCTTCGGCTCCTCTGGTTTGCTGACCTCTTCCGAATTGACCTCCTCCTGATCCTCCTCCTTTGGCTTGGTCTCCTCCGTCTTCTCCACGTTGGCCTCGTCGTCGTCCTTGCTGGCCTTGCTGCCCGTCCTCCAGATCCTCCTCCTGCTGTCCTTTCGCTGCTTCCTCTTCCTCTCCTCCTCCTCCGCCTCCTCCTTCTCCTTGGCCACGAAGTCCTTGATCTGGTGCTGCATCTCCTTCCTCCGCGACTCCATCAGGTTTATGGTCATCATCTGGCCAAGTTTCCTGAGCAAAACTTGGGTTCAGCTTTTGGTAAATTTTATTACATCTACCGCATAGTGCAGTATTTTGCTTGCCTGTAGTGCATGGTGGCCTTGAGAAATTCATCCTCAGAGATTTTCTTGTCGTGCGCGAAGTCCATCAGGCTAAACAGGTTTTCCACATTATCGGGAATTATTACCTTTAGAAAAAATTCAGGTAAATAACTGCATCATGGCATACAGTAAACTATGTAGTATAGAAATCCTACCTTTCCCTTGTCGTCGTGCTCCATGTCCAGCACTTCAAGTTTGTCAAGAACTTCAACCATTTCCTCCTAGTATGTATAAGCAAATCAAGTGATTTGTAGGTAGTACAGGCTATAAACACATCTAAGTATCGGCGAAAACTGTCCCTCACCTTGGAGATCTTTCCCGACTGGTTCTGGTCGCAAAGCTTGAAGGATCTCCTGAGCTTCTGCTCCTGCGTCATCTCCGGCTCCATGGTGAAGAGGAACATCATGAGATCTGGGAACTCCAGCCTGTCGTCGTCCTCCCTGTCCAGCAACTCGAACAGCCTCGTGGCCTGCCTCTTCTCCGCCGACTGCTCCTCGGCCTCGGCCGTCCCGTCCTCGGCAAAGTTCAGCAGCTGTTCCAATAAATCAAAGTAATGTAAGAAAAGGAAAATATATGGGAAAACAGGCGATCGTCGTTTACCTTGTAGAAGGCCTGCTCCTTGAGCTGCCCCTTCTGCACGAGCGGGTGCTGCACCCACATCCTCCAGCAGGCGTTGACCGTCTCCTCCGACAGGTCGGTGTTGGCCGTGATGGACTCCAGGTCCCACGGGGGTGCGGAGTCGTCGAACACCTTTGACTCTAGATGAGTCTGGGCCTGACCCATGTCGATGATCCACACAGTTTATCCACTAGGTACAGGACGGGATGACTCAGCCTCTGCTTTCTTAGATGCCTTCCCGCCCCCGCTGCTTAGGCCAATTCTCCTGATATTGTGTCACCTTTCGCGAGTAAAACACCTGTGAAAAATACAGAAGAAAAAAATGCCAGGAGAAAGGAAAGAGGAAAGTCCCTTTCCTCCCTCTAATTTTTTCCCGCACACAGACTTTTCTTATCGCAAGTGTTTCTTTCTCCTCTCTGTCTTCTTGTCTTTCCCGATCGATGTTGCAGGAAAACCTTGATGTTTATCTGAATGTGTCAAAAATGGAGGAAAATATTCGAAAGCACTGTTTTTCCACCTTCCCTGCCAACTATAATGTTTATTTCTTTCCAGGATATTTGCAAGACGTCCATCTTTTACGCCGACCACATGTGCAAGCGCGTCATGAGCCAGACCATCCCTGGGCGCGGCAACAACAGGCACAGCTCCGCCGCCGGCAACAACGACGACGGCGACGCCGTCAACGAGGAGGTGTCCAACTACGCCGCAGTCGCCGTCGCCCCCAACAACAGAGCGAGGCGGAAGAAGCGCAAACCCGACTTTGTGGTCACCCCCGCCCTCTGTCTGGCCATCAACAACATCGACTACGTCCTCGAGTTCATCAGGCCCTTCGTCACCGAGCTCGGACTAGAGAACATCTTCGACAGGCTGGAGGCGCTCAGCGGAAGGGTAGAATGGGGGAAAAAAGCTGCCGCACTTGGTTTCCCATTTTCTTTTCACATGATCATTTTTTTTAGGCCGTTGCCGACTCTTGCCGGAGGACCATCAAGACGCTGGTGCAGAACGCTACGGAGACCGTGGAGAACAAGATCCTGGAGGTGTTGGACAAGATTGGAGAGAAGGTCAAGTAAACAGTTATGAAGTCTAAGCGAAGATTTCTTTGTAAATTATTTTCCATATACAGATGGCCCCCGTAATCCAGAAGTTCCTCATCGAAGGGAGCTCCCTGGTCACCTACGCGGGGAGGGACAAGGAGTCTTTGATCCAGTACCTGGACAAGAACATGATCGTGTTGAAGGAGGAGCTGAACGAGGCCAACTTCGAGCGGGTGCTGGCGGTCATCTGGGAGAGCTCGGCGCAGTCGCTCAATGACACCATAATGCTCAGCATCGACGTAAATTTAACAACTATATGGGAAAATCCATGTGTGAGGAAAAAAAGAGCAACCAATTTATTTTATAATTTATAGCGCCAGAAGCCTCCCAGCTACTTTAAGACGCTTCTGGACATCCTAAAGATTCTCATCAACTTCTTCTACGGCGACAAGTAAGTTGTAATTGCTCATTTTCTTCTTAGGAAATTCACAAATTCGAAAAAAAAAAAAATGACCAGGTTGCCCCAGGACGAGACTCTTTTGAAGATAAAGAGCTTGCTGCAGCTCTACGCATCGGACAGCTCCGAACTCATTTCCAGGTAGTGCCTGAACTTGCTTTAATTTTGCGCTTATTCCCAAAATTTTCCTTTTTCAACATTATTTTACAAAGGTATCTTTGGGAGCGGTATAAGGACCAGAAGTCCATCGTGAGCGGCGAGTACATCCTGGGCAGCATCACCCTTCGCTGCCAGATGCTCCGCGAGCACCTCCGCGTGGAGGTGCTCAACGCCAGACACCTCAAGCCGCCTGATCCACCCTCAGGTTGGTCTTGAAGAATAATTTTTTTCCCCCACAAGGTGATTGCACTTTTTTTTAAAAAAAACTTTAACCACTGCAGCTCGGATCAGCGACAAGCACCTCGCCCCCGTCAGTCGGCGGCGGCGCCTCTCCAACTCCAACCTGTACCGGTCCTCGCTCAGCCTCGACTGGATGAAGGACAAGTTCAAGTCGCTCAAGTCGAACCTGCAGGCGAGTCCTCCCGTACCGACCATCGATTTCCCGGAAAAATACCCCAAGATGTTTTATTTCCGCAGGACGCGACCCTGCAGCTGCACTCCCAGGCGAGCGCCGGAATGTGCGACCCGTACGTGGTGCTGCGCCTGGTCCCGGAGACCAAGTTCCCGGTCTGGCCCCGGTTCAGGACCCGGTCCCAGCGGAGGACGCTCTTCCCGCTCTTCGACGAGACCTTTGACTTCGTCCTGAGCGGCCTCAGCCCGCTCAAGCTGTCCGACTCCTACCTGCAGGTGGTGGTCAAGGACCGCGGGATCATCCCCGGGACGGGCGGAGTCTTCCTGGGGGAGGCACTCATTCCCCTCAGAGACATACAGGTTGCTACATACAGGATGTCAGGATGACTGCTACAGGGTGTGTCACAACAACAACAAAAAAACTGGTTTGCTTTCTTCCTGGCAGGCCACCGATAACGACACCGACTTGTCAGAACTTCCACAGATCCAGATTCCGCTCTCCAGGCCAAAAGATCAAGGTTAAAAAAAAACCCCACTCGTTATTTCGTAGTTTCAGTTGTTAAACAAATCTCATCTCTATTTTTTCCCAACCCTCTTAACAGACTCTGATATCATGACGGCCCTGGACTCTCGCGCCTTTGACCGGGTGGCCAGGGACTTCTTGCAAAAGGAAAGGAAGAAGCTGTGATTCTATGTACTAGGCGAAAAGAAGTGCACGTGAATCGTCTGAGAATTTGATGAAATAGAGACAATAACTGTGGCATCCCAGGATTTATCTCAAATGTTTCACTTAGATGAAACTCCCATTTAGTAAATATCATTTTTTTTGTACCGAACCTCGCTTTAGTTAGAAACTTTTTTTTGCTTGCCAATTTTCCAGTAAACGTTTTCCTAGTACATATAGAGCTTCGATTTAGTAAGAAACCTCCATTAAGTAATCGTTTTCTCTGAAAAAGCGCCGACCTTACTAAAAACGAAGTTTTACAACATTATGCGGGTTCGGATATCTATGACTGCACTGCAATTGTTAAATAAAAATGAATCCTACTGTAGAGCTATTGAGGATGACTCCGAGATCAAGCTACCCGCATATCCCCGATCTTCTTTTCCGCATAACAGGAAATAGGAATAACTTGTAGGATTTCTAGTACGTAGTGTACAGGTACACGTAAAAACCGGCCCAGTAAAAAGAAAGTGAATTAGAGAATAAAGCATTGGCGTAAAGAGCACGCTCAGACGAGTGGGAATCCTGAATGAGTGGAAATGTTTATCTGCTCCCAACCTTTCCTACCTACTGACTGAAGCAGATTCGATGGACCGTGTCTATGGCAATGCAGTTATCTAGATTGAGAAGAAGTGTGAGACGAGAGCAGTGACACCTTCGGCGTCGGTGAGAGGGATCCTCAATCACCGACACAGGGATAAGAAAGTAAGGATCATAACTTTGGTCAAAGAATCCCTCCTTTGTAGCATGCGACTTTAGTAGAGAAGAGCAGACTTTTTCTGAGATTTCCTCCAACTTTGAACATTTCTCTCCATTCCCAACCAGAAACGTCACGGTAAATTAAGCTATTTTGACTGCCACACGTACACATGTGTTAACATTGTTTTTTCTTCCTTCTGTGTTTAATTAATAGTTATGTGTTTAATTAGTTTCTTATGCGTGTGAGATAAAAAAGGCAAAGTTGTTGTATATAAAGCATTATGAACAAGTTGTTATGTCTGGTCGGGTTTGCTCCTTAAGTGACCCATGCAATACAAGAAAAGGGAGGAAGAAAAAAAAGTGGTGTGGCAAGTTCGGGATGTCACCCCATCCCATCCTACTCCTCCACGTGTACCGTTCTTGCATATTGCATTGGGACTGGCATATAGTTCATCGTAGAGAATACTGCTTGTTCCATCTTAAAGAATTCTCCATATGGGGAGAAATCCACAAGTGAGTCGGGGGATATTAGAGACAAAGAAAATGTACCATCCCGATCAACACACAACGTAAAAGGACCGAACATATTTGTGACACTTTATTTGGACATATTCTTCACGGTGCCACAACAGTTCTCGAACATCTGGTGGTGCATTAGGTGCTAATCTGTTGTGCTGGCCATGTGCTGGACTGCTTGATCATGCATAATAAGTCCTATACCTTGTACATATATGTCCTGCATATCATAGAAGGCTACGTGGTACAAAACTTAATTTGTATGTGCTATGTTGGTCGGGATGAGAAGTGCGACACATACAGTAATTATAATCACAAGTACTTTTGTTACATTCCCCCCCTCCCCCACACCGTTGCAGATTTTGAAGTGACATCAGCATCACCTACCTCACCATGTCCGAGGTCCAAGCGTCTTCTTCGACTTCCTCTTCGCCTTCCGGTCCGGATCGCCTCCTCCCCGCGCATGCGCTCACCGCGACCGACCCGCGCAGCGCCGTCAAGCTCCGCCTGGGCGACACCAGGCACGACGACTACGAGCCCGTCTCGGTCCCGACGCTGCTGGACAGGTCGGTGGGAGGGCCGAGAGATCTCTCAACTATGGAGTTGCCAACTTTTCTAGAAAGCAATATGCCAAATACAGTATAAGAAGCTAAAGTTAAGTACAAAAATTATAAATGTAAGGTAGGAACAGGGCAATTTTTGGCTATGAAATGTGCCAGTTGGCAATACTGATCCCAGCATTGCATATTAATCTGCCTGCGTCTGTATTAAAAAAATTCGTCTCTTTTTCATTCAGAGCCACCTCTTCACCAGGAGCTGAGGAGGCAGTTGCACTGGCGGTGAAAAGAAATGGCAACTGGATCAAATGGAGCTACAGTCAATATGGGGAGAATGTCAGGAGTGTCGCAAAGGCATTCATTAAGCTGGGTCTTCAGCCAAGGTCAGATTTGAATCCGACAAGATGTAACTACAAAAAAAGATAAGAAGTTGAGGGTTGATTCTCTCTCTTCCTTTTTTAAAGGCATGGCGTCGGCATCATTGGCTTCAACTCGCCCGAGTGGTACATCTCTGACCTGGCTGCCATCCACTGCGGGGGAATAGCCGCGGGCATCTACCCGACCAATAGTCCAGGGGCGTGCAGGTACAGACGTCAGTAACATCAGGGAACCTCAGTCTGCTTCCGCACGTGTGCATCTACTTGTTCAACTTGATAGGTACATCATGGAGAACTGCAAGGCGAACGTGCTGCTGGCGGAGGATGCCAGGCAGCTCTCCAAGTTTGTGCCTCTGGCCCCGGAGCTGCCTCACCTCAAGGCCGTGGTGCAGTGGGTGGGACAACCCGAGGAGGAAGCTAGGAGGGCGTTGGAGGAGGGAAGAAGGAGGGTGCGAGTGATGTCATGGCAGGAGTTGGTGGACCTGGGAAGGAAGGAGGGTGACGACCCCCTCGACGGAAGACTGAAGCAGGTCACACCGATCTTTAACCGCAGTAAGAAATGTCACATTGTTGTACCTGTGTACGTTTATTGCAGCTTGCCATCAATGAGTGCTGCCACCTGGTATACACCTCCGGCACCACTGGCAATCCCAAGGGGGTGATGCTGTCACATGACAACCTCACCTACACATCCAGGAGACTGTGCGAGATCTTCAGCATGCGTACCAGGGAGGAGAGGCTGGCAAGGGCCAAATGAAAAAAAAAGTCTTGACGTTTTTCCTCCCACACACGGTGAACCTCCATTTCTAGGTAAGCTACCTCCCTCTGAGTCACGTGGCCGCCAACATGTGCGACCTATTTGTCATGCTCTCCTGCCAGGGGGCGGTTTACTTCGCAGACAAGGATGCACTGAAAGGTACCAGAGACTACTCCTGCCTCAATGCTTTTCCCACATGACATTAAGAGGACATTTTTTCTTCTGTCAGGCACCTTGGTAAACACTTTAAAGGAGGCTCTGCCCACCCTGTTCCTTGGAGTTCCTCGCGTGTGGGAGAAGATCCACGAGAAGATACTGGTCGCGGGGAGGGAGAACAAGAGCTTCATACACAAGCAGGTGCAGTGGAGTACACACAAACATTTGCTACTAAATTCTGATGGATTCCCAGAGTTTTTTTTTCTGTTTCTAATGTTTCAGATTGTTAAATGGGCCAAGTGGACAGGTCTGGAGCACAACAGGAAGATAATGAATGGTGTAACAGCAGACGCCGCCAGGCCGGGAACCACTGGCTGGGCACTCGGAACAACTCTTAATTACAGGTGGATGGAATCCACGAGAAGATTGTTGTCCTTGAACTGGCAGAAAGATGTATAGCTAGCTTGCAGTAGATGCTTTTTTTTTCGAACATACTGTATGATGCAATTTCTGAGTTTCATCTGTAGCCCCAACATAGTTTGCGTCTGCAAAACCTTCCTTCTATTGTGTCCAGGTTGATGAACTGGGCAGTCTTCCAGAAGGTGAAGGCGGCACTGGGCCTGAACCACTGCCTCCGTTTCTATGTAGCAGCTGCACCCATAGCCAGAGAGGTCCTAGACTTCTTCCTCAGCCTCGACATCAAGCTCCTGGAGATGTACGGCATGAGCGAGTGCTCTGGACCCCAGCTGTGCAACGTGTACGAGACCATCAGGGTTGGGACAAATGGTCAGGAGTTGCCCGGGTTCTGGTACCAGGTGGACCCAGGGAAC
>JAAUYM010009360.1_pt1 | contig 12967 bp, 17 predicted proteins | sample 7278001 | NCBI WGS metagenome assembly JAAUYM01 (sample SAMN14350224, study PRJNA611818) | marine sediment metagenome | isolation source: surface marine sediment (1.8m) | place: French Polynesia: Moorea | collected 2018-08
ACTATCTTCTTCTTCTTCGCTAGTCCTGAGCAAACTCTTTCTTTTCCCTTCCCTCTCTCCTCTGAGCTACACGAGGAAGGCCTTGGTGCCAAGCAGAGCATATTGATGGTGATGACACCATCAGGCAGAAATGATGGGACGGGAGGCCAGGCCTCCTTTCTTCCCCGGACTAAGTGCCCTTTTTCCCCTCCCTGGGAGGTCCCCGCGACCATTTCCATCCACTACAGAACTGATTGATGGCGTAGGCAGACAGAGAGAGAGAGATGGAAAGAGAGGGTACACTGTACTTACGACGCAAGAGAAGATTCGTTCCTAGCAGCAGGGGCACAAATTGGCTCAATTTTTCAGCTCCGTGAGGGTTTTTTTGGGGGGTGGGTGGGTCACAATCTATTACTGGTCCAACCTGCTGACCCAGATTGTGGCATTTTTACGGAGGGATCTTTGGCACCGTGTAGCTCTTGCAAACTTCTTTCCGTATCTTTCTCCTTCCTCCCTGGACACGGATGTATCCGGAACTCACGGCTATAAGAAATGTCCGTCTTCGTCCATCTTGCAACACAATATAAAGAGACGCTTTTTCTCCCTTGTGCTTGGCTGTCTCTGGTAGGTATATAAAAGTGGCAAAACAGGAATGCTAACAATAACGCATCAGAGAGCTACTGGTTTATGGGCAGGTGCGGAGAGGGGGAGGGGAAAGACTGCATCCACCGCAATGTCTTTGTCGCATCGGCTATCTAAGCGAGTCCTACTACTTCACAGAGTGCTTGCAAAGTACAGTACTTCTTTCCTCTGTCTATTTCATTGAAAAAAACCTGTTTAAAAATATAGAGCAGGACGAGAGGGGAAAAAAAAGAGGAGTAAGATTCATTTTTCATGATGCAGGCAGGCTCCTTTTTCGCCACACATGCACACACAAAAAGAGGAAGAGGAGGCCTTCAGCGGCAGCAGCGGCCACATCCATCCAACCACCCAAAAAAAAAGTTTTTTCCTCCTTCTTGGCCCATTGTCTTTTTCCCCTAGAGCGCAAAGAGGGGATAAGATAGCAAGAAGGAAGGAGGAGGAGACTTTTTTTTGGAGGGGGGGGGAGGGGAGATTTTTTTTCTTTGGGTGAAAGGAGGAAGGGAGGAAGGAAGAGGAGATAAATAAGTGGGGCGCTCAAGTGCAGAGGAAGAGAAAGAGGAAGCCAAGTTGCCATGTCAAGAAGGGAAATTCGAAACCTCGAAGAAGGAAGGAAGAAAGAGCCTCGTGCAAATTTCTTGCACAGTTTTCCCGGAAGAAACTTAAAAAAAACCTCCTTTTCTCTTTTTTCCCACGTACGTCTATTACTTGTTCTTCTTGGAATTGTTCCTTCCCGCAGGATCCACGAGATGGATGAAACCATTATCAAGAAAGCTTTCTCGCCCTCTCCTCTTTTGTGCATCCCACAAAACTTGACTTCTCCCTTTTTTTTCTTCCTCCCGCGCGAACGAAAAGTTCAACCAGCAACTTCCATTTCATCCGAAGAGAAAGATACGTACAAGCAAGCTATCCTCATTTGTCACTGCTTGCTGCCCTTTTTCTCTTCTCTCCCCTTCCCAAACAGATCCTCCCACGGTTGAGTCTGCCTGCCCCGAAAGGAGGAGGAGGATTGGGTTTCAAAAGTGATCCCCTCCCTCCCGCTCCTCCGCTTTGAAAAGAGAGGCGGCCTCAATGGGAAGGAAAAGGAGATGGGCACCTTCCTCCTCTCCCGCCAAAAGCTAACAAGGATACAACAAGCAGAAGAAGGATTGAGTATACTACAGTACTCCACGCTTAATAGTGCCACGGTTAATAGTGCAATTCGCTTAATTGTGCAATATTTTGGAGTCCCATTTTGAGATTTTGCTTCATAAATCTCCTCGCTTTATTGTGCACCTCGCTTTATTGTGCAATTTTTCCCTGGCCCACCATTGCACTATTAACCGTGGACTACTGTGGTAGCGTATCCGTTCAGGCCAAAATATACTGCAGTCCACGGACAACCGTCACTCTTCATCGTCCGCACTACTCGTACTACAGTATATCGTAAATTCCCCAACTCTTATCCATCACTGACCACATTTCAACGATCACCACATGTGTATGTAGTATTGTAGGTAGGAGTACAGTAGACCTTTAACTCAGCAAAGTGGTTTTCGGGGGAGAAAAACTTTGCTATGTGTTATATCGAGGTTCTTCAGTAAATTGAATTGGTCTACTAGAAACTGAAGGACGCCTGAAGAGTTGGCACAAGCAGCCAGATCTAATTACAAAATCGACGCTCATCAAAGATCCACTGTAATTTTTCTTACTGCAGTTCCCATAGCCTGGAAGGACTCCGCTGGTACTCCCGGTATCTGCGCGCGGCCAGCCCGAAGGTGACGGCGACGATGACGGAGCCAACCACTGCGCAGGAGACGCCTGTAAAGAAAAAAGAAGAGGACAAAAAAAGGAGAATTACAAATGCAACACACACACACATACACACAGAGAGAGACCATGTAAGTAGTGGTGGTGTAACATCGATCCCTTTCTCTTGTGCGTGCCTGTGTGTGGTCAGTGCTCTTTTTATATGCATCGACGGCGTCGGGCGGACGAGCCATCCAATCGGTCGTACATACTCAGGGAACGCAGGGACGAGGGAGAGGGAGATGTGTGCCTAATCTCTCCGTCTCTCTCGAGGGGGGGGGGGTTAGGAGGAGCGGAAAGAAGATGCGTGATCGGAAAGAAGGGGAGCCGAAGAAATGAGGCGGACAAAGAGTGGAACTTCCGCCTTCGACGCGTGCAGAGCACCAGATTTGCCTAGTGTGTATCTGGACTTGAGGAATGGCGCTATAAAAGCCGTTGTTGATTTCAGGAGGCTGCAAGATACTGGACAGGCAAAATTGCTTGTCTTTTCAGTTGAATTATTGATGCACCCTCGTCCTCGTCCAAGGTGGCATTTCTCGCCTTGCTTTCCTTATTCGTCTTCGAGTGTCGGCTGTCGCGTAGGGATTAGAGGGGATAAGGAGACACGACTTTGCACTTTCTCTGAAGAAAGAGGAAGAGAGAAAGATGCTAAGCCATGCTGCTTTACATGCAGAAAGTAAAGGGAAGGAGCATCCTATGCATACTTCTCACTTAATTAGTGAGACGATGCCATTTTCTTTCAAAGAGCTCTTTTGCACAAAAGTTTTTTTTTCCTTCCCACACCTTAGCACAGGGGCCGCCAATGATCCCATTCTTGGTCTGTGCGAACCTTTTCCCTTTTTACAGCCGCCCTTTAGACGCTAGCACCCTCCCTCTCTCTCCCTTTTTTGCCTCCCCCTTTCGTTCTCATCACCTGCTTTAAAGGCCTTTAAACCGTCTTGGTGCCCTAGGAGGCGCCTCTCAAGGTCCGCCGTGCAGGACAACAACGAAAAAGGCGGATGAAGGGAGGAAGGGCAACACAACTAGACAGTACGTAAGAAAATTTAGATACCTGCATTTTTCTTGTTTATATTTGCTTTGTCGCCGTCCACGAAGTATTATCGTATTATCGTAGCAAAAGAAAGGTCTTGTGGAGGGATTTTATGGGTTCGCCGCGCACGACATATCACCCACAAATGCCACAAAAGGAAAGGGGACGAGAAAAGAGTAGGAAGCAGGAACAAAAAAAAAGGAAGGAGCGTTGCTTGCCAGTTTTTCTCCTTTTTTCCTTGACAGCCAAGCCAGCCTCGCACTCACAACATTCCATCGTTAGATGCAGCAGTAACAGGAAATTTCTTCGGGCAACAAATTTGAAGATAGGATCGAAGCTCGATCGACGGAAGAGGACGAGGACGAGGAGGAGGAGGAGGAAGACGATAATCTCGCACCTGAGAGACATTTTTTTGCGGCGCACTTTTGATTTATGCCCTCGCGTCCTCTGTCCTCCTCCTTCTTCTCCCACCATGTGAGAAATGACCCAAGAAGGGAAGAAGAAGAGGCATAAAAGCTGGAACAAGTCCTTTGAGGCGCAGCCAGCGGGAAAAGGGGGAGGGGGATAAAGTGCCATGTATCATTTTTCTTCCTTCCTCCCGTCCCATTCCTCCTGCCTTTTTGTCCCGGGGCATTACTTGCATGGTCGGCAGGCCGGTCCTCCCTTCTCCCCCCCCCCCCCCAGGTGAGCCAACGGAGAGAAAGAGTAAGAGAATGGCTTTTCACTTTGCCAAACTCGCTGGAAAGAAAGACCAAGTTTTTACCCTTCGTTCCTTCCTCTCTGCGTCCGCAAATTTATCACAATGTCCCGAGATTATTCAGCCCCTCTCCCTCCTTTTTGTGCCATCTTTATTTATGTTCCTTCCCCGCCTTTCCTTCAAATGGCCGTCGGGATAAGAAAGCAGCCTTAAAGATGCTGATCAAAGTGCAATGTTGCTTTTTTTTCTTCTCGTTCCATGGTCTTGTACTGAGCCTACTGAGTCTTGGATTATTGCCTTTTCTGACACGAGAGTAGTTCCTAGGGCCGTTTCCCCAAGGGCTGGCTCTGATATGCCTTTGTGTTGTGTGTGTTGCCTTTCCCCTCTGTCCTTTTCTTCCTCCTCCTCTTCCTTGCTTTCCCATCAGCACCACAGATCTCAGAAGGAGGAGGGAGGGAGGGAAGGAAGGAGGGAAGGAGTCTGCATCGCTAATCTGGGAAATATTTATTGCCTTCGTTAGTGGCCTCGGGGGTTCCAAGGGGGCGAGAGGGAGGGGGAAGAGAGTCGACCGAGGGGAAGCCACAAAAATAGGAAGCAGGCAAGCTAGAAGGAGACATTTATTCAGACCGACCGCTGGGAAGGCGCCTCGTAGCACTGTGCGCCTGCAAAGATCACTCTGACAAAACTGGGAAAGTGTTTGCCACCAAAACGCAGTTGGAAGAAGGCGGCGACGCTGTTTTTCTCTCGTCTCTTTTTAACTTGGCATGAAAATTCAAGGCCCTTCCCACGCTCCCCTCAGGAACCACTTGCCACTCACTCTCCTCCTCTTTGAGGCAGGCGGTGTTTGCCTTTAATTTAAGGGCTCCTTCGTCTTCTCCTCCTCCTCCTCTGCCAGGCAGTTCCAATTAAGGCTTTACAAAAGGTTTGCTGGAAGGACTGAAAAGGAAGGAGGCAGGCGGAGGCGGAGTGCATGGCATTTCCTACTCGCTTGGCGCACACACAAGCTCGTTCTCTTCCGAGCACAAACAAAGGCTTCCGTTCCTTCCCCCTCCGTCTTTGCTCGCGTGAATGGGCACAGGTAGGCAAGGAAAGGAACCACTTGCCACTTGCAATTAATCCCTAGAGTGAACATGGCTGTAACAACTTTGGCGGAGTCTCCAGTGAATTTTTTTTGTATCTAAAAGAAAGATAATCATACCTTAGTGTTGCCCGTGCACATACAGTACTACGGTGCATAGTAGAACAACAATGGCCAAAAATTGTAGTCGGAAATGTTATGAAGGCACACCCAAAAAGTTGGTAGTTGGTGGCTCTCATTGCGCCCTGGGGAATATCTGGAGTGTGCGTTGATGATGGTGGTGATGCAGCCTGGGATGCCAAGTGAGGTAATGAACCTTTGGGGAGAGAGGGGGAGTAGAAGCAGGACGATTTTGGGTCTAGTGGATGGATTGGGGTGGCGGCTCTGAGAACGTTCCCAGAGACGGCGCGGGGCAATTAATGGATGGATGTTTGCCGCTTTTTTTTTTGCAGGTCTCTTTCTCTCTCTTCCAAGTTGCAATTACTCTTCGCTTTCGAATGAAGGGTGGAGAAGTGGCGTCTGGGGGGGGGAAGAGGAAAGAGGAAAAAGGAAAACATGTTTTTTCCCACATCCTTGGGAGTTTTTGCGACGTTAGGTAAAAGGCTCCATTTTCCCTCCCTTCCTCTTCCTTCTCCGTCTCCGCCCCACTCTCTCCTTCTCTTTCTTGTCGTCTTCTCCTTTGGGATGATTAATTAATGCTGCTATGCCCGGGAAAGAAAGAGAGGAGAGAAAGGTTGGAGAACAGGATGACTTGTACGAGTGTTTCTTGAGGTTATTTCTCTAAGTATTGTCGACTTTTTCTTCCTTCACATTTGGGAAAGCACGAGAAGCACTTGGCATATGTAAAGAATTCACTCCGGTATGTCGGCAACTCCCTGTTCGAGCTGCCCACCGTACCAGGTCGGCCTTCTCTCCTCCCCCCTAACTACTAACCACGTTCCATTGTGGTGAGCCAAGTAGAGATGGGGGCCAAGGGAATATGTCCAATTATGGCACAGGGGGCGGAGAGCAGGAGGGGGAAGAAGAGAGAAGTACAACTACAGTCAATCTTCGATAAAGTAAAGCTTTTTTTAGAAAAAAATTGCCAAATTTAAGCCCTACAAAATGTAATTATAGTAACAAGCAGTTGGCAAGCAGAAAAGTTAGTAAATTGAAGTTCTTTACTTAATCGTTGATTACGAGTATTAAGTCGCAGTTCTACTGTACTAGTACACTACCTAGAAGCAGCCTTGTAGGAGCCCTCCTTTAAAAGCGCGAGACATTTTCCTCCTTGGTGTTCTGGAGCAACGGATATTAGTGGTTGTTACCACGAAGCCTGTTTTAATACCTGTACTACGGGTATATGGCAGGAGCAGTTTTTCCTTGGGAATTTGCCAGCGGCGGCGGCGCCTCTGACAAGTTTTCAGGCCGACTCGATCTCGCATGCATGTCGCAAACCCATTGAAGAAGAAAGCCTCACCGGGAGAAATGTGTGCATACTGTACTGCTACAGTCGACCTTCGATGCAGTCGATATGGTAAAAAAGAAACTTCGACTTGGTAAAGACTTTCTTGCTTGCCAACTTTTCAGTATGGAGAGTATTTCATAGACCTTCAGTTTCGTGAAGAACCTCAGTTTAGTAAACTTTTCTTCGAAAGCCTCCGACTTTACTAAATCAATGGTCGACCGGTGCCTTGATTGACTGGAGCAAGGAAAAAAGAACCGTCTGCTCCCACGTACAGGTAACCGGTACAGCAGAAGTTGCCAAAACCTCCCAAAAGAGATTTTTTTTTCCAAAAGGGATCGTTAGCCGTCCTGCCTTTCCTTCCTCCCTTCCCTCTTTCTTTCCTCTCATCATTTCTCAATGGAGAAACAAAAGGGGTCTTTTCCTCCCTTCTTGCAATTAATGACACCTTCTCCCTCTCCTTCTTTTAATGGTTCAATTTTCCCCTCCTCCTTCCGTCAAATTGGACGAGCTGCGTACAAAGAGGATAATCGTTTGTCATCTCCATCCTCACCTAGCACGAGGTGCGGCGACACTTTGTCAGGCCTGGCCCGGTTGCGCCCGCGGCCGACGGAGGTGGACGACGACGGGACGTCGCCGTCGCCGCCGCCGCCGCCGTTGTCGCCGTCGCCGTCGCCGGTGAACGTCGCGGCCGGGAGGGCGGCCGCGTCGCCGCCGGACTCGGCCCAGTCGCTCCTCACCCCGCCGGAGAACAGGTCCCTGACGGAGGGGCCGGAAGGAGGCTCTGAAACGTAAGAGTGGAAACGGGCCTTGAAAGTTCGAAAGAGGAGGAGGCCTCTCTTTAAGAAAGACGAATTGTTTTCGAATTACTTGCTTCCTCCCCCTCACGGTTTCTACTTATCTTTAAGGAGCTTTCAAGAAACGACTTACTTAGTAAGTTCCACCCTTACAAAAAAAAAATGATTGAGTGTCCTTAAATCTCTCCTCTCCCTTCTTTCTCCCTCCAGTCTTGTTCATCCAGGTAAACCCACCGTGAAACGAGCTTTTCTTCCCGTATCCTCTTCTCTTTTTTTTTCTTCTTCTTAAGACGACGGACGGTCAATGTTTTGTGGTGAAGGGACTTTGGCTGCTCGCAGCAAGAGAGGGATCTCTTTCCCATGTCGTTCTCCAGCGCTTACAGAAGAGGCTGTAGGGCTACACAGAAACCAATTTGTCAATGTTTGTACTTGTACAGCCATACTCCACAGAAAAAGGTCAGTGTGGAGAAGCTCTACAAGATCCTGAAAGCTCTCTTGAGGGATATAGGCAGCAGCGACAGGACAAACAGCACCTACTGTACCAGTGTTCAACTCGACTCACTCACCGGTCTTGAACCGTATGTCCTTGGTGAGGTACTCCTTTCCGTCGACGTCCACGCATTCCATGTGGAAGCGGTACCTCCGGTCGGGTTCCAGCCAGCGCAGCACGAACGTCCTCTGCCGGGGCAGGAACGGGGACAGCAGCAGACTGTCGGAAGTGGCGTTGTTGCCGCCGTCGTCGGGGGCGTAGATGACGTCGCAGGTGGACATGCGGTCTTTGTCGTTCAGGGAGATGTACCAGTCCAGGATGACTGCGTCGCTTAACGTCCGGTACACCTGCAAGGAGAGAGGGGGGAACAAAACTGCTTAGAAAAAGTGACAGCAGCTTGTGTACGGACGTATGTAGGTACTTACTTACAGCCGCAAGCTTTCTTGAAGGTTGTTATTTGTCAAAAAAAAATTACGAAAGGAAGACACTGATAATGGGGGCTGCTGTAGGTCCGCCCCCCCCCCTCCCCTCCACAATATCCTTCCTGCCGGCAGTGCCCAATTAAGCCTTCCTTCCCTTTGAGAAAAGACTTTTTCCCGAAAAATTAGCGTGTGTTGCCTAGGATTCCGCTATCGTAGTAGTAGTACAGTGTATGTCGTGGTATACGAGGACAACGCGCACACAAGAACCGATGTGTTTTATGACGTTCGTTGATACGTATTTGGGGACTGAAAAACGGGAAGGAGGGGAAAAAATCAATTAAGCAAAGTAGCTTGTCCATAACAGACTGACAGAGGAGAGGAAAGAGAGAGAGAGAGAGTGGAGGGAGACTGACCAATCACTCTCTCTCTCGGCAGGATTGATCGCTGTCGACATCAATATCGGGAGGCGCCGCACAAAAATTGACAGAGACTGAGGGACCTCCCTCCTCCTCCAAACAACCAAAAAGTACAACAAAAAGGAACATTGTCGTCCAGAGCGCGGCAGCACAACAGTGCGCATTGAAGAGGGAGAGAGAGAGAGAAAACCTTCATGTTTTGTGAATAGGCGGACTGAAGGGAAGGAGGGAGGAAAAGCAAGCAAGAAGTGGAGGAGGACGGAGGAAAAAAGAAATGGTTTTTTGTGTGGAAGAAAAACATTGCTTGTGCGTAAAAGAGGTTCTTTTCAGAACGGCCCTCTCTTTTAACGCAATAACTGTTTGTACGAGAAAGACGCAGCTTGTATGTACAGTATAGTGTACAACAACTACGTGGTAGTATTTTTAAGTGCGTGTGGTACTAGTAAGACTTTTTTTTCAGAACGCAATGGAGCAGCTACGTAGTACGTCCTCCCTCCTTCCCCTCCGCAAGAAGCCGGAATAAATTTGGTTAAAGCGCTTGGAAAATCAGCCCATTAAATCTCCTTCCTCTCATCCGGTCACTGCCCTCTTCATGAGGTTGTTTACACACACACACACACACCTGCACGGACAGCGTGACGGCGTCTCCTGCTTCCTCCGCCGCGGCCGCCGCGGCCAGCCGCCGCCGCGCCTCCTCCGCCGCCAGCCGCCGCGGTTTCACCTGCGAGGTCGGCGGCGGGTGGCGGCCGGACGGCGGCTCGAAGTCCCGAAGGCCGGCGATACCGGCCACAGAGGCTGGATTTAGAAAAAAAGGGAACACAGAATAATTAAAGTAAATAGAAAACACCAATAAGAGGAAAACTTTGCCAACTTTTCTAGGGAACAGAATTGATACGTTACTGCTCGTACATACGTGGTACTTAAGGCTAAGCTCGGATAAAAGGAAAAACCGAGCCATCTCCCGAACCTGTGTGGATTATCCGAGTTCGACTGTACTACATTACGTATTAGTAGTGGTGGTGACATTTTCCCAACTTTTTTTTGCACCTGTGTACATGTCCCAACCTCCTCCTCCTTCTTTCTTGGAGTGAAAGTTCTTCTGGCACGCACGCCAATTTGCAACCATCAAGATCTCGTTTTTTCTCAAACATTTCCCCGTCCTTCCCTCCCTTAACTCCAGCCTTATACATTTTGCCTAGCTTTTTCCCCTCCTCCTATGTCATCATCCGTCACAGTCGCCACAAACCGCGCAGCAGTGTAGCACTACGAGTTCTGCTAGGTCTGCCGAGAGGACGGGGAGGACGTATCAGGCCACCGCCTTGCGACACAGGGTCATTTATGTCCCGACATACATCTTGGTGTGTAGGAGCAGTGTTGCCAGGTGGCATCGGTCGATGTCAAACTGAGAACATCTTGCAAACAAAATGCCGTAGACAAGTGACTTGGTATGCTTTGTTGCAAAATTTCTTTACTGTTGGAATCTTTTAACGGCCACCTTGGTTATCTAACCGTCAGTAAATCTGTCAACACCGTGTAGAAGTAGAGAAACAGAAAGAGAAAACACAGAAAGTGCAAGGGCAGAAAGAGATACCGAGATCAAAAGAGTTCCTTCCTTCCTGTCCTTGCACCAGTACAAAAGAACACACAGGGGTCTTGGCGTGACGAGAGAAAGAGGAAAAAAAGAGAGAAAGAGAGAGACAGATCCGATAACGTGGCATGTCAACTTTTCCAGCTCCCTTCGGAGAAGGAGGAGGAGGAGGAGGTGGCACCAATCTTCTCTGTGGCAGTAATACCTCCTCCTCTAAAGAAGGGAAGGAGGGAAGAATTCTTCCACTAGGAGGGGTTACTTTTTCCTACGCTTCTTTGTTTCGCCATGACATTATTTTTTTTAGTATTTTCATCCCTACATTTCCCTTCTTGTGAGCATGTAGTAGGCCTAATGAGACTTTTTTCTCTCCTTCTCCTCCGATGAAGAGAGATGTGGTCTCCTGGGAGGGCAGAGGAGAGAAAGCCCGATTGCGTGCAGTCAACGTCAGTCAGTGTTGTAATACTACAGGGAAGCGTTGACAAACGGAGAAAAATGGAGACAGGAACAGGGCGCGGAGGGAGAAAGAAAAGGCTCGTCGTGCCTTTTACAAAAAGTGCCTCTGTTTCGCTAATTTCGCTGATGAGATTTCTTGGACCAAATTGTATCTTTGTATACAAAAAAGTCGACAGACCTTACTGGTACTTCTGAATCATGAATGCTCGCTGCTGTCTGCCCCCTCCTTTCATCCTTCCCCCCCCAAAAAGGAGGGCGCATTTATGCAAATTCGACAGTTCAGTCAGGGCAGACTGCGGGAGGGGGAGGGGGAGGTGGTGGAGGAGAGAGGAGCAAAATTGGCTTTTTTCTCTCTCTCTGGAGCTTTTCCTCTTCTTTCTGTACGGTACAAGGTGCTAGATTGAAAAAGGAGAAGAAGGAGAAATAATTCGACAGACGCAAAATTCCTCACTTCTCTTCTCCTCCCCCCACCCCCCACCGCTGACGTCTTCAACCCGCCTTCAAAGACCCGGATTTCTCCTAAATAAGGGCTCTTTGGATGCTTGTTTCGGAGGTCTCACCTGTATTCTGTACGTACATAGTAGGTACGTAGTGTTGCATGAGCGCATTTTTTGCACGTGGCGTTAGAATTCGACGCTTACCGACCGATCCCAAACCTCCAATTCTTGGGTCTGGGTTGACCAGGAGGAGAACAAGATGTCTCCTGCAGATTTACTGCGTGAGGAGGAAGAGCTACCTACCCGACGGGACAATTGGTCATTTTTTGGAACAAAGAGTACAGTATATCTATCTACCGGTACATTCGTTTGCAGTTGCTAAAGAAACATGCCATTCGCGATAGCGTAGCAAATCAGTATGCTCATTAGTACAAGTTCCCAGACAAGGTAATTTTTCCAAGATTTGTTCCTTTGTACATGTTCCTTAATTCTAAAAAGTCCCGTCGGGTATATGGAAAAATCGAGGTGAGCCCAGCCACGCGGACGAATGGAATCTGTCCCTTGGGACAGAGAAGAAATCGACATACACATTGACGCAAGTACTTTTCGCACAAACGCGCCAAAGAGAAACAAGTCTTAAAAGTGTTTAAAAAAGGGGTTGCGATATAATGGCGCGTTGCTGTAGTACATTTTTGTCCCTTTCTCCTCCACGCTTTCATCTCTTCTGTCCTCTCTTTCCACTGGAGAAGATCTCTTATCCCCTTCCCTGCTCTCTCTCCCTCCTGGCCCCTCCCCTTTTCTATCACACAATGGAACTGGAGGGGGATAAGCCCAATGTGAGAGAAGAGTGAGAGAGAAGGAAGGAAGCCAAAAACTTTCAGTGTGATTGAACGCGAGGAAGGAGGAGAAGGAGGAGGCGCTCTGAAAAGGTGCAAAAGAGGAAATGGTTGAGCTTTGAAAGCAATTTTGCCGAAAAGGAGGCGATAGCGGGAAGAAAGGTAAATCCCCTCCCCCCCTCGTCAACCGGGAGAAGAAAGTTTTATTTGACGACTCTCACGTGGGAGAGGTGGGAGACAGTGGCACATCATGCCGCATTTGAATGAAGCCTTCGTCGTCCTTGGAAAAATACTGCCGTATTACTCACCCAGGCAGAGGAGACACCCCAGCAGTCGAGAAGATTCCGTCTTCATCCTCCTCCTCATGAAGCCGCCTCCTCCGTTGATCCGTCGGATGTACTACAACTAGTACTAGACATGACTGGCTAGCTCAACTTTTGGAATTTTTTTCCCACACTAGTTGCTTCTTCTTCTTTAGGTTAGGTACTTCTGTACGCTCCGGCGTCGGTGGGAGGACTGGCGGGGAGAGACAGAGAGAGAGAGAAAGGACGGAGTTAGAGCACAGGAAGGGAAAGTGGTAGAGAGAGAGGGGCGGAGAAGCGGAGGCGGCGGTCACAGAACCGAAAAAAACGATGTCTCAAGGAGGAGAAATCTTCTTCCTCCTCCATCCATTCGGGAAAGGCAGCATTCCAGGTATTGATTAGTGATGAGAGTAGATCGCACCATCCTCTACTTCAGAAAAAAAGGAGATAAAGGAATCAAATGGTAGGTGACTTCAACCTTTTTCTTTCCTTTTGATAGCTTTTTTCTCCTTTTTTTGGAGGAGGAGGACGACACCCAATGGGAATACGACTAGAGGTGGGGAGTGGGGGG
>JAAUYM010039620.1_pt1 | contig 12967 bp, 13 predicted proteins | sample 7278001 | NCBI WGS metagenome assembly JAAUYM01 (sample SAMN14350224, study PRJNA611818) | marine sediment metagenome | isolation source: surface marine sediment (1.8m) | place: French Polynesia: Moorea | collected 2018-08
CTAGGTGACGGACTAAGCAAACTTTACCGTACATTGATACCAGAAATATTAGTAAAAAATTGTTCAGTTTTGTTCGATTAATCGTTCATTTGATTCCAAAATTAACTTTAATCAATTTTTTTCTCTAAACGATTAATTTAAAAGCCTTAGTATATACTGATAGAAACCAGTCAACATTTTCACATCTTTTTCATAAGAAATACACAATATGCAGAACTAAAAAGATTTAAAGGCTATTGGAAACATTTCTAGACCAAGACGCGCGCGGTGCAAGGAAGAAAAAAGTAAATATACCCGTACGATGACTTGCAATGCGTTCTGCAATAAAACTCGGCATACACTATATTGGCAGACCGAAAAAAAAAGAAACGGCGCAGCAAGTACAACGAAAATTACCTCCACCCACCAGCAAATGCAACTCTGTTGTAGCCATGGAAGTCTCAGACGTGGAAAGAAAAACTCTTAAAAAGGAGATCATTTAAAAGTTAGGCGTCTTTGAAAGTTTTGACAGTAACATAAAATTTTCTGTGTAATTCACTTATAAACATACTATTTTAAAGTTTTTAAAATTGGATGCATACTATCGAAAGTACAACACAAAAATTCACTGCAGTCGAAGTAAATCTGAGAAGAATTGCCCTGATTTTGTATATAATTCAAGATTTTTCAAAATGTCTTGAAAGACATTTACGTTTACGAGTATAACTTATATTTTTGCATTGCTAAAATATAAGTTATAAATGACATTTCCAACAAATATACTATAGTGCTCAATTTTCTTAATTACTTAAATTTTCTTGTTGAATGCAATCTTTAAGCACCTAAGGGACATGCAAAAGCAATGTGAAAAAACTGTCTTTTTATGTTTGTAGCAATGTTGTAGTTGTGTGTTGTTGTTTGTAACTTTATCCATTGTTTCTTTTATTGTTACTCTGGCGCACGAACTAGCGTAGTACAGTGGACATCCCTTTACGTAGACCTTTAACAAGGGCAACGACACTCTGTAGTAGGCACAAACCAGAATTACATGCTGGTATGTGATATCTCTCTTCCTTCCCCCTTCCTTCTTCTCTTCTTCCCCTTTTGCCACCCCATTTGTGCAACGCAACCATCCCCGTTCTCGCTACCTGCATCCACTTTAAGGAAAGGGAGCACCGTTCAAGATGGAGAAAATTGCGTTCCTCCTGCTGGTCCTGTCCTCGCAAGTGCTGCTTATGCGGGCGGACGAGGCAGGCGGACACGACCCGGGCGACGACGTCAGGAGGAGGACCGAACGCTACAGAAGTCACTGCAGGAAGATGTCCGACCCCAGGCGGTAAATTGCAAATTGGGTGGAAAAAAAAAGATGGGTACTCGTCATGCAGGGTGCGACTTCGCTGTAATTCGATTTTGGGGGACTTATTGCCCAGGGTGGAGCACGCGTCGCTGTTCACCGAGAACCGGATAGGCAGGATGCTCCACAACACGAGGGGCAACGTGGCGTTCTGCGTGCCGCTCAAGGTCGGCACCGGGTCCTGGTCCAGGATGATGAAGAGGCTCTACGCGCAGGTCAGGACGGTCGTTCAAGAGTGCTTTTTTCCTCCCTACGAAGGCGTTAGTTATTTGTTATCTTCCACAGGACGTACGAAAAACTGGAAGGGAAGAAGCCCGGAAAGAGTTTGGGGAGGACTTCAAACCAAGAGTACGTCATTTGTTTGTTTAAACTTCAACTTGTGATTAAAAGCATCAAATCGTTCTTCAAACGGTTCTTGCATCTAGGACGTCCGGAGATTAGGCAAGGCGAAATTGCAAGACGACTTTGGTGAGACGCAGGAGGAGAAGGAGAAGTTCTACAGGCAAGCCAGGAGGTGAGGAGGAGAGGAGGCAGGGTTTTTACGAGTATTTTCAATGTATACTACGACAAGTTTTTTTTTCATGAGGGCTTATTCTCTCCTCAGAGTGATGGTGGTTCGGCATCCGATGGAGCGCATCCTCTCCTCCTACATCTTCCTCTTCTCCGACAGCGCCATCCACAGGGACCTCTCGGCCAAGGTGCGCAACAACTGGCTGGCCCACCGGAAGGACCCACTGAAGCCGAGAAGGGGGGAGATCATGTACGACATTACCTCGAAGGAGACCCTCACCTTCAGGCAGTTTGTCAACTTCCTCACGCACTGCCCCGAGGAGTTCCGGGACTGCATGGCTTACTCCACGGAGGGCCTGGCGCAGCACTGGCAACCCTACTGGCGCTGGTGCCAGCCCTGCCAGCCTGGACTGGAGTACGACTACGTGCTGGAGCTGGGACCGTCGCTGGATGCTGAGCAGGGGTGGCTCTTCCGCCAGCTCCGGCTCAACTCCACCGAGTCGCTGGGCCGGACCAACCAGGCGCTAACCGGGCGGCCCCAGGAGGCGGAGACCAAGCGAAAGTATTTTGGCCAGCTCAGTCGTCGGGAGATCAGAGAGCTCTACCAGCACTACAAAATGGACCACGACCTCTTCGGCTACTCGCCGGAAGAGTACATTCAGATGGGCAGGGATGATGACGATGAAAGGCCTTGACTTAACGCGGAACTTATGGCGTACTACTACTGTACCCTATAATTAATTGTTCATATGCTGCCGCGTAGCATTGCCGCCAAATGTAACTTGTACTAGAAAAGAAGACTTGGTTGAGAGGCGTTTTTAAATAACACACACATGCCTGGCCTGGGTTTGGTAGTAGGTATACACTGTATATATATATATAGGTATGGCACGTAATGTTATCTGGCCATATACTCGTAAAATCCTGCTCTCTTGGCATGCACACAGTAGTACGGTAGTAGTAATGCGCTCGTCCATTGTTAGTACGTACGTACATGTACGTCTCCCCAATTGTCTGTTATCGCAGTACTAAATTGGCGATAGACTCACACCGGAGATATTGGTTGGTAAGTCTTGCAGAGCATTACGAATCAGTGGTAAGACGCAAAATGGATGTAAAAAAATCACTGGAAGTTGTTTGGTCGGGAGCGTCCGGGGTTGTTCACGGCGCGACGGGACTCGCCGTCTTCTCCGGCGGTTGCGAAGGGGCCGGGGAAGACGTCGAGGCCGACACCTCGTGGTAGTGGTGCACTTCCTTGATCTCTCCGCCGTCGCCTCCTCCGCCTCCTCCGCTGAAGACGTCAAACTCTGCCAAGACGACGACGAGGACGATGGCCAGCACGACGGCCAGGACGGAAAAGAGGCAGACCTTCTTCTTCCGGGCGGCCTTCTGGTTCTTCTCCGCCTCCTGCAGCTCCCCCTTGCCCTTCTCCACGTCGGCCTGCGCCAGGAGCACGTTGTGCTCGATCTTGTCGATCATCTCCCCCTGCTGCTGCACGAGCGTTCCGACCTCCACGAACATGTCGTGCACCTCCTGGATGGACTTCTCCAGCTTGAGGAAGTCCTCGTGCCGCGTCTCCAGCTCCGTCAGCTGCTGCTTGGCCAGTCGCTCCTGGTCCAGGATGCCCCTGGCGAACATGGCCGTGTCCCTCTCGTGGATCCTCTCCTCGATCTCCTCGTCCGTGAGGGTCACGCCAGTGATCTTGCACCGCTTGACAAACAGCTTCTTGGAGCGCTCGTGGAACTCGATCTGATCGTTGTTGTACTCGGCCCAGACGTCGAAAAACCTTCTGGACTGCGCTGACACCTGCGTCTTCCTCATCTGCCACTCCCTGGCGGCCTGCGGGCTCCGCTTCCTGGGCGACTCTGCCGCCTTCTTCTCGCACCACTCCTGCTCCGCCTTCAGCGTCGACCTGACCTCGCCGGCCAGCCGCTTGTTCTCCGCCACCAGGTCGTCCAGCCGCCGTTCGTTCGCCTCGTCCTTGTGCGTGGACGCCAGCAGCTTCTTCTGCAGCGACCTCATCTCCAGCGTGTTCTTCTCCACCTGGTCCACCCAGGAGACGACCTTCTCCATGCGGTCCAAGAAGCTCTGGAAGTCGTCGCCGACCCCGGCCGGATCCGCCGCCTTCTTCTTCTTGCCCTTCCTGTTGAGCGGCTCCATTTCTTCCTCCTCCGTGATCGGGGCGTGCTTGGACGCGGCCTGCAACTCTTCCAGGCGGTTCCGCCCCATCCTCAATCTGACTCACCTCTGGGGGCGGGGAAGAGAGGGGAGTTTTGCTTTGAATAAAGTGGACAAAGGTGCAAAAGTTTGCAAGACAGCAGTAAAGAAGCCTACCCTCCACCAGAACGATGACACGGACAAGGCTGTGGTCGTCAAGGCCGTCCAGGCTCGCTCCTGAGGCAGACCACCTCGTTAGATCAGTCTCTAGGGTGGGACAGTTAAATTAAGTTGTTTACTGCTCGGATCTTCTGCTCTAAAAACAGCTGCATTGTTGCCAAGCGGCGAAAAATCCTCCCACTCTGTGCAGATCGGACAAAACATTTTGGCTATTCTGGTAATAGTTTTACTGGCAACTTTGTGACCAGGCAGCTGTCGACGAAGTCAGTGTTGCTACACCTTGCCATATTTTCGCAAATCGTGCGAGATTTGGAACCTCCTTGCAAAAGTTTTGGCCCCATTTGTGACTTGCGATTTTGCGACTAGGTAGTGTAAAATAAAATATAAAAAAGTATTTGGCTATTTTTAATCTTTTGGAGGAAAAATTCTAGAGAAGTTCTCTTTGAGACTTTTGCTACTTTCTTAAGAGCAACTTTGCGAAATTCGAAGTTGATTCTGTGGTAACACTTGACGATGTACTACATTCGCCATTCGTCCAAGACTCACAAAGGAGATCTCGGTCAAGAACTCCTTCTTCGCCCTCGTCGTCTTGTTCAGGAGGGAGGGCCGTGACAACCAGGCGAAGAAGGGTGACGGTCGAGGCCGAGATGGCCTCCAGGTTGATCCTGCGCCGCGGGAGGAGCCTCGTGGCGTCCGCCCTGTCTGGCGCGCGCCACGCCCGCTTGGTGGCGCCGGCGCAGTCCTCAGCGCCAGCGGCCGCCTTGAGACTGGCGTCCTCCTCCGCCGGCGGTGAGCACTCTCACGTGGAGCCGCGGACGCACGAGGAGCAGACCGAATGGGTCAAGAAGGAGCTGGGAGAGGTGAGGAAATTGAAAACTAAGTTCTTGCTGTAAAGTTGAGCTCCCAGCAACTTTTACACGCTAATTCTTAAGCATGAAAATTTTCTAGCTCTAATAGCATCCAATCAGTCTGAGAACAGTGTAGGTACAAGTTAACGGGAAGACGTAAGTGGTAGTTAATTTTAATGCAGAAACTTTTTTAAAGAACCAGCCTCTCGATTTGCCAAGTAAAAGAAAAAAAATTGCACTACAGTGGTACTTGATTTTCCGTTTTTTTCTAATTTTGTCTTTGCAAAAATCCACCACTTGATTTCCCGTTTTTTTTCTAATTTCCTCTTTGCAAAACTCCACCACTTGATTTCCCGGTTTTTTTTTACCCACAGGAGTGGGATTCGTACGGCTTCGCCCCGCACGACAAGAAGGCCGACCGCTTCGACGCCCACCTCACCCACTTTGTCATGGTCTTCGTCATGCTGGTCCCCGTCTGGATCTGGTACTACATACCGGACGTCCGCTTCGAAGACTGGTCGCACCGGGAGGCCTTCCTACTCCTCCGGGAGAGGGAGTCCAAGGGCGAGGAGCCTATCAGCAGGGACCTCATCCCGGCCGAGAGGGTGGAGCTGCCGTCGGACGAGGAGCTGGGCGACACCGCGGTCATGATTTAAGAAAAAAAAGAGACAGACAGACGCTCTCCACAGACACAAGTGTTGCACTTAGTGAGTTACTTTTTGTGGTTTACTACATATATTTCGTTTAAAAAAATCAATAGATACAAGCTGTGTAATACAGTAGTACAGTCTCAGTTTTCCTTCATTTACATACTGTACAGTACATTACTACTATATCAATGCAGTGAATCAACTGTCCAAATTATCCGACAGGACGTTTGGCCATTTTCCAGAACAAAAAATGTGACGTTCATGTATGGTCCGGGTAATGACACGTTTCATTTTAATGTTAAGTGGAATTTGTTACGATTGTAACTCCAAGCTCCGTCGGGTAACGCTCCTTTCTCATTTACTAAGCATCAAAGATCGGCAGCAAATTGGGCAGAAAACTTGCAATCAAGTAGAATTTTTTATATTCATTGCACATAAAGTCCGCTTTGAAAAAAACCTGCGATTAAAAAGCGGAAATTGCAATTAAGTGGATTTGGAGAAGAATGTGTGGCCAAAAGTTTTTGAAAGAAAGTACGGAACACACCGTGTTGTATTCCGTTGTCTTGTCAAAGGCACGATGAGGTGGCATCGGGAGTTGTTCTTACTGCACCTGGAAAGAGTAAGATAAGAATGTCACGCAGGGTGCCTTTACTCACTCCTCTTTTTCTTTCTCCTCCTCCTCCTCCTCGTCCTCCTCCTTTACATACATCGTTCGATGAGAATGGGATCAAAAGTATGACTTGTTCCTCATGCGCGTTACTACGTACATGTTGAGGATCCAAGCTTGAGGAGAGAATGGTTGTGGTTTAACACTTTTGTGGAGTCCGAGGAGGTGAGATTCACAGACCTACTACTACCGTAGTATCTACACAGTCATTAAGCAGAAGTTGGTAAGTAGATATCCTGCTTAAACGGGACCATTTTTAGAGCAGTTTTTTTTGTACAGAATCTCTTGGGGACATTTTTTACTGACGAGACTGAGGAGTGCAAGGGGACCATTACACCAAGGTGAGAACATCTGAACATCTGAACTTTTTTGGACCCATCTTAAGACCAATCCATGACCCGCGTATAATAATGTAGGTTGAGGACCCCTGCTCTACGCATTGATTATCTAGTACGTCTCTGTATCTCCTGCGAAGGATGGTTTCTTCCGAGGCTGAGCTCCGAGCCCGCTTCTACTCGGTCCTGTTCGTCGTCATCATCTTCCTGCTGCTGCTCAACGCCTACCTGGTGGTCAGCAAGTTCTGGTGGTACGTGGAACCCCCCTACTATGAGCGGCCCTGATAATGTCACTGAGCAGAATTAAAAGACGTTCGGGGCGCAAATCGTGTTTGTGTGTGGGAAGACCGCCATGGCCAGGAAGGTCCTGGCCAAGATGGGCAAGGGGGCCAGGACCCGGCACGTGTCCGGCACGGACTTGGTAGGTGGGTAGGTAGCGGAACTTTGATTTTTAGTACGAGATTTGGCAAAGAACCTCGCAGCTTAGTATAAATATTTTTCTACTAACCAACCTCCCGGCGGGACTTTTGACATAACACAAAACTACCATACTGACATAACTACCATACATTAATGTATGGTAGTCTAATGACATATTTCATTATACGTATGTTTCGAATCCATTACACGTTTCCAAGCGGAATTTGTTATGATCGTAACTTTCAACGTCCCGTCGGGTCGCCAGGCGGACCAACCAAGGGAGGAGAAGACGCTTTCGCTTCGTAACCCGTTTCTACCTGCGATTGCGCGCAGAGTGTCCTGGTGTCAGAGTGACGGCTTAGCATGTGCGAGTTGCACTCGCACATGCTAATAAGAGACGAAATTATAGAAAGTGTTAATCCACTCCATGTACACATACTGTACGTGTACATACATACGTACATTGGTTAGTTAGTTACGTAGCAGCCAGATCATGAAGTCAACAGCCAGCGGCCTCACCTCCTACGGGAACTTCTTTGAGCAAATCTGGTGGCTTCGCCCGCCGCTCGGACAGAAGGGTGGCCTCCGGCCGGCCTCTGCGAGGAGGGACGGCAGCAGCAGGCAGAGCAGGAGGAGACGCGGGGCGGGCGCGACGGGGTCGAAGACCGGGAGGGCCTTCAGATGGATGGGGACGTTGGTGGTGCTCTGCGTGGTCGCCAAGTTACTCATCTTCTCGGCGGAGAAGCAGACCCAATTGAGGGAGGAGGAGGAGGAGGAAGACGACTGTGCCGGTCGCATGGCTGCCCGACTGGAACTGGTCAATCGCGTCTGCGCCGACGATCCCCGCGCGGCCCCGCTCAGGAGGGGCGGGAGAGATGACAACTATCCCATCCCTCACTTCTTCAGGTCCAATGCTCACCACCGAGCCACCGTCTGCACGCCGCACAAGTGCGGCAGCGAGAGCTGGAGGTGCGTAAAGACAGGAAGTTGGAAATCCGCAGTCATCAGATCGTGCATTAAAATAAATGTCAGCATTTGTGACTTTTTTTTATATCAATATCTTGACCAATTAAAAACCCATCCAGGTACTTCTTTGAGCGGCTGGACGAGCGGGATCGCAACAGCAGCGAGTGGCGCAGCTCCGTGTTGAAGGAGTGGCCGGAGGACGTGGCCGACTTCGTCAAGGCCTTCCAGGTGCGGCATCCGCTGGAGAGGGCGCTCTCCTCCTTCCGGTACGTCTTCGAGCAGACGAACCTCCACCTGACGGACGACCTCGCCGCCACCATCCTCGAACGGTTCACGGACTACAGGCGACCCCCTGGAAGGGGGAGGATCTTTCCTGACAGGCACTGGCAAACGGACGTTTATGCACCAATCACAGTGTGACAACTTTTTTTTTGTCTCCGTGCAGAAATGTGACGTTCAGGCAGTTCGTCCGCTTCCTGACCCACCAGGAGCTCTTCAACGAGGCTGTCACCCAAAGGAGTGAGGAAAACGTTGAGATCGTATTGTACTACAGTGCACCACATAAAAAAATACCAATAAAATCTCGCCCCGTCATCAGGCGCCTCCTCGCATTGGCGCCCGTTCCATCTGCAGTGCAACCCGTGCCACCCGGAGTTCCGCCCGGACTTCCTAATCCACCTGGAGACGGCGCCGGAGGACACCGAGTGCTTCCTCGCCGCAGTCGACGGCATCGTGGAGGAGGACTACGACAAGCTGTACCTGGTGAACCGCCACCCGGACGGCCACTCCTCCGAGGAGGCCATCCGCAGGAGCTACTTCTCCACCCTGAGCAAGGGGGACGTCGTGGCGCTGGCGGAGTTCTACGGGCTCGACATGGACATGCACGGGTAGGTGAAAAACGGCTAAAATAATGCTAATGCAACAGGGGGAAGAAAAAAATTGCTCATCTTTCCAGGTACGACGCGAAAGAATATGTGGAAATGGCCAAGGTCCAAGAGTCGGACCAGTATCTCTCCGGAAATGACATATTCCTGGAGGACTGACTGCAATCCGCGCGCACGAAGCAACAGATTCACGCAGAAATTATAGATATCACACTGCATTTAAAAATCGCAAGCAACAACAATACATAGTTGTAATTTAACAGTGACGATTGCATGTTCTTTTCTTTTGTGGGAAGCTCATACAAGACATTTTTTTTTCGACGGGCGTGATAGGCACGTACAGTATCTCTTTAACGTAAAAATGGAATGAGTGCAAAGCTCAGAGCTGCAGAGCTTGGCGGAAAATGTCATTTCGTAGCTCCGCGTTTCCACTTAAAATAGGAGAAGAAAAGCTTGCAATTATCACGCAAGGGGTGGGTGGGGTGGGGTGGAAGAATCGCCTGAAACGCGATTGGAATGATTGGAACCTGGGCGCATTGCTAGGTGTTCAGAGTGTGAACGAGTTAATGTGTGCAAGGGACAAAGAAGGCCTCTTTCCAACAATGGTGGTGCTACATAGAATGACTTGGTTGCTAACTGCTGCTCCCTCCCGTGCTGTTGGCCCGCTCCAGCAGCCTCTTCTCCAGGGGAGTCATGTACTGCCAGTTCTCTCCGATGGGCCTGAAGAGGAAAGAGAGAGAAAAAGGGGGGTTGTGGATGAGGCAATCCCACCATTCCCTCCCTACACTTTCTTCTTGTGTACCTGAACAGCTTGGTCTGCCATTGCACGCGCTTCTCCTTCCTCTCCGCCGCCTCCTCCCGCTGTCGCTGCTCCAGCCTCGTCTTCTCCGCCGTAGCCATAGAGATGTCGTTTATCTGAGAGGAGAGAAGGAAAATAATTCATGTTTAATAGTGCTGTACCCCCCGATCAGTTTAGTGCCCGCCTACTTTCAGGCCGTAGGTGACGTCCTTCCAGAGTCGCCTGGACTCGAACCTGCCCTGCTCCTTGACCGGCTTGACTTCCTTCGGGTGGATGGGCAGCTTCCCGACGTCGATGAAGACCTCGTTCTTGCCGGACGCCCACTTAGCCATCATCCGACCATTCCACTCGCCCTCCACCTTCAGCACAGCCTTTTTCTCGTGCGGGGCCAATACCTCTGCCGTTACCTAAACGGAAAGGGGGAGGAAGGAGATTAGTAGTAAAGTAGCTACCTGCATTATTTCAGGTCCGATCTTTGTACGTAGTACATACATTATTTCTCAATTTCGGCCAAGGTCTCACCTTGTTGACATCCGAGCTGAAGAACTGCTTGCACTTGAACTCGATGTTGGCCAGGTAGTTCGTCTTGGGGCACGTTATGGACAGCTTTCCCCCGAGCTCTACCCAAGGCACAGTCAAGATGCTCCTGGCGAAACCGCTGGGGAAGGTGCAGATGTACTCCTCGTCATGGTCAATAAGAAGGAGCTTCCCCTGGCCGATGTTGTGCACAGCAATCTAGTAGTTGAAGGAGACAATTGCCCCTTAAAACACGAAGCACCTTTGACCTACTACGCCCGAGTCTCAACGTACCGACATTCCCAGGAAGCTTGACTTGGTGTAGATGTGTGCATTGACGGAGATGCGCTTTGCCGGGTGCTCGGCGTAAAAGCCGGAGATGGGAGGGTGGTGGGACACCTGAGAATTAAGCAGGGGGGTTAAGATGATGCGGTTGGTAGTACCGAAGCAACAGCAGCAGACTCTCTCACCTGCTCTGCGATGAAGGTGAGGTCGTTATGGCCGGCCCAGGGAAGCGGACCGTCGGGAACCGCCTCGCCGGGGCCGTCGGGGCTCAGGCCAGCCCAGTGGCAGCGGAAGGTTTCTCCGATGATGGGGTTGTAGGGCTTCTTGGCGATGGAGGACTTGCGTCCTGCGTGGAACGAGGAGAGGTACCACCGCAGCACCCGGATCATCCTGTCCTCTGGGGTCCGGCCGTCCGGGATGCCGACGAACAGGTCTGGGTGAGCGAAGAAGTCGGAGTACATCTCGAGGAGGGAACGGCGCTCCAGGATGAAGGTGGGAAGCACGATCTTGGTGAGGTCCATCCCAATCCGCACCTGAGACAGCAGGTGGGTGATGACGGATCCGTGGCTCTTCATGTCCACGTCTTCAGCGTTGTCATCGTCACCGTACAGGGCGTCGTAATCGATGTCCTCCTCGTTCACGTCCGCCCTGGGAGTCAGAGGGGAGTGCACGGGAACCGCAAGGGAGTCGGCGGCGGCGCCGACGACCAGGTTCAGGTCGAGCACCCCCATCTGCGCCGTCGCCACGTGCACCATCCTCTCGCCGTGGTCGCCTCTGCCCTCGTCGTCGCCACGGTCGTCGTCCTCTTCCTCCGCGTCGTAGAAGTCATCGTCGTCCTCCGAGCTGGAGTAGGAAATCTCGGGGATGGCGGCGCTCTTCTTGTCCGGCTTCAGCGAAGACGAGGACGACACCTTAGGCGGCAGCGGCAAAACGGAAGCGGCGGGAGCGGCGGAGGCGGCGGCCGCACTGGGAGTCTCGGCCCCCTTCTCGTCCGCCCCCGGAACCCCGACCTCCTTTTTGAATGCGACCTCATCCTGAGCATCCGGCAAGTCGTGGCCGTGGACCTTTGGCTGCGACTCATGCTGCCGCTGCTGCTGCTGCTGCCGCTGCTGTTGCTGCTGCTGCTGCTGTTGCTGCTGCTGTTGCCTGATATGCGAGAGGTCCTTCACCTCCCCGGGCGCGTCCGGCGCGGTGGCGTTCTTGGCGATCTGCAGCAGTACTATGGCGTGCTTGACCGCCTCTGCCACGTCGTGCGCGCCCGCCAGCACCCGCTCGTACCGCCCGCGCGCCTCCTCCGACTGCGACTGCGCCTGCGCCTCCTCCTCCGCGCGCCGGCGCAGCGCCGACGTCTGGGCCAGGAGCAGCTCCAGGTAGCTGTCCGTCTCGCAGAGCTTCCTGTCGAAGTCCTCGATGGAGGCGTTGGCGGCCGCGCCGCCGCCGCCGCCCACCTTGCGCAGCGCGGAGGGGCGGCGCGCCTGGCACACCGCCGGCAGCATTTTAGACGCACTGTACTGTACTACTATCTTTGGAAGCACAAGCCTCCCTCACCTGATTGTGTCTGAGCACGGTGTCCTCCAGGGCGCGAATCCACCGCTCTCTCTCCTCGGAGTCCTGGGCCTGGAGTTTAAAAGGAGGAGGAGTGATAAGTCCAAGACGCTGCTACGTCACCACACATTTCAGGAACAGGTGTTTCTGGCGGAAAAGTAGGTGTCTCGTGTCTTTCTAAAGCCTATCAGTGGAGAAAGAAGCAGGTGCAAGATAAGCAACAAACAACACAAAATCCTACAATTTTTCCTTTTTAAAAAAGCAGTCTGCGTTTTTTTAACAGCAACCTCTTGTATGAGAACACCACCACCACCACCACCACCACCTCCTCCTCACCTGAAAGTGGAAGGTTTTTCCGTCGACGGTGACGGTGAAGGTGGCCTCGTCCTCGTCGTCGATGCCGATGACGGCCCCGCGCATGCGCACGCAGCCCCTCCTCACCCCGCGGACCATCTTGTCCCTCGAGGTGTAGTACGAGAAGAGCCCGGCCGCGTCGTCCAGCACGAACCAGCGGTACTGCCAACCCTTCATCACGTTCGTCCACTTGGACAGGGGACCCTCCATCCTTCTCGAGTTGCTCCTACTCTTGCCGAGGACGAGGGGAGGGGCAAGGGGGGGGGAAATCAGTCCCCAAGAGTCCGCAGCATTGCTGATAATGGCTTTAAGAAAAGAAAGAGAGAATAGAAAATCCCGACGAGGTTGAAGCAACGAGGTTAAATATATAGAGGTAGGGCTGATTAGCTGACACTGCCTGCTCTGCCCGAGATTTGTTGTGTTATGATGTCAACTGTATAAATTCAGCTAACTGTAAGCTGACTTAAAGGAAGAAAAAAAGTTTGCCAAACAATTTTTTTCACTGGTGACAGAAAGAG
>JAAUYM010180716.1_pt1 | contig 12966 bp, 14 predicted proteins | sample 7278001 | NCBI WGS metagenome assembly JAAUYM01 (sample SAMN14350224, study PRJNA611818) | marine sediment metagenome | isolation source: surface marine sediment (1.8m) | place: French Polynesia: Moorea | collected 2018-08
GCTGCTGCTGGGCCAAGTAGTCGTACGGTCCTCCGGCCCTGTAGTGGCGCCCCCTCCTCGGGATCTCCGGGCAGGAGGAGGGGTCGAACTCTCTCCTCTTCCGCCTGGCTGCGCCGCCCAGCTTGGGTGGCAGCGCCGGCGGCTGCTGCTCCCCGTCTCCTTCGCCCTCGTTCGAGTCTGGGGAGTTGGGGTTGCTCACCTCTGCCTCGTACTCCTCCGTCTGTGGATTCGGGATAATGTTGATCTCCGAGCCGACGTACGAGAGGCGCTGAGACTTCCTCTTGCTGTCGTTGCTGCTGTTGCTTCCGCCGCTCTTGCGAGTGAGGTCTTCGACGTCGTCGTCCAACGAGTTGAAGCTATGATCTGCAGCCGATGTCGCCGCCGCCGCCGCCGCAGTCGCCTTGTCGATGGTGGACTTCCCCAACCAGACCCAGTCGTGCGCGTTTTGCACGGACCGCGACTTGCTGGCGCCCGGGCGCAACTGCCCCAAGGAGAGGCCGGAAGAGGCCGCAGACTTAATGCTGTGTCCGCCGTAGCCGTGACCGTTCGCTTGCTGCTGCTGCTGTTGGAGTTGCTGCTGCTGCTGCTGCTCCTGCTGCTGCTGCTGGTGTTGCTGGTGCTTCATGGACGTCTCGACAGCCACCGGATACTCCGACCGGCTGCGCGTCTTGGACGCGTAGACGAAGCACGACCCGACAAAGACGGCGATGGCGGCGCAGAAGACGGCCAGCAGTGCGTACATGCCTACCTCGACGGGGGTCATCCTCAGAGCCACCCTCTCCTCGTAGCGGTGGTGCTGCTGGGGCACGTGGTGGTCCTTGCCATTCCCCGTCACGTAGTGCACGGCCTTCTTCGACTGCGACATGTAGTAGTTCTGGTCGTCCCTGAGCGCCACGTTGGTCATGGCCGCGCCGCCGTCCCCCAGGTCACCCATGTCCACCGCCTTGGCCAGTGCCACCCTGCTGGCGCCATCTTTGTCCCTCTTCAGCCTCACGTCGGCCTTGACCCTCGTCGTTGCCAGAGGAGACGGAGGAGTCGGACTGCACGTGCCGGAGGGCACCAGCGTCACCGTCAGCACCTTCTTCTCTTCATCTTTCTCGTCACCACCATCCCCGCGGCCGACTGCGATGACCCTCGGGTACCTGGCCCGCTCCGCGGGGGCGAAGGCGATGACGTCCGGGGCGGAGGACTCCACTCGCAGCTCGTAGTCGTTCGGGTTCACGTCCTTCAGACTGACCACGGAGCTGTCAGAGAAAATCAGGTCCACGTCGAGCAGGCCCTCCTAGAATTGCCAAACTCGGGTTAATTTAACACCGCGTCTAAAAAAAAAAGTTTTTTGCTATACCACTTTCATTGCCCACCTGGTACATTGCGGCAAGTTTCTGTGAGTAGGTAGTTCTGGCCTTGAACAGGCCCGCGGACGAGCCCCCTTCGCCGCCAGCGGTTATCGAGAGCTGAAGGCCCGAGATTACTCGCACCACCATCCTGGCGACGCTCTCCTTGCTCTTGGTGACCCGCACCTCCGACCGCCCGATTATCTCACCGGTGATGGGTGAGACCACCTAACACGAATTGAAAAACCGATCATCACCAAGTCTGTGAGAAGTAATCCTAACCAATCTCGCCACTGATAACAAGTGATCATTACAAAGTCTCACCAATGACAAGTGGTGAGAGACTTGGTACTGACTCATACTGACAAGAAAGACGTCTGACCTGTATCTCCGTTCTGCCCGGCCTCCTGCCTTCCACTGTGCTCCCTCTGAGGGTGGCCACCGCCGACTCCTCCACTCTCAGAGCACCGGGGCGCCCGGCGCGCAGGAGCAGGTCGGTCAAGTCCAGCTCGGCGGAGCGAGATGGGAAGAAATCCCGGCGCCCGGAGTCGGGGTCCTCCGCGGAGAAGCTTCCGTAGACGGAGACGGACGTCTGCTGGTAGCGATTCCTCCTGCATCGACTCCCCTCCGCCTCTGCCTTGCTGTCGTCCTCTTCCTCTTCCTCTTCCTCCTCCTGTTTCGCGCTCGAACCGACGACCTCTCTCCTCACCCTGTTGGCGGCCGCCAACTCGGTCTGCCAGCCCCTGATCTGCGAGAGCCTCCTGTCCGCCAGCCTGACCTCGAGCGGCAGCCTCGGGTACCACACGGTGACGGCGGCCACGCCCTCCAGAGAGCCATAGCGCACCGACACCTCGGCCGACAGCGCGCCGCGGGCCTCAGAACCGTCCGCGTACACGGACGTACAGGAGGAGGACACCTAAATAAAAAGAAAAAGAAGGAATGAACTTCACTTTTAATTGACAAGGACAAAAAAAAAACGAGTTTTTTGTGGCGGAGAGGGAAAACCCGAGTTTTCTGATCTGACTGGACATGCTATACACATGCCGTATGCTACGCACTACGTACGTACTATGGTACTACATACCAGTAGATATTTGGAGTACACGAAAAGACGTTAAAAAATTGGGTGTCGAAATGACGTTTGAGGAGAAAGGTCTCTCCGGCTCCACAGACGAGGGCCCTCTGCTCAAGAAGGCATGGAGGGCCGTGTGGAGCTTCTGGAAGGAGAACTACATGACCGTCAACATCGTGATCGCCCTCCTGGCCGGGATGGGTCTCGGCGCCCTGCTGGTCTGGGTGAAGCCGCACTGGACACCGAGAGAGGCAAGCAAGACAATCGACAAAAGTGTAGTACTAAGACGACGCAAAATGTTGTACGTACTACATAACAACATAGGCCATGTACGTTTCCTATCTGGGCGAGATGAACATGCGTGCCCTGCAGTCGTTCGCGCTGCCCCAGATGGCAGCCCTCCTCATCGTGTCCGTCGGGGGCGTCGAGGTCAGCATGACCAGGGGAATGGCCATCAGGGAAGGAAGATGGGGAGACATGAAAATTAAATCCACTTTTGTGTCAGAAGGACGTTTTCCGCGTTCCAGAACTTGCGGCTATTACGCCATGACGTCCGCATTTGCCGTCTCCAACGGAATGGCGCTGGTGACCACCATCCAACCAGGTGTGGTTGGACAACAATTGTTGAGATAAATTTTAAGAAAAAAACATACTTTATTAGCTTGCAAAAAAAGGTCGACTAGCATTCAAGGAAGAGATCGATGACGACAGCCCAAGTCACAAGAACGTCACCGACCACAAGAGACGAGGCAGGATGACGGTGGACGTGGTGATGGACATGGGGAGAAACTTCTTTCCTCCCAACATCCTGCAGGCCACCCTGGAGACCTTCCAGACAAGCGTCGTGCCCACCACGGACGAAGAGGGGAACCTCTTGGACGAGGAAGACTGGACGATCAGGCAGGAGTTCCAGCCGGGCACCAACTTCCTCGGCATGATCTCCTTTTGCGTCTTCCTCGGAATAGCCATCCAGGTAACAACCATGCAAAACTTAAGGTGCATTTATATATACTGAATCCGCAGCCTTCCAAACAGATGTCTGGAGAAAAGGGCAAGCCCTTCTTGAACTTCTTTGAAAGCTTCCTCCTGGTGGTAATGGTCCTGGTGCGGATCAGCATCAAGCTGGCCCCCGTGGGCATCTTCTTCATCGTGCTGGGGACCATCATCGAGAAGGTGCGTGGGGCTCCTGTAAATGATCCTCTTCCAAATGTCGACTCGTCTCCACTGAACAAATTCCATTTCTATAGGGGGGCGACGTCGGCGGGATGGCCGCCAGCCTTGGCGCGTACGTCGGCACGGTGGCGCTGGCGCTCTCCATCCACGCCTTTGTCACACTGCCCGTTCTCTTCTTCCTCGTTACCCGGAGGACGCCCTTTGCCTTCATGAGGAGGTTGACCAAGATCGTGGGCACCATCTTCGGCACCGGGTCGTCCGTTGCCACCCTCCCGGTCAGCCTGGCGTGTGTCCAGGTGGGAAAAAAGTCTTTTCAAACTACAATATGTAATGTACCAAAAGATTGATCTTTGATCTGGTGTTCTTTCTCCCCTGCCCCCTCCCCCCCTCTACTTAGGATGACGGTGGAGTGGACCGTGATATCGCCAGCTTCGTGCTTCCAGTGGGCGCCTCTCTCAACTTTGACGGGACCTCCCTGTACGAGGTCATCGCCGTCGTCTTTGTCGCGCAGTACTGGGGAGTCGGTGAGACTGGCTGGCAGCTGTACAGTCGAACCCGCTTATAAGCAGGCTTGGACATAACTGGGAACTCCACTAAAACGGGACAAGTTTACTAACACGGTTGAAGAAACAGTTGTACAATTTTTGTATCTCAAAAAACTTATCTTATTCAACAGAACTTCAGCTGGAGAACTACCTGGTGTTCGCCTGTACCGCCATCGCCGCCCCACACGGCGGAGTCATGATCATGATTGCGCTGCTTCAGGTCATTTCATTTTAAATATTAACATGAACAAAAAAAATCGCCAATTTGGCGAAATTTTGCCAAGTGTGGTAGCACTTGATATATCTCATACTCGTTTCACATCACTGCGTCGTGAGCAGACGGTGAATCTCCCAGCCAGGGCCATAGGTCTGATCATGCCGGTGGACTGGCTGCTCAACAGAATGAGAAGCACAGTCAACGTACTCGGTAATTGGCTGCACACGGTACAGTCAACTTTCGATTTTGCAACAACGTCACCGTTTACTAAATTGAGGTTCTAAATTATGCTAAAATTGCTAAAATTTGATGCTAAAGCTGGCAGGCAAGAAAATCGAGGCTCTGCTAGATCGATTGTTAGGAAGACGACCTGTACTAAAGTAATGGTTGACAGTATTTGCTTGAACGCGCGGTAAAAGGCGACTTTTCTGCTTATACCATACTGTGTAGGTGACTGCATGGTGGCAGGGGCTCTGCAACTCCTTCTGCGCGGAGAGTTCCACTTGGATGCAAAGGAAGACAAGGATGAAACAAAAGAAGACTTGACCGCCGACAAGGCCAGCAGCAACAGTTATCCAGAAAGTGTCGTTTAACAACGTACGATATTAAAGTTGTAAAGCAACAGCCCAACCAATATCATTAGCATGCATGTATACATGTATACATGTGGAAAAAAGAACCCTCAGAGCAACCCAAAGTTTGACCCCATCGCTAATTACCACCAGTGATATAGCCGTTGGTGTGGCTTTAGTGGTACCACTATTGGTTGGGAGACGATGTCTCCTCACGTACCTTGACGACTGAGTCGTCTTTGCTGGAGCACGAGCTGCGCAGGGTGACGTCCGCCACCTGCCCGGCCTGGCTGACGATGAAGACCTTGAGCGGCCTGGACACCTGGCGCCCCGTCAGCACGGCCAGGTTTACCAGCTCCGGGTGGCGGACGATGGGCACCACCTTCTGGACGTCGTCCTTGCTCACGTCGATCCTGGCCCTCAGCTTGTAATGGTCCAGCCTGGTCTCCCTCACCCGGGTGACGGCGGTGGCGGCGGCTGCGGCGGCTGCGGCGGTGCCGTTCGCGTCCTCGCTGGTGAAGTTGCTGCCCAGCGCCGGGATGGGGTTCAACTTGCGCTGGTAGCTCACCTGCATGCACAAAAAGACAAAAAATGACAAACTTGTACTGTGTGCAGAGTCCTAACCTTTACCACTTAACCGTACCCGGCCTTGTTTTTTTTTTTATCAAGCAATTTCTGTGGTGCGTACCTGGAACGTGATCCTGGCCTGCGTCCATGCCTTGTGGTCCCGATCATCCACCGAAAAGATCCAGTTGAAGACCTCGACGGGGCTGAAAGAACGATTAGAGATCTCTTTGTACTTCTACTGACTAATGATTCAAGCTGTGCTACGCACATCCTTGTGCCCCTGCAACTCATTAACGCTTCTTCCTCATCTGCCTGAGAGCGCGCCTGTCGCCCATAATTAATCGTCTGGTAAGGAAGGATTAGCAGGGAGGGGAGGGGGATAGAGAAAGGCATCAAGGGGTCGTCTTCAACCAACAGATCGGAAGAAGCAAAAGCGAGAAAAGGATTCTTCTTCACACGCAAGAGACGGGCATGGAGATGTTTGATGGCTGGAACCGTTGGCGATGGATGGATGGACGGACGGAAGAAAGCGAGAGACGGCTTCTTCATCCTTTCCTCCTCCTCCTTTGGGGCGAAGGAAGAGGGGATGAGAGCATCGATTTCCCTCCTCCTCCTTATCCTCCTTCTTGCCTGAGTGAACCCTGATGCCGTTTTCTGCCTTTGTTCTCCCGTGATTCCGATCTGAGAACATATTCGGAATGGGGGGGATGGGGAAGCTGGATCGAAGAGCTTCCACACACATGGAATGGTTTCCCCGGTCGCTTATCTATCATGTTGGCATAGAAAGAGTGATCCTCTACATACCTGTGCAGCATTATTATCATCTTACCTCTACGTACGACGCGTACTGTAGTACACAAAATGAGAATCTCACATTTATTTACAAGCTTCCGTAACTATTTGTCTACGCATCACCCTGTCAAACATTGGAGGAAGAACAAGAACAACACATCATTAGGCAGACCAAGACTCAGACCAGTAGAAGCAAGGCGGACAAAAAACTGTTTCTTGGTGTGTGTGTGTGTGTGTGTTGCTGCGTCAGCCTATTCACCGAACATGGAGGGGGGAGGCAGTGCTTTCTAAAAAGCACAAAGGAAATGGCTGCGTAAGCGGAAAGAAAGCTCAAGATGTCTTGTCTGACAAGAGGGTGGAGGGGAGTAAGGGTTCCTTCCTGGAATTTAATCTCCCGATTCGTAAGAGGACCTCTTAACAGGCTCGGGACATGAAGAAGAAGAGGAAGTTGTCCTGGAATAAAGGAAGGAAAAGCACTGTTTCCCCCCTCTTTTCAGTCCGATTGTGCGGGAGGAGGAGGGGCAGAGGGAGCAAGTTTCTGTCCTTCCACCATCTCCCTTCTCCTCCTCTTCTTCCTACCACCAACTTTGCTAATGAAGAAGACTTTGCCGGGGGGAGGAAGAGGGGAAAGAGGGAGGTGCTCTCAACCATCAGCTCCCCCTCCCCCTTCTCCATCTCCCTCTCCTGTCTGTGACAGACAGACAGGCAGGCCGCCGCAGCCGCAGCCTCCTCCTCCAACTTTCCCAACCACCACCACCACCAACTTTCGCCATCCCCCCCCCCCAAGAGACAAACTCTAATTTCCGCCAACCCCGCGCGAGAGGAGACAAAAGGCGGGGAAATGAGCCTTAATTGAAGAATACGACTGAAAGGAGATAATATCAGTCGACTGCAAATTCTCTCCTCTCAAAAAGAGAAAAGAAGTGAGAAGAAAATGGAGACGAAGCTGTCGAGCACGAGAGGAGAGAGAGAGAGAGAGAGTGGAAAGTAGTAATCGCACGAAACTTTGCTGCAATGCGTCACAGTCTGTACCGCCGCCGCCAGCACTTTTTGAACTCTCTTTTATCCAGAGTTACCCAGATGGGCTGATTTGTAGCCATTCTGGCTACGAATGTGTATGTTTGGGCCTTGTGGGATCTAAAAATTCTTTTTAACAAAATTTTTAGTTTATTAAAAATTGGATGTAGCCATTCTTTTTTTAAAAAAAAGCTGTTGGACTATATTTCAACTTGGGCTTAGATGCTCCTGAGTTACGATTGGGTGCGTTATTTGGGCCCTCTAAGATCTGGCAACCCTGCTTTCACTCACCCTTCTTCCTCTTCCTCTTCTTCATCTACGGAATTGTTGTCGTTCCTCTTCCTGCTTTGCTCTCTGCGGACGACGTTGACCTCTGCGTTGCCCTTCCCCCTGGCGGCCGCGTCCTCCTCCACCCTCCACTTGGACGACGTCTCCTCGATGCCCAGGAGGCGGATGCGAGATCGCGCGCGGCATCTGGCAGAAAGAAAATAAAATAAAAAAATGTTAGGAGACATTTCTGTGCGACATCTGATCTGAAAAGGGAAGGAAAACTTTCTGTGCTTCTCCATCTCTCTCTCTTTCGTGGACGCCTTTCTTTTCTTGCTCGCAGTTATGTGAGGGAAATAAATGGTCGGTCTCCGGAGGAACAGGAAAGGGAAAAGGGACGGCCTTTGTTTCGTCCCGTTGCTCGAAATGAAACAATGGAGGAGCCTTCTCTCCTTTCTTTTATCTTTCCCTCTTTTTTTTGGCAAGAGACGAGAGAAATGTAAGAAGGCCTCTTTCTCCCTCTTTCTCCCTCTGTCTGCAGTGCTGCCTCTGCTGAATAGAATTGTTGCGTTGTTTGCTTCTTATACGAGTTTTTGAAAACAAAGTGCCACTTCATTGCGGCTTCCTGGCATTTTGTATCTACATAATAGTAACTACAGTCAAACTCGGTAAGTACATGTTATGTAGTACCTATGTTGTACTGACTTGCAATTACCAGAGATCGATTGTAGCCTAGCGCTTTTTTTCTCCCCTATTTAAAACCTTCTCCATTATCAAGCACGTTCTTCCCGCACAAGACCATTCATCGGTTGACTGACTGCCCTTTTCCTGGGACGGCGCCTGTCCCACCAACAAAACTGCTCCGTGTGCACCCTAGAAGAACTTTCTCCATCTTCCACCACCTCTTTCTTTCTTCATCCTAAGCCACCACCGCATCAACCCAGAGAGAGAGAGGGTGCGCTGCCCACTGAAGCCCGAGAGGAGGAGGAGCCTATAGCAGTGGTTCCCAACCTTTATTTAGTTTGCATACCGCTTCTACCCGATATACAGTATAGGCCCACCACCACAATGGTACTAAAAATCTCACATCGCACCGTACAAAACGTGTAGTATGCAGAACTAGGTCCCCTCCCAAAGTTTGGTGTGCCACCAGAAATTGTTCGGCGTGGGACTAGCGGTACACGCACCATAGGTTGGAAACCCCTGCACTACAGCCACAGGAGCGGAAACTTTGTTTTCATCTCTTTCTCTCTCTCTCTCTTTCTGGCCTGGAAAGAGGAGGGGGGGAGGTCAGCGAAGCGAGACTGCCACCGTTGGGGCTTCTCCCCCTCTTCGACGACGGTGCTGCAGTCAAGGCCGCACCCTAATCCGGAGAAAGAAAACGCCATATATATCCATCCTCCTCCTCCTCCACCTCCTCTACCCCTTTATGGTTTCTTGCTGAGTTATGGACTTTGGGGCTCTTTTTTTGTGCAAAAAGGTCGGAGACCTGGCTGCGATCGAGAGTCACGCGCGTGAGTGTGAGGGATGGCCCTTTTGCCCCTCCCTTCCACCACCCCCACCTTCCTCCCACTCCAGAGATCGCCACAAGGGGAATTTATGGGACGCTGGCGAGGAAGGTGCCAATGGGACGAAGGAGAAGGGAAGTACTGTACAGTCGACTTTCCATATATATGGAAAGTCGACTGTACAGTAGTAAAGTCGCCTGTCAGCAGAAAAAACTTTGGTATGCTAAAAGTGTCTTTTTCTACGCACTAGATATACAACATGTAACTAGTAAAGAAATTACCTATCAGTGAAATCTTCACTATATTGAAGGGTATCACTATATCAAATTTGGCTGCACTAGGACGTTTATTGAGCCGTAAATGGAGAGGGAGCAAGAGGGGGGTCTAAATTGCCAACATAGGCTTTTTGGTACCGATAAATATATTTTTGCCCCTAACCTAACCTAATCTAAAATACTAGGAGACTTTTATGATAGACACTAGAAACCATTTTTTTACGTGAAATAACTATTTATACATAGATAATATGTTGCTTTTAGCGAGGATGTAAGACCGAGTTGAAAAATAAATAGATTTTTATGTCTGAACAACATTAATTAGAAACCATCATCCTAAGTTTGTCGGCATACAAATAAACTCACTTGATGTTGACGACGGTGAAGTCGTGCTCGCCTCCCCCACGACCACCTCCTCCTCCTCCGCCATGCAGCTGGAAGAAGACCGGGACAAAGATCCTGGAGTTTGGGTATATGGGCGCCTGCGGCACCAGCATGTGGACGACGTCGTCGTGTCCGAGCTGGCGGTAGCCGTGGCGCGGAGGGGTCAGCGGGACCAGCGCCAGCTTGGTGTCCGGAGACAGGACTAGCAGGCCTGCTTGGGGGGAAAAGAGGAAAATGTTTGATTTTTCTCGTATGGTACACCTTTTTGCTCGGTTTTTTTTTTCTTGCACAGCATATAATACATTTATCTTGTATTACATTATGTAACACATTGTTTTTACAACAGGTTATGCATTTGTTTTCTTCTACAGTACTGTACAATGCTACCCGTAGACCTGTTTTTCTTGTGCAGTGTGTTGCACACAACCGCAGCCCCAAAATACTGTATGAACGATGGAGAAAGTGGAAGGAAAGGCAGAGGAAAGGTGTTTGCTTGTTGCAGGGAGTACAGGAGGAGGAGGAGGAGGAGGAGGAGGAGGAGGAGGAGGAAAAGGCCTAATTCAATCAGCATCAATCTTCTTTTCTTCTCCCCTTTCCTGGCCACAGTCGCTGGAAAAGGGGGGGGGGCAACAGAAGGGGCCTTCCTTCCCTCGTCTACTACTCCAACTCATAACTTTATGTCAGAAAGGCTCTTTTTTCACTTTCCGCTGAGTCCTTTGCTCCCCAAGAAAACGTGCACATAAAGCACAAGAATACGAGACTGCCGTTAGTCATTCTCTCCTCCTACCACCACCATCTAAAAATGTTCTGCTTTTACATTATGCATGAGCTTGTGTGAGAAGAAAAGTAAAATGGCAAGAAAAAAATAAAAATATTTTATACTGTAGTAGGCATGGACTTCTTATTCTTGAAAAACAAGTTCCCATGGGGGCGACATCTTGCACTTCGTCTTTCCTTCTTTTTCCCCGTAGCGACTGAGACCCCTTATTCCTCCATGTCCCCCCCCCTGACATTTGTCATGTTCCCTCTTCCTCCTCCTCCCTTCTTCTTAGGCATTTTCCAAGTTAGATGGAAGGAGCTGAGACGTGAGCTGAAGGAGAAGGAGGAGGGAGAGGAAAGAGGCATCTGACACTCGCCAGCCGCCACCGCCACCGCCTCCGCCTCCCCCTCCCCCTCAGCCTTCTCCGCCTCCTCCTCCTCTTCCCCCTCCTCTTTCCTTGTTTGCCCAAGTCATATTCATCATCGCCGCTTTCTTTCCCCCCTGCCCCCTCTCTGCACCTCCTCAGTAGCTCCATATACTGTAGTTTCTTCTCTTTTCCCCCCTTTTTCCTACAAATACCACGCGCAGTATTTCTCCCATTGCTTCTGTTTACCTTGCCTTTCGTCAAGGGAAAAAAGGGAAAGGCAGACAAACACCAGAGCTGCATGGATATCCGCTTTCTCACCTTCTCCTTCCTCCTCTTGGCTTTCGTCGCATTCCCCTCCTCTGGTCTCGAAGACGGAGTAGGACACGCTCACCGCCACCTTCGACTGCTTCCCGGACTCCTTGGGGTCTTTCCTTTTCTTCTTGTCCTCCTCCTCCTCCTTCTCTCCGTTATCGGCGACGGTTCCGGCCAGTGGCGGCCACCAGGAGCTCGGCAGCGCTAGCTCCCCCAGGCAGGTGGCGCCGGAGCCCCCGCCGGAGCGCCGGGAGCCCCCCGGAGAACAGTACGCCGTGCGACGACGCCCGCTTCCGCCATCCCCGGAGGCATTGGCGCCTCCGCTGGCCTGGGCGGTGATGCGGACACAGACGCGCCCGCCGCCGCCGCCTCCGCTGCCTCCGCCGCCCCCTGCGACGCTGCGCCGGCGGTTACGGTGCGACCTCCGCCCGACGCCAGACACGTGGAAGAGCACCCTGAGGACGGGCTTGTCCTTGGGGACCTCCTTGGTAACGAGGTGTGCGCTAACCTCCACCTTTGATGGTGAGATCGCTCCTCCTCCTCCTTCGTGGATGGTGGGCCACACCGGTGCCGTCTGGCTGGCCCTGAACGGGCCGTACTGGGCCACGATGGAGACAGGCTTCTCCTGCTGCAGCACGGTGAACCTGGCCGTGTGGACCACCCCGTTCTCCTTCCCTCCCTTGACGTTCTTGCCGTCGTCTTCCTCCTCCTCGTTGATGGAGGACGAGGGAGAGAGGTCGTTGGCGGAGGAGGCGGAGGAGGAAGAGGAGGACATGACCGGTCGCTGTCGAACGAAGAACCCGGCGGACGGGTCGCTGAACCGGACATCCAATCCGGAGACGCAGCAGGCTACAAGAAAAGAAAGAGGAGAAAAGAAAACATGTTACTTTTCGAACTACCGTAGATTTTCCCATTCTTGACTTGGTTGAGCATAGGAACCCTTTGGCTTCATACTTTTGATTGGCCCCCGTCTTGCCTTCCTCCCTCCCTCCCCCCTCTTTCCTCTTTCTCTGTCTCTCTCTGCCACGTCCTTTCTTTCCTCCAAACCAAGAAGACGTGATGAGAATTTTTCTTCCACTCTTTGGTCTTTTGCAGCACGCGGGCGACCTCTACTATGTAGTACGGTATGTAGTACTAGGTACAAGCAGAAAAGACATTTAGAAGAAAGAAATTACGTTATTAAATTTAAGTTGAAGATTTTGCTAATTCAGATCGCCACAAAAGCAACGTGCCGAGAAAAAAGACAACATAACTTTTCCCATTTCTGCAGGCGGGACTAAGCTTCATTTCTGAAGGCCCCTTTAAAGAGGAAGGGAGGGGAGGGAGGCTAGGCTATCCCATTAAAAAAGAGCTGTTTGCTAAACACGGTTGGTCTCATCCTCCTCTTCCGCCGCTGCCGACGTCTTTGATGTTGCCCGTTTAGAGTCCTGTTTCCACTCCTCCCCATTCCACTCTCCTGGGCCTACTACGTATAGCACTATAATGTGCCTGAGTTTTCGGGAGGAGAGACTTTTTATTTAGGCGCACGAGGGCAATTTCAGAGCCCCAAATTTGTGTATGTACATGGTACTGTAGCAGGAAGATGACTTTACTGTAGCACATGCAGTAAGACTCCGAAATAGTAAAGTCGGTGGTCAGCTGTAATATTTTTTTTTTACTATAGTACTAACGGAATTTTTGCTATAGCGGAGGTGGACTAGAAAAAATATTCAAATTTTTGCAATCGGAGCAATCTTTACAATAGTTTGCTATATCAGTATCCGAGTTCTACTGTATTACTACGTCGTAGAGAACTTTCTGTTTA
>JAAUYM010080247.1_pt1 | contig 12951 bp, 18 predicted proteins | sample 7278001 | NCBI WGS metagenome assembly JAAUYM01 (sample SAMN14350224, study PRJNA611818) | marine sediment metagenome | isolation source: surface marine sediment (1.8m) | place: French Polynesia: Moorea | collected 2018-08
GGGCTGCGCCGGGTACTGCCAGTCCGCCGCCAGCTGGTGGAGGGCGCCGGAGAGGCCGCTGCTCTGGAGCGGGTCGCCGGAGGAGGTGCTGGAGTAGAAGTCGGGATACGAGGAAGAAGAGGATGCCGTTGTTGGCGCCGCCGCCGCCACGGATGATGGCGCCGCCTTGTGGTCCTGGTCCCAGAAGGAGGCGGGCAGATTTCGCTGGCTCAGCGGGGTCACTGAAATTGGTATACCAGGTAGAGTAATATTTAAAAAAAAGGCGCATGCATTCATCAAGGTCGACTTTTTTGTTGGCTTCTTCTAATGAAGAGTGTTTTTTACTTCGCCTCAAGGGAGGAGAGGAGAAAGAGAAGAGGTGTCGGGTTCTCATGACGGTGTCGACTCCTTCTAACCTCTCTCCTCCCCAAGCCCCGGATCCTATTCTACTCCCGTATCGCTTAAGTCTCCTCCCTCGTCGTCTCAAAGCAGGAGGAAAATTCGCCCCCATCAGAGCATCTTCTCCTTCTCCTCCCACATCTGTCCTCTCCTTCCTCTCTCCACCTCCACTGAAGCCGCTGCCGCCGCCGCCGCCGCCTCCGCCGTCGCGATTCCAACTTTTAATAAACGGCTTTTCCAGGGAGGAGGAAGAGCTGTGTGTGACGTCGGTGGTGGTAGTGGTGGCAGAAATAGGAGAGGAGGCGGAGGCGATAAAGTATCTCGGCAGGAGAGAGGGGGAGGAACAGGAGGAGGAGGAGGCGAAAGAAGAGGAGGACGAGGAGGAGGAAGAGGAGGAGGAGAAGATACTCACAAGTCAGTCAGTCACATAGTACCACATATGCCGCTTTTCTTCTTCCCCCAACCGAGAAGTTGAGATAGGACGATTCTCCCGACATCCATTCATCACGGAAGAGAGAAAGAGAAGAGAGCGTTGGGGGCGGTGGTGAAGGGGTGGGGGAGGAGGAGGAGGAGGAGGAGGAGGAGGAGGAGGAGGAGGAAGAGGAAGAGGAAGAGGTGGAATGAGGAGAGAGAGAGACAGAGACGTTTTCGCTAACTGCCGTGATATCAAGTGCTCATATCTCAAGAAGAGGGGAGGGGAGAAAAGGAAAGAAGAGGAGGCAGCTGGATGGAGAGGGGAGGAGGGCACAAAAAAAATTCAACGGTTTAATAACATGTCTTTGTCTCCTGTCATATCTGTTTTGTCAAACGAAAAGGAGGAGCAGGCGGGAGGAAGGGACCGACCAATTTCATGCTACTTGCAAATGGCGCAGGAACATAGGATTTAACTTTAAGCAAACGTGTCGATGAAAAAAACAACTCATGCTCTCTCCCGAAACTGCAGACAAAGAGGAGATGTGTGTGTGTCTTAGTTTTGGCACCTGGCTTCGGAATATAGACAAGACGTGCTGGAAACTCCTCGCTTGAGTCTTTTCTTCCTCTCTCCGTCTTTAATAGGGCATGACCTCCGATTTTTTAAACGAAACCGGATATTCTTTTAACGTTCAATCTTTGGCCAAATTATTCAATTACATGGCTAATACGAAGAATCTTTTTTATTTGGATAGTTGTCAAAACCTTTTTTTTTCAAAAACTAAGGATTCTGTTATGCCCTACTCCTAAAGTATGTTAAAATGTTTTGGATCGTTAACACGCATGCTGCTGCTGCATTGTCTTTCTTTCTAACCAGGCGTCGTCCAGACAGAACCGTGCACCTGGCAAACTCTGGATAACCTTGCAACCTTCCTTGCCGCCCTCCACCCCTCAAAAAATAAATTTGAGCTTATTTGTAACCTTCGCTTTCGCGCATTTTGTAAAAAGGCAATCTGCTACAGTCAACTCCCGATAGAGTGAAGTCGGCTGAGGAAAGAAAATACTTTATTGAAAGTTTTACTGTGCTTGTAAAGAAACTGATTGACAAACAAATCTTCACTATGTTGAAAATCACAATATTATTGGTCTGAATATGGAAAGCTGACTGTACGGTACTACAGTAAGTAGTATCACTTCTCCAGATGCGGAAGGGAGATACTGAGTCTGAGTGAGAGTGACCGCAGTTTCCTTGTTATTCTTCGTGGGGGCGCGTCTGCTTGGCACCTTCCTTCAACTGAAAAAGCACACCCTTCCGCGCTTTTTGCTCATGGGGGGGGGCGAAACTGCAAGTTTTTTCTCTCATTTTAATTGCTGTCTCTTCTTCTAAAGTGAGTTTGTGCTTATGTGGATATGCTATACTACAACGAGACAAGTTAGTTCCCAAATCAGATCAGTCCGTCCAGACTGCCCCGGAGTGGCAATGGACGGCTTGATTCCGATCGCCGCTGACGACAGACAAACGACTCAGAGATGGGTCTTGATCACTTCTCTCTCCCCTTACGACAACGATGACGACGTTAGGTGACCTCCCGTTGGGAATAAGCAAAAGAGAAGTTACACTCCAAAAAAAAAAATTCTCACAGGGGAAAGTGCGTACTGTGAGTGCAGGATAGTTGGGACAACACAGAGGAAGAAAAAGAAAAGCTAAATTGTCTATTTTTCTCCGAGAGGAAGTTCTCCTTACTTCCACAGACGCCGCCGCTTCTTTTGAAGTCGATCGCCGCAGTCTGGAGAGATAGAGAGTCCGTTTGTGTTCCGGGCTGTGACCGCTGACCCCCAACAAGGAAGGAAGAAAGACGCTTCCACATCCTCTTCTTCTTTTTCTTCTTTTTTTTTAAAAAAAAAGATGTGTGTGGGTTTCGACATTAATTGGCAGCGCTCTCTCTACTTTGCATGAAGGATATTCTTTACAACAGGGGAAAAAAAGAGCTTCCCTACGTATATCAAAATTCATTCAGACTGAGTGGAATTTCTCCTCCGCCTATGACGTGGTAGTGAACGATCACGCCAGACACCATGAGTGAATTCTTTCTCCGTCTCCTCAGCATCGTAAGCATCCCTCCCTCATCACGCTTGGATGATCTTTAACGAATGAGAAGAGATGAGAACTAAGAAGAAAAACTCTTGCGGAAATGGACACAAAACCATCATATTTTGAACCTGCGTGTCTATTAGGATAAATTGCAATTGTCTTACTGAAAATTAAATTTCAAATTCTGCAAAATTTTAGCCTCCCTTCCTCCTCTTTCGCTTTTTTCAGAATTTTCCGAGTCTCGATGAGCCAACTCCTGTCAATTAAGAACCGAGGAAGTGGACAAATGTATCCTCTTTCCTGTCTTCGCTTCCTTTTTCCTTCCTCTTCCTCCCAATTCTTCTTCTACCACTAGGATACTTTTCGTGTGTACTATGTGTGCGCATGCATTTTTTTTTTAATCTGCGAGTTGGCTCTGTGCTCACTACGCCGTGAAAGACGCTTTGTCTCTCTTTCTCTCACTCTCTTTCCTCTTCCGCTCTTAACCACATCAGATGCTATCACACTTTTATGGGAACAAAAACAGGTACAGAAAGTACTCACCTCTCTCCCCGTCTCCGCCATTGCCGCCGCCGCTGGCGGCCTCCGCCTCCGCCTCCTTTATGGCCCTCCTAAAGTGGTCCTCCACCACGGAGAGCGTCTTCCCGTCGTACCAGTATCTCATCAGCAGGGTCTCGGAGAGGTACTGAACGTGCGTGGGCGGTGGTGAAGGCGGCGGGGACGGAGGAACCGCGGTCGCCACCGCCACCGCCGCGGCGGTCCCCGTCGCGGCTGCTGGAGAATGAGGATAAACTTGAAGGTGTTGCTGCTGCTGCTGATGTTGCTGCTGCTGTTGTAGATGGAGCCCGGAAGAGGGCGGTGTGACGGCGGAAACGCTGTGCGGACTCGGCTCGTGCTGTTGTTGTTGTTGCTGCTGCTGCTGTTGGTATGGCGAGAGGTGATGCCTGGACTGGTGATGGAAGTGCGACGGCGTCGGCGCTGTTGCGGGATCGATCGGCGCCGTCGGGGAGGCCTGCTCATGTTTGAGATTCTGCAAAAAGGGGGGAGGCGAAATCGGGGGTGAACTTCGAGAGAAAACACTTTGGGTACAGGGAAAGAGAAGTAAAGACAAGACTCTTTCTCCGTTGAAACAGGGTCATTGACATTCCATCCCAAATTGTTTGTGGACTTCAAAAAAAGGTGGAAAAAGAAGAAAAGAAAGATACAACCAAAAAAAAACTGAGGGGAAGGAGGAAGAAGGAACCACATTCCTCTTCTTGGGTTTGTTGCCCGGCCGCCGCCTGTTTCCCACCGATGCCGTCGCCGCCACCGCCACCTCCTTCCACATTTCTGAGGAGGGATGGCTGTGGCGCAGTCGCCGAAACCTCCCCCCCAAAAAAACCTCTCTTGGTGGCCTGACGTTGTCACCCAAAAAGTCAAAGTCTCTTTCTCGATCCTCTCTTTGGAATGGGCAGCTTTCCGTCTCTGCCTCCCTCCCCTCTCTCTCTCTCTCTCTTTAGCGGACCAGAATCCAACGTTTTAACTCCTTATCAGCGGTTCCCATCGAGTGTTGGCGGGGCGTTTTTCTCCCCACCACGTCCATCCGTGATGCCCTTTCTTTCCCCCACGTCCTGCCTGCCCCTTCTGGCTGCCACCACCGCCGCCGCTGCCAAAAGGAGGCAGTGGTGTCATTGCAAGAGAGGAAAGAAGGAATTGTCTCCAGAAGTGGCAATGGGCGCATTGCACCGTGGTGGTCTCCCTCTCTCTCTCTCTCTCTTTCTCTCCTCCCCATTATTCTGCTCAAAAAAGGGCAGCACAGCGGCTCCTAACACAAAGAGCCTGCCTCTGCCTGCCCGCTCCCTTCTGCTAAATGACACGACCCCCAAGCAGCACCCGCAGAAGCTTTTAACCCTAGTACGGCCCTTGATGCGGCTGTGAGAAGAATATTTAACAGCAGGTTAAAAAAAAATCTTCGAAGGGTATTTGTTGGAGAGGAAAAAGATCCTACGGAAAAAAATGTCTTTGAACAAGGCGAATCAAACTACAAGCCATATATACTAGGAAGAATAATTTTTGAACAGAGGTCGTCCATGCCACCAACACCGAATTAGAATACTACTACAACAACTTGGGAGCGCATCTCGTAAAAAAAATTGGGCAGGAATGCTTCAAGAATGCCAGGTATGGATCTGATGAAGTTTGCTCTTGCGCCAGTCAAGCCGAAACGAGGGGGGGAGGGAGGAAGAGAGAGAAAGAGAGTTTTTTGGGAGAAAGGGCGAAAGTGAAATTTTGTGGCTGTGAAAAGTTCGACTCTTATTATTATTTTTTCTCCTTACGTTTGCACTGAGCTCCCCGTGTCGCTCTTCCTCGCGAAGAGAATTCTGTCCTCCTCCTCCTCCTCCTTCAAAGCAATCGGTGTTCACCACGGCGGAGGAGGCGTAAGGAGAGGTGCACTGCTGCTGCGGCGAGTAGTGCTGCTGAGGGTGGTGGTACACGGAGGCGGGCGACGACGAAGACGTGGCCGGCGGCACCGCGGACGAGGAGGACGGGTCCGGCGCGGCCGCCGCCGCCGGCGCCGCCGCGCCCGTCGATGCCGGCGGCGGCGGCGGCGGCGGGAGGGAGTTGGAAGGTGGCACACAGCACGTCATCCCTCTGGTCCAGTTTCACTAATGAGGAGGCCTTTTTCTCCCAGGGATAGCAGAGTCCTAAGCTTACGTATTCCACGGATTTGCAAGCCACAATCTCTTTTGCTCTCTCTCTCTTTCTCCTTGGTGTGGCACCCCCCGCTGAGTGAGCAGCACCACCTCCTTCGTCTTCCCTCTTCCACTGGCGCTCTCTCTCTCTCTCCCTCTCCTTGTTGTGCACGCACCCTCCTTTCTTTCTCCCTCTTCTTATCCGAGTGTGCGTGTGTAGTAGTCGATGGGGAGGAGGAGGAGGCAGGGCCAATCGGCTACGGCGACGGCGGAAGTGGGAATCATTGGACGGAAAGGGGGAGAGAGGCAGGGAGAGATGGAAGGAAGGGAGGACGAGAGCAAAAGTGGAGGAGGCCCTTCTGGGGCGGGTGCCTGAGGGGCACCAGCAACGGGATTCAGCATTAATAAAAGAGAAGTGTTCTTGCCTGCCTTCCCCTCTTCCTGTGGTCATAATTTAAGGTCTTTTGCTGTGTAAGCAACTGACATTTCCTTTATTATAGAAAAATGGTAGACTAAACACGTTGACCTTTTCTTTCAAAGCATTTTCCCAACACAAGGTGGAGAGTCCGGCTTTCCCATATCCGGGATGAGGAAAATTGCCTCGAAAGGACGAACGTTAAAGGGCGGAGAAGCGGAGAGAAATGTAAAGGAGGTTGCGCTGTCAAAAGCTACTCAATTTCCGTCCCACCGAGATCTGGACCCGTTCTCCTTCCGGTCTGTCTGTCTGTCTGTCTGTCTGTCTGCCTGTCTTCCTGCTTGCCTGCCTGCTTTCCTTTCAAGTCCCATCACCTCAAATTTCAAAATTAAAGAATCTTGCGTGGAATTTTGATTATTAGCACCTCTTCTTGGTCAAGCTTGGTTATTACTAACGCGTATTAATGCAAGATGATGGTGCAATTACAAAGAAAACCGTGGTTTTTTTTCTTAAGTAAACATTATTACAAGAAACCAAAGATTTCATTTACTGTACGTACAACTGACTTTTCCGTATAGAGCGTTTTCCCCTCCAAGCTAAATACAGATCTGTCAAATCTTTCGATATTGACGTGAGAATAGCCTTTCAAAAGGATGTGTTGTCGTGAATCCGGATTCACATAAAAGATTCAAGACTTAATATTCCGTCAACCTTTACCTTCATGTCAGCTGTCTGATGTGAGATGGCAGCAGGGGAGAAAAAAAATAGATTCAGATGCTTAAAGGTGGTGTACGTACTAAATGATGTAAATTTCACCCTTAAAAAATAGCGTGTCGTACTAAAAAAAAAAACATTACAACTGCCAACATCGCACGGCAGTTTTTTTACGTCTGTCAAAATCTTAAACACTTTTTATCACAAAGCAATGCTTCAAACTTTTGAAGATTGTATCAAAATGCTGGCAGATGCTGACAGATGCTGACAGACGCTTGTGATATTTTTAAAGGACTCAATCGCCCCTGTTAATGTTACAACGCGGCATGGTTCTTTTGTACATTTAAACTAGCACAGAGACAGGGACAAAAGTACTTAACTCGCATGGAGTAAAATGCCTGTAGTAAGCATGCCTCTCTTGTCGTTGCTCCTGGTGGGAGGGGTGCTGTTTCATGGGTCACTGGCCGATCCCGCAGCCATCCTCTCCAACATCCTGACCGTCAGAAACAACTACGAGACGGTGCTGATAACGGACGAAAGCCCATCTATCGACGAAATGAGGCAAGTACTGACCAGGTATATTACAATTTGGAATGATGGAAAACATTTACGGGGGTAAAAATGTGCTTTGTGCATTCTTAGAGGGATGCATGAAGCAGCGGAAGAGATGGGCAGCAGCCTTACCCTCTTCTCGCAGGAGAAAGTGCAGGAGAGCTTCCCCAAGATTGACTGCGGGGACGTCGACTACGAGGACAAGGACTACAACGTGGTGGACAAGCAGCCAAAGATCTTCTTCGTCTGGCCCACCAGGGTCCGGACCTTGCTGGCCACCCTGGACGCCCTGGCTGGGACGGTCACCAACTGCTCCGGAAGGGTGGAGCCCGGATACTACCACCCGGGAAACGCCTTCGTCTTCTACCTCCGGTCCAGCGCCAACAACGCCAACACGGAGGAGGAGGAGGAGGGGCCGCTGAGAGAGGCCGTCTTCTCTGACCGCTACATCAGGAGGCACGGCCACGCAGCGGTCATCCAGCCCCGCAGGAAGACAAACATGGAGATGGAGGTGGAGATGGAGGTCAGGAACTTCAACATCTACAGGTCCAGGGCGGTGCTGACCAGGAGGTGGAGCCCGGAGCACCTGTTCGAGGAGTTGGACGACATCTTTCCAGAGTTTCCCATGGAGGTGAGTGCGCCCGTATTGCAGGGGGTGGTGGTGGTGGTTCATTTCATTTGGATTGATTCCTCTTTTGAGGCCTCCAATTTCCTTCCAGAATTTTTCGTTTCGCGTTGGTGCCATTCCGTACAGCGTCATGGCAGATCCGATCGTCTTCACCCCGAACATCTCGCTGACGCTGACTCCTCACGAGTACGCGGAGCACTACAACAAATATGAGGGAGAAATGCTGCACACCATATGCGAGGTACTACGATGATATCACAAATGTTAAAATTAGAAGGGGCCCAGTTTAGGTGTGAACTGAAAAAAACCACGTCTTTCTCTGAAGAAAAAGGGGAGTAACATGGCCATCCAGTGTACCTCAATATTGCTAAGAAGTAATTAGAACATAAAAATTGATTTAAGGCGACCTTTACGTCTAGCATTCAAAAATCATAAGAGGGGGGGAATAAACTAAGTACTTTAGTTTCACAAATGCTTCTCTTTTTTCTAAAAAAAAAAAAAAAGAAAATGGATTGTAAGTTTACTGTGGTCACCCCTGAGCCAATGTTTGTCTGGGGAAGTGTGGAAAATGGTGAGGCGACAGGGCTTCTCAAGCCTATAGCGGATGATGCAGCAGACTTTTCTATTGGTGCCATATTCGGCCACTACGGGAGACAGAGAGTATCAACCTACACCACCTTTCTTGACTACGGAGAAGCCCTAACCATTGTCACTCCCATGTCCGTTCCGAAACGGTATTTCCCAATATTCGATGGATATCTCGTCACAATTTGTGACTAGAATTTTCCTGGATCCTTTCTTATTTTAAATCATTTTTAGATCCGTATTCACACTATTTCGACCCTTCCGGCTTTACACTTGGATTTGCTTTGGATGCATCATTATCGTCACTCAGTTTGTCATGTATGTAATTGCAAATACCGAGGAGAAGTTGTGCGGAGTAAAACTTCCAGGATTGTCAAGCTACAGCAGGGCAGGATGGTACAGCTATGCCATTTTCATTGGTGAAAGCATCACCAGGAACACAGACAGCAAGCAAGCTTGGGCCACAAGGTCTCTTCTAATTCTACCTACTTCAACCCAATCTGCACCTTTTGTTCACAACTAACAAAACCGGATAACTTTCAGGTTTGTTTGTGGTGCCTGGATGTTTTTTGCCTTTATTATAGTCCTGGCTTACAGTAGCACACTAAAAGCATTTCTTACTGATCCGGACATGACTGAGCCAATAAACACCGTAGAAGAATTGGTGAAGAGTGAGTATACATGGAGCATGGTTCTCTATGGAGAGGATGTTGAAACTGAACTGAGCCTCTCTGAGGATCCAATCCTGAAGAGGCTATGGGATGACAAGGAAGTTGTTCCTCATGTGAAGAATCAGTACTACAGGGTACAGCAGATTTGTCATAGTCACAATCCATTAACACAGTGTCTTACTCATATAGGAGAAGAATTAAACATTAAACTTATTGCATAAAAGCATTTAAGAAATTATTCTGTGTGTACCTTTTTTCGTAGAATGATAAAATAGTCTCTTTACTTAATCAGTTCAATTTTTGCAGCTAAAAGATGTTTATAACAGGAAAAAGGTCATTATCAACTGGGAACCTTCTCTTCGGACCGCTGTTGATGCTGCATTCACATTACCTACTGGAGAAATATTGGTTAATATGCCAAAGCACGTTGGCCTGCATCCACTCTACTACACTCACTGGCTATTCCATCCTCTCAATCCTTGGTTTGACAGGTTTGACTCTTATATCTACACTTTCTCTGAATCTGGGCTCAGGGAGAGGATGAAGGCCACAGCAAGGTGATAGCATGTCTTCATTTTTGCGATTTTTTGGCTCGTTAGTAACCTAGTACAGTAATTGGTATGTTAGTAACACCCCACAGTTTCTTCAAGGCCACACTGTCTTAATGCTCCTCCTTCTCCTCTCCTTCCTATAGTGCAGAGCTTAGTGCAGGTCAAAAGCAAAATTTGAAGGACAAGGGCGTGGTAACGCCGGCGGAGGAGCTGGCGAAGAAGGCCGACGAGATTGTGAAGCCAATGACTCTTGGGGACTTCACGGGTGTCTTTGTGCTTATTTTGATCCTGGTCTGCATCGCCTCCCTCTTTTTTCCATGCGAATTGGCATGCAGGAGGAAATCAAGCAGGGTGGTGAGAACGAAAAGAATTGCACTTTGTCAGCTTGCATCAAGCAAATGTCTCGTTTCAGATTGAGATCTAAGGAGAACAACATCATTCACCATGAAAGAGCGTTGCGACAAGTTATCTCAAGTTGGAAATTCAGAAGATATGTGGTTTTTTGGTCTATGTGTCTGTCTGGAGTAAACATAATTGCGTTCTAAAAATAAAGCACCAGCACGATTCTATTTGGCTACCCACCACCCACGGTAACTGTGCTAGCTTACAGTACCGTATACTCGTAAACCAGAGAAACCAGAGGTTCTTTTCAAAAGCTCCTTAAGAATCACATCTCCTCACCAGTGAAATCGAGGGGTTACAAAAATAAGAATCACACACACACATCGGCAGAGGGGACTGATTTGTTGTAATACTTACTTGGAGTAGATTTAAGAGAAACACGTTTATTTTCTTTCTTGTGCTGTACAGTTCATTCCTCATAAATAGTACTACGACAATTCCTACCTATAAGCGGAGGAACAAAAGAGTTACACAGCTACCAACATTCAATCATGTCTTATCCAGCGAATATTAATTATGCATCCTAAACATGGTACTGAAGCCTGCATCGATAAACCGAACATGTGTCTGTGGTATTGCCGTGAGAGAGAGAGAGTAGGGAGAAAATCATCACACGAAGGCGGCCGCGGGATGGTGCGCGGCCGCGGCGGCCGCGGCGGCTGCTGCAGCGGCCGCACCGATGTTGGTGGTCGGGGGCGCACCGGGAAAGAACATCGGGTGCGCTGCCGGGGCCGGCAAGAACGGGGGCGACGAAGAGGAGGAGGCGGCGGCGGCCCCCGCTGCGGTCGCCACGGCCGCCGCGGCGGCCGCCGACGGCGATGCCGGGGCGGCCGGCGCAGAGGTCATGGCCGGTGCGGTCGCCGAGGTGGGGGAGACCGCCGCCGTGGCCGCCAGCGGACTGATGCTCCTGCTGGAGCTGTTGTTTGTTGTCGGTGCGGCGGACGAGGTGGTTGCGACCGCCGCCACGGCGGCCTTTCCTGCGGAGGCCGCGGCCAGGTTAGCGGCGCTGAGGTTGCTCTGCAGGAAGAGTGGGACTCCGGAGAATGCGCGCAGGCTGGAAGCCTCGTTGTCGGCCGCCAGCTGCCTCTTCCACTTGTTCCGGCGATTTTGGAACCAGATCTTCACCTGAGGAAGATAAATTAATTTATGGTACACTGTGTACACCTAAGACATTTCTGGATTGGCATTTTATATTCACCTACCTGTGTCTCAGATAGCTGAAGCGAGGCAGCGAGCCCGGCGCGCTCGGAGCTGGACAAGTACCTCTTGATGTCAAACGTGGACTCCAGCTGAAACACCTGTAACAACAGCAACATTAGCATAATTCATCTCGAAGCTCTATTCTTGCTGCATGTCAAAAGTATGGAGTATGAAGGGACCTGAGATCGACTGAAGACGGTCCTGGTCTTCTTCTTCTTGACCTTCCCGGTCTTGGGATCCTTTCCGTCCTTCCCAACCTCATCTCCAGTGCCGCCTCCGCCGCCGCCGCCGACCAAGTCGTCGTCGTCCGAGTGGATCTCCATGGCCGAGTCCGAGTGCCTCCCGCCTTCAGCGTCGCTGCCGCCGCCTCCGCCTCCGGCTCCGCCACCGATGGAGTCTCGTCCCACAGCGACCGCGTCTCTCCCGCCGCCCTGTTCGTGGGAGTGGAGGTGATGGTGGTGGTGGTGATGGAGCTCCCCGCTGGCGGCGGCCGCAGCTGCGGCGGCCGCAACGTTGGGCGCCCCCGACAATTTCGGGTCAAGGAAGCCGCGGCAGAGGCTGTTGGCGGCTGCGGCCATCAGCTGCTGGTGATGCTGGTGGGACGCGGCGGCGGCAGCGGCGGCAGATCCGGCTGGGAAGGCGTTCACGGGAAGACCTCCAGCATGAGCTATGTAACAGCGTAGTACGAGAGTAAATACATAGTACGTATATCTCAATTTTTCCGATGATTGCTGCACCTGGCAAGTAACTATTTTCTAAAAAAAAAAAACCCGCATCTGAGTATTACGAGCATTATAAGTACATTAAGAGTATTATAAACATCGAATTTTGTTTTTTCTTGATGACCAATAACATACTTTATGTGTAAAATTCCACTGTACAGTACTTTTGAATATATGAATCCAGAGATGAGCATACCTCCAGCGACAGATTTCTGAAGGTGCAGAAACGGGTTCAGAGCCGCGGCAGAAGCGGCCGCGGCAGCCGCGGCAGACGCTCTGAGCCCGGCAGCCGTGGAGAACCCGGAGAGATCGAGAGGCCCGGTGGCCGCCGTCGGGGTCGGCGCCGGGAGACGTGCGGAGGAGGAAGAAGAGGAAGGGGAGGAGGAGGAGGTCGTCAGCGACAAGGGCGACGGTACCGTCGACGATGCTACGATGGGCGGCGGCGGAGGAGGAGGAGGCGGTGGCGGGTGCATGTGGGGAGAGGAGTAGAGGCCGGCGGCCAGCAGGAGGGGTCGGGCGACGGCGGCTGCGGCGGAGCCCGGGTTGGCCGCCGCGGCCGCGGCGGCGGCCGCCGGGTCCAACAGGGAGTGGTAGTGCGACAGAGGAGACGGCCTGAATGGGGCGAAAAGAATTGTACAGTATGTTGGTCATTTCTCGTTTCAATTTCATTTCATCTTATTTTGAGTGTGTGACATTGATATTCAAGTTGAGGAGAGGTCACTGCGGTGCCCGTCCTGTCCCTCCTCTTCTTGTTTGTTCGGCTCACTGAGCATCCATTTGTGTCAAGAGGAGAAGGAAGGGGAGAGAGAAAGAGAGAGGTGGCGAGATTCCCAATGTCCCTAGAGACTCCTTCGAAAGAGGATCTCCCTTGCCGGCCCGGCCCGCCCACCCCCCCCCCCCCAAGAGGGTGTGGGGGGGGGACAAAGGCGGCAAAACACATCGTGTGATGTTGTGGACC
>JAAUYM010026672.1_pt1 | contig 12942 bp, 12 predicted proteins | sample 7278001 | NCBI WGS metagenome assembly JAAUYM01 (sample SAMN14350224, study PRJNA611818) | marine sediment metagenome | isolation source: surface marine sediment (1.8m) | place: French Polynesia: Moorea | collected 2018-08
CTTACTTCACTAGTACGTTACAGTGGGAATAGTATGTATGGTATGTACATAATTTAATTTTCGCAAATACAGGAAATTTAGGCTATTTGGCTCTCTTATTAGTATTACTATATATCCGTAGTCTGGGTTAGCTAGTTTTTTTTACTTACGAGTTGTAGGCAGTGACGTAGAGGTGGTATCTCTGTCCGCAGAGCAGCCCGTCCAGGGTGAACTCCTCGGAGCCGAAGGGGATCTGCGTGGCGTCCCAGTCGCCGAACTCGGGCTTGTAGTGGAGCGTGTACCCGTGCACCGGGGTCCTGTCCTCGGGGTCCTTGGCCCGCAGCTTGACGGTGACCGTGTCCGTCGTCTGCGAGGTGATCTGGATCTCCGGAGGATCCGGCGGCCCGTTGACCACCAGCTCGTGGGTGACCATGTCGTGGCCGTACTTGTTGTTCACCATGCAGGTGTAGTCTCCGGAGTCCTCCTTGATGACTCGGGTGATCTGCAGGCTGCCGTCCGGGAGCTGCCTGATCCTCTCGTTCTTTTTCGGGATGGGCTGTCCCCTCATCTTCCAATGGAGCTGCGGCGGAGGGTTGCCCACCGCGATGCACGGGAGGCGGACGTCCTGCCTGGCCACGGCCACGAAGGAGTCGTCAAAGGAGGCGATCTTGGCCGGGATGCGGCTGGTAGGGGAGAGGGTCGCCTTGACGGAGGAGGGGCCCTCGCCGATGCTGGTGCTGGCCGTCACCCAGAACTCGTAGCGGGACTTCTTGCTCAGGTTGTCCACCTGGTGGCTCATCTGCAGCGCGTTGACCTTGTGACTCTTGGGCGCCATGTCCCTCCCGCGGTCCAGCTCTTTGATGTAGACCGTGTACTGGATGATGACGCCGTTGGGCTCGTCCGGCAGCTTCCAGCTGACCAGGATGGAGTCCTCGGACATGGCAAGCGGCTTGACGGACGACGGCGGGCCGGGGATGTCCTGCTCCGTGGTCGTCGTCAGCTCCGCGCTCTTGACGCCGTCGCCGCCGTTCGTGTAGGCCAGGACCTGCACGGTGTAGTTGGTGTACTTTCCGAGTCCGGTGAGGACGGCCTTGGTGTCCGTGGACATCTTGGTGTCCCTGGTGGCCGGGTCGTACCATGTCTTGCTCGGACCGTAGATGACCTAAAAAAAAAAAGACAATTTTTTTGCACTTCTGCCGCACAGAAAACACATAAATCAAATCCGTTGTTCCCCACCTTGTATCCCTTGATGATCCCGTTGGCCGACTCGAGCGGCGGCGACGCCCACGTAACCTTGATCTGCGCCGACGACAGCGTCATGAGCCTGACGTCCTCCGGCGGCCTCGTCGGCGCCCCCTCCGCCGTGTGCACCAGCACCTCCTCCGACATCGGGCCCTGCCCGACCTTGTTGAACGTCTGCACCACCACCGCGTACTCGGTGAACACCTCCAGGTTGGAGATCTGCAGCTGGTGTGCGCCCCCGCCGCTCTCGGCCTCGTCCCTGATGAACTCGACGGTCTCGAAGTAGTAGGGCTTCTCCTCGCCGTGGCTGGTCTTTTTGTATCCGACGTAGTAGCCGAGGATGTCGCCGTTCCAGTGCTCCTTGAGAGGGGGCTTCCACAGCACCCTGAGCGTGTGCTGGTCGACGGCGGCCACCCTGATGTCCACGGGAGGGCCCGAGGGGGCCTCCTCCGCCGTCTCGATCGTCACGGTGTCGGAGGGGCCGGAGACGCCGATCTCGTTCTGGGCCACGATCCTGAAGTGGTAGCTGGTGGCTGGCTTGACGCTGTACACGTCGGCTTGAGTCTGTTCTCCCGGCACCAGGACATGATCAATGTCGTTCGCCCAAGTTCCCTAAGTGAAAATAAAGAGAGTGCTTTTGTCTTTGCACTTGAGAAATTTAAATCTTCCTCTTACCTTTGTGGGTTTGAACTGGATGACGTATCTGGTGAGGTTTGAGTTCCCGTTGTAGGGCGCCTGCCAGCTGAGCTTGACCGTCCTGCCGGTCTTGTCCAGCAACCTGAGCCCGTAGGGGGTCTCGGGCTTCTCCTGCACGATGAGGTTGATGGAGGTGTCGTCGCTGCCGAAGGCGTTGGTGGCCACGCATGTGAAGAGGGCAGAGTCCTCGCGCTGCGTCCGCTTGATGCTGATGGTGGACAGCATCCCGTCCTTCGTGCTCTCTTCGCGGATGGTGTACCTGGTCAGGTGGAAATAGAAGGCGAGTGAGTGCAGGGTTGCCACGAATCCACAATTAGTGAAAAAGAGGCAGACAATACCGTTACGTATTGACTCACCTTGGATCGACGTTGGCGTCCAGTCTCTTGTTGTTCATGTTCCACAGCACCCCGATGGGCTTCTCCCCCTTGGCCTCGCACTGCAGGATGGCGTTCTCCGAGATGAGCGCCGTCTGGGTGCGCTTCTTGATCTCGAACGAGGGCGGCGCCTGCACGGAGATCTTGGCCACCGCGGAGATGCCGCCGATGCCGTTGGAGGCCTTGCACAGGTAGTAGCCCTCGTGGGACTTCTGGATGTTCTTTATGACGAGGGCGCCGTCCACCACGCGGACGCTGCGGTCCCGGGAGGAGGTGTCCAGGTCCTTGTAGTCGTTCGGAGTGGGACGCATCTGACGGTCCCTCACTGAGAGAGTTTTTTCCATTAAGCGCAATGCTATTTGGGAAACAGTTGTGCGTTCGTGCTTACCAACAGCCTTTTTCCATGAGATCTTGGGCTGGGGAAATCCATCAGCCTTGCAATCAATCTTAGCATCACTTCCCTGGGCAAACTGTTTATCAGTGGGTTCAATTGTCCATCTCGGCCGAACTATTTGTGAGACAATAACGACGTTAGTACATGTTTAACGGCTAATATACAGTATGTAAAGAGAGAGAGAGAAGGGAAGAGAGAGGTCACAGGAAGGCACTGGATTTCTCTTTGTTAAAGTAAGAAAATGTCTCGCTATCACTAATTTATTTGCAAGAAAGAAGTTGTTGTTTTCCTTCAATTTTTAAAGAATATGCTGTTTCAGAACCCCCTCCAGTAGCACCACAACCCTCAGAACTGGTTGCCAGTTTGCTCCTCCCCCCCTCCCACCTCCAAGAAAGAAAACGACAGTCTAGGTGAGCTCACCATTGACTTTGAGCTCAGTGGACCATGCGGAGGTGCCAGCCTTGTTTGAGGCAGTGCAGGTGTAGATCCCGCTGTGCCTATGCCCCACCGAGGGGATGCTGAGAAAGCTTGCCCTGGGCCTGGCCTGAGAGGTCTCGATGCCTGACCCAGACTCCTGCACGCCATGGCCATGGAGGCTCCAGCGGATGGTGAGTGGCATGTCGCCGGAGGTCACGACGCACGAGACGTGAGCGTAGTCGTCCTCGTTCATCGTCTCCTTGCCAAAGGTGAAGGGGACAATTTCGGGCGGCTCTGGAATTGGAAGATTGGCGCACGCTCAATCTCAATCCAGGACCTGCTGCACATTGTTCAAGAAGACCTTTACATTTGCTGACTCCTCCACGTGTCCTCTGTGGCCTTTCTCCTCCCTTCTTTCTCTCAGAAATCTACATCTACCCCCCTACCGTTTACTCTGAGCTCTGCAGAGTAGCTGGCCTTGCCGGCAGCATTGTTGGCCGTGCAGGTGTAAATGCCCATGTGCCTGTGGCCGACGGAGGCAATCATGAGCGAACTGACCCTGGGACCCATGTTGGCGGTGACGATGCCCAGGTCAGAGGTGAGGTTGTGCCCGTGGAAGGACCACGAGATGGACAGGGGCTCATCTCCCTCGCTGACCACGCAGGTCAGCTGAGCAAAGGCGCCCTCGTTCATCACGTTGGCACCAAAGCTGAAGGGCATCATCCTTGGTGGCTCTGCAATTTTTGCAGACAGTGCTACAATCTGTACTCATACATCTTACAGCAAGCATGAAGAAAGACCCAGTGTGGATTTCTTCCCCACCCCCCTTACTCTCTCTTCTCTCTCCTCTCTCCTAATCTGCCGAAATATCTCCACTACCATTGACTTTGAGCTCTGCACTGCTGGAGACGCTGCCAGCCCTGTTGCTGGCCATGCAGGTGTAACTGCCGCGGTGCCTGTACCCTACAGAGCCTATTAGTAGAATGCTGGTTCTGGCACCAATGTTCTGGGTGACTATGCCCAGGTCCGAGCTGATGCCGGCACCGTGAAAAGTCCAGCTTATCTTTATCGGCTCGTCTCCCTCCGTGACCGTGCACACTGCCTGGGCAAAGGATCCCTCCTGCGCAACGTCTTGACTGAAGGCCACTGGCACCATTTTAGGAGGTTCTGAAAGTTTAATGGAGGAAAAATAATAGTAAACTTGGAGGGAAATTAAACGTCTCTCACTTTCAAGCTGGACCTCTCTTCCAACTCTCTCTCCCTTGATCCACCCTACCATTAACTTTAAGCTCTGCCGTATGAGTCCTGGCCCCTGCCTGGTTCTTAGCCTGGCAGGTGTATTTTCCCCGATGTCGATACCCAACTGTTTGGATGACTAACATCGATATTCGTGGACCAAGGTTGGAGGTGGTGATGCCAGTGTCTTGGCCCACTTTGTCACCATGGAAGGTCCAGGAGATGGACAGGGGCTTATCGCCCGAATTGACCACACAAGTCAACTGCGCAAAATCTCCCTCGTTCATCACCTCCTTGGAAAACGAGAACGGTCCTATCTCAGGTGGTTCTGAAAGGAAAGGCCAAAAAAGGTGTGTCAATTTCTCTTTCCTCTACTCATCTGGCCTGTTTTGTGTGACCTCTTCTCTCTTCCCTACGCTCTTCCCCCTTCTACTGATTACCATTGACTTTCAACTTTGCGGAGTGAGCATCCACTCCAGCCTTGTTTCTTGCTGTGCAAGTGTATTCCCCACTGTGCCTGTATCCTACTTCTGATATTATCAGGATGCTTGTTCTCGTCCCAATCATGTTTGTGGTTATCGAGGGCTCAGAGCTGATGATGTCCCCCTTCAAGCTCCAGGTCAGCGTCATTGGCTCATCTCCGTGAGACACTGAACAGGCTAACTGAGCATAGGCCCCTTCATCCACTACCTCAACTCCGAAGGAGAAAGGTACTATCTTTGGTGGCTCTGAAATGTGATGATGTTTTAACAGATAAATATAACAAAAAACTATCCAGTGCCTTTGAACAATGAATCTCTCTATCCTCCCTAGTCTCTCCTTTGTGGTAGGAGTTACCATTGACTTTGAGCTCAGTAGAATGGGTTGCCGAGCCTGCAGGGTTGGAAGCTCTGCAAGTGTACAGCCCCGAGTGCCGATAACCAACCTCACTGATTATCAAAATGCTTGTTCTGGTGCCTATCATGGTTGTTGTAATGGACGGCTCAGAAGAGATGTCATCCCCATGAAGATGCCAAGATATCTTCAGAGGTTCATCTCCTTTTGTTACTGAGCAGGTAATTTGTGCAAAGCTGCCTTCATCGACAATCTCCGCAGCAAAGGCAAAGGGACCAATCGAAGGAGGTTCTAGTACAAAGAAAAAAAGTGGATTCTTACAAAGCCTGTTTAAGAATGCATATTATTACTTCAGTTATATCCAGTGTCTTCCTTGCAAGCTTCAGTACATGTACATACTTTAATAACCTACCATAAACATAAAACTAACTTCTCCTCCCTTCCCTGCTCTCTCGTTCTTTCAAAGTACCATTGACTTTCAACACAGCAGAGTAGGTGTCAACACCAGCCTTGTTCTTGGCTCTGCATGTGTACTCTCCACTGTGCCTGTAGCCTACTTCTGATATTATCAGAATGCTGGTCCTGGTGCCAATCATAGTGGTGGTCATGGAAGGTTCGGAACTTATGGTGTCTCCTTTTAGACTCCATGTCAAAGCCATGGGCTCATCCCCATGAGAAACTGCACAGGTCAGCTGTGCAAAAGCTCCCTCGTCTACTACGTTGCTTCCAAAGGAGAAAGGAACAATTCTGGGTGGTTCTGTAAAATATCAAGTAATTTCAATCAAACTTGTTCAATTTTATTTTCAGTATTAACAACTCCAAGTTGTATCAACATGCTATTGTAGAATCCCAGTGCTTTTATAACATGTCTCTCCCTTCTCATTCTCCTAACTACTACATTCTCCTACCATTTACTCTAAGAGAGGTGGAGTAAGAATCGCTGCCAGCCTTGTTGCGGGCTGTGCAGATATATTCCCCACTATGTCTGTACCCAACGTAATTGATCATCAGGATGCTCGTTCTTGGCCCTATCATTGTCGTTGTGATATCTGGTTCAGATGAAATTGTATCCCCCTTGAGACTCCAGGTGATTGTGAGAGGACTGTCTCCTGATCTGACATTGCAGGTGACTTGCACAAACTCTCCCTCATTCACTGTCTCTTCTCCAAACGAAAATGGAGTTATGTGTGGAGGAACTGAAAACAGAAGTGTAACAATGATCCAATCAGTCACATAAGAACTTGCAACTAAATTGCTTAACACAGTTGAAAACATTTTCTAAAAATTTATCCAGTGCCTTTGTGCCTCCCCATCTCTTCCCTCTTTCCTTTTACTAGTACCATTTACTAAAAGCTCAGCAGAATATGACTGTGTGCCAGCTTGGTTGGCAGCAGTGCATGTATATGTGCCAGAATGCCGATAGCCTACACTGCTGATCATGAGAATTGACGTTCTTGGTCCAAACATTGTTGTAGTCATTGAGGGTTCTGACGAGATTGTGTCTCCTTTGAGTGACCAAGTAACCCTCAAAGGCTTATCTCCTCTCCGCACTAAGCAGGTTAACTGGGCCACATCTCCTTCGTTAACTGCTTCTGACCCAAATGAAAATGGCACAATTTCTGGGGGTTCTGTAATGTCAAATAGAAAAAAAACTTATAACATTATGCTAGATCTTACGTGCCTTCTCTGCTATTCTTTCTCAACCCTAATCTTCTTTCCCTCCTTGATTCTAACCGTTCACAATAAGTTCAGTTGTGTACTGGGTACTTCCAGCCCTGTTGGAAGCATGACAAGTGTAGTGCCCACTGTGCCGATACCCAACAGAGTTAATGATGAGAATGCTGGTTCTTGTTGCAATCATTGTGGTAGTGAGAGAGGGTTCAGATGAAACCACATCTCCTTTGAGGCTCCAAGTGATCTTCAGTGGCTCATCACCTTTACTGACGGCACAAGTAACTTGCGCAAAATCACCTTCATCAACAACTCTCTTGCCAAAACTAAATGGAACAATCTCTGGTGGCTCTGAAATGCAAAAAATGGGTAGTAGACCTTAATTAATACCGGTACTGTACTAGAATCTGCTGACATGCAAGAAACCAGTGCCTTTCTGTGATGCATCCCCTTTATGCTTCTCTGCTCTTGATGGATTTACCGTTGACCCTAAGTTCAGCCGATTTTGCAGCAGAACCTGCTCTGTTCTTGGCAGTACATGTGTAAGTGCCACTGTGCCTGTACCCCACTGATTGAATGGTCAGCACACTAGTCCTGGTTCCCAGGGCAGTAGTGGTCAGTCCAGGCTCAGAAGAAACATCATCTCCTTTAAGAGCCCATGTTATGGTTAGGGGCTCATCTCCTCTGTTCACACTACAGAACAACTGAGCAAACTCTCCTTCATCCAGGATGTCTTTCCCAAAGGTTATTGGCACTAATGATGGAGGTTCTAAAAACAATAAGAAAGAACCTATCAGAAAGCATAATTAACACTGATCCAGTGCCATTCTGTGACCCCTGACTGCTTCCTAATCTCTCAGCCAAATACCGTTGACTCTTAGTTCAGCTGATCTTGCCGTTGTCCCTGCTCTATTTTTGGCTGTGCAAGTGTAGGTACCACTGTGTCTGTACCCCACAGATTGGATTGTCAATACGCTAGTCCTGGTCCCCAATGTGGTTGTTGACAGACCAGGCTCAGAGGAAACAACGTCTCCTTTAAGAGCCCATGTGATAGTCAGGGGTTCATCTCCTTTGCTAACAATGCACATCAGCTGTGCAAATTGTCCTTCATCAAGAACATCCTTGCCAAAAGTTAGTGGCATTAAGGATGGGGTCTCTATAAGAGAAACAACATATTCAAAGCACCCTAATATATTAAAAAACAAATGCATGTAAATCCATCCAGTGCCTGTGACCTCATTAATGACATTCACTTCTCCCCTAAGTTTACCATTAACTCTTAGTTGAGCTGTTTGCAATGCTGAGCCAGCCCTGTTCTTGGCCGTACAAGTGTAAGTTCCACTATGCCTGTATCCAACTGACTGAATAGTCAGCATACTTGTCCTGGTCCCAAGAGTAGTTGTAGTAAGACCAGGTTCAGAGGAAATGACATCCCCTTTGAGGGCCCAAGTTATGGTTAATGGCTCATCCCCTCTGTTCACGCTACAGAGCAGCTGAGCAAACTCTCCTTCATCCAGGGTGTCTTTGCCAAAGGTAATTGGCACTAATGATGGGGGTTCTAGAAGAAATTAATAAAAAATATTCTTAAGTTTACAAATAAGAGATCCAGTGCCATCCAGCAACCAACAATGCCTTCACCCTTATCTCCCTCAGAAAATTACCATTAACTCTTAATTCAGCTGATGCTGATGTATATCCAGCCTTATTTTTGGCTGTGCAGGTGTATGTTCCACTGTGCCTATACCCCACTGACTGAATTGTCAGTACACTAGTCCTGGTCCCCAAAGTGGTTGTTGAAAGACCAGGCTCAGAGGAAACATCATCTCCTTTGAGTGCCCAGGTAATAGTCAAGGGTTCATCTCCCTTGCTGACAATACACATCAATTGTGTAAACTCTCCTTCATCCAGAACATCTTTGCCGAAGGTAATTGGCACCAATGATGGAGGTTCTAAAAGAAATTTTAGTCATGTGTTTAAAGTTGCTCCAGAAAAGTTTTGTTTGTACCATCCAGTGACCTTCTCACTATCCTGCCCCCCTTTCATATAGAAATTTACCATTCACTCTCAGTTCAGCTGAGGTTGAGATTGATCCAGCCCTATTTTTGGCTATGCATGTGTATGTCCCACTATGTCTATACCCCACCGATTGAATTGTCAGCATGCTAGTCCTGGTACCAAGTGTAGTGGTAGAAAGACCAGGCTCAGAAGAAACATCATCTCCTTTGAGTGCCCAGGTCATGGTCAAGGGCTCATCTCCCTTGCTGACAATACACACAAGCTGTGCAAACTCCCCTTCATCCAGCACATCCTTGCCAAAGGTAATTGGCACTAATGATGGAGGTTCTAAAACGAAAAAAAGCAAGGTGATTTAGCATTTGCCATCACGAAAGAACACGAGTGTGCCATGGCCCATGAGATGACCTCTTACTCCCCCCTCTCCTTCTCTTAGCTCTCTAAGTACCATTAACCCTCAGCTCAGCAGAATACGAGGTTGCCCCTGCTGAATTCCTAACTGTGCAGGTGTAGGTCCCGCTGTGCCTGTACCCTACGGAGTGGATGCTGAGGATACTGGCCCTGGGGCCAACCTGGGCGGTCGACAAGCTGGGCTCTGACGAGACGATGTCTCCCTTCAGACTCCATGAGATAGTGAGCGGCATGTCACCCCTCTTGACAATGCAGGACACTTGGACATAATCCCCCTCGTCAATGCTCTCCTCGAAGGCAAAAGGGACAATCTGGGGCGTCTCTGCAAGGTAAGTTGAAAAAGAAGAAAGAGCAAAGAATCCTCCCTGTTGCTTCAATCTGTGACGTGGTGAGTCTGGGACTGGAGAAGATGGATGGTCACGGGAGAAATTGCAGGTTTCTTCTACCCCTCTACCCTACTCATGTGTAGCTATACGAAAAACGGTCACTTGAGATAGGCACTGGATGTTGTACATACTAGACATTATAAACATTCTGAAAGAAAGTACTAGATTAGTAATAATACTTGGAAGGATTTCTTTTGCATCAAAAATTAGCTAAAAACAGAGTTTTACTTGACTAAAATAAGGCCAATTTTTGCAGAAAAAAATCGTTTAATACAGTCGATATTGGAGCTCGTCTTACCCATGACTGAGACCCTGAGGTCTGACCTCCCCGAGTACCCCTCGTCATTTCTGGCCACGCACGTGTACGTGGCCGCGTCCTCCTTGCGCTGCACGTCCGATATCATCAGGGTGCCATTCGGATAAACCTGGGACAGAACAAAAACAAAAACAAAAAGTTCAGTTGACTTCCCATCATGAAAAAAAAGGAGAAAAAAAGAAGAAAAAGAGAGGGTCTTCTGACAGTAGAACTCCGATGTGAAAAAGTTGGTGCTGAGCAGAATATTTTGCGTGAATATAAAAAAAAAATGGTAATCCTGCCAGTCCTTACTATACAGTACTATACAGGTAAGTGGCGGGTTTGATCATTTAAAAGAAGGACTACTGTAACTCACATAGTCTATACTGTGACTCATTTATTATGATACGCACTGTCTGTCTGTCGTTGTATGGCAGCTGCCTGTCGTCCTTCTCCCACGAGATGGAGGAGATGGGGTAGCCGGCCACCGGACAGGTCACGTACATCGACTTCCCGGCAACAACCTGCAACCAAAAAACAACAAAAGAAGTCTATCTAGGGTGCTGTGTGTAGGCATTTGGAGCGTCTCAAAATGCCGTGTACCTTCATCGGTCGCATCCTTCTGACAAATGGAGCTCCGCGCACGTTCAGCTTTGCGGAGTGACTCACAGATCCGACCTGACCAGAGGGAGAGAGGGAGAGAGAGGAACAAATCACAATTTTAAAATATTTTCCGGGAAATCGCGCGCTTTCTCTCTCACCTTCGACGTGGCCCTGCACTCGTAGGTGCCTCCGTGCTTGGTCCTGGCCTGGGTGATGTTGAGGTGGGAGACGACGTCGCCGTTGCCGGCCCTGTAGGTGCCGACGACGATCCCGTCCGCGTTCTCCTTGCCCTCGTCCATCTCGTTGCCGTAGACGAACCAGCGGATGGACGGGGCCGGGTCGCCCTTGGCCACGCACCGGAGGGAGACGAAGGGCCCCGGGCGGACCGTCTCCTCCCTGAAGGTGTGCACGAACTCCGGGGGGTCGAACCTCCCGCCGAGCTTGAGCTCCCCCGTGGCCTGCGCGCTCTCCCGGTCGTTGCGCACGAAGCACTGGTACATGCCCCTGTCCTCCTTCTTGACCGAGTTGATCCTGAGGACGTCCCTGCCGTGGCCGAGGTCCTCGCCGTCCTTGTACCAGCGCACGGACTGCACCGGGTTGCCCCGGTAGGAGCATTTGAAGGCGGCCGGGCGGCCGTAGTCCACCACCTGCTGGCGGGGCTCCACGTCCACCGACAGGGGGGCTGGAAAGGAACCAGGAGGAGGAATTAGTTGCCAACTCGTAGCAGAAACAGCAAATAGTTCTGATAAGTAGTACCAACATACTATTATTATTAAAAGATGTTAGTTTTTACATAGGAAACTTTGATAGTTCATTTTATTTTCTTACCGGTGACGGTCAAGACCGTCTCGACGCTCTCCCCGCCCACGGAGTTGTTGACCATGCAGAGGTACTTTCCGGAGTCTTCCACCTTGGCCTCCTTGATGATGAGCGTCCCGCCGACCTGCTTCACCCGGTCGTCCAGCTTCACCGGCTTCTTGTTGTTGTTCAGCTCCATGAACTTGTACCACCTGGAGGTGGGAACGGCAAGCGTTAGACTCTGCGCAACGTTTTGAAAATGACAAAAATGCATTTCAGATTTCTTTTTCTTTTTCTCTTTTTCTTTGCTTATGCTTTTGATTGGATAATGCAACATAAAAATGTTCTTTGCGTCTACTACATCACACATGAAAGTCAAGAAAGTAATTTTAAAAAGTCTGCAAACAATTTTTAAAAATACCGATAGTCACTTTGAAATACGCAAAATACACGTCATAAAATCGCATCTAAGTACTGTATAATAACTACATGTCTTCGCACCCAGCGTCGTAAAATCCTTTAAAAAAAATAACTTTTTTGGTAGCAAAGAGCATATTAGAAAAATCATCTAAAAAAACGTGACAGTACTCCAGCTTGCAACTAAGCTTGACCCAAGAAACCGTGAATGTGGGAATTTGGAGTAAGGCATCTCCGAGCTAACGATGCACTTTTACCGGGTGGCACAAAAAAAATTGTGTCCGTCCTTCACGGACATCCTCGAATCTGCTCGAGGGGGGGGGGGCAACGTTTCATTCCTTGGTACAGTAGCACAGTAGAACCCAACATTGTAGTAGAAAAGACTGCACTCATCACGAAACCTAAACTTTCTTCTTAGTAATCTACTGCTATGCAGCAAATTTTATTACTATGTACACATTGGAGTTCTACTGTACCTACTACAAAGAGAAAGAGGAGAGGGTAAGAACAATGATGGCTTTTCTGCCCGGGGGCATTTCTCGCATTTCCCACGTGCTTTGCGCCGATGTGGAAGGGAGAGGGAGGCTCCACCCACCCCCCACTCCACTCCACACAGAAGTTGGTCACTGTCACGGTCGAGGAGAAAAATATTTTTTTTTTTTGCTCTTGGCAACAAATTCACTTTTTTTTTTGGCAGATCTGCTACTACTACTACTACAATGATGTCTTTTCAGGTGCTTCATTAGCGGTTTTTTCGACTCTGACGGTGCCAAGAAGTTATTCTCATTTCTTCGGTTACGCCTCCTGGTAATGGAGGCAAAAAAAAATAATAATTTATCTTTGTCTTTCTCCTACTACTTACCTTGTTTTTTTTTTTCGTGTGTAGAAGCTCTCGTTCGACATAGCACGACAACAACAACAGCACAAGATATATATTTTTTGGACATGAAATGGAGACCATAGCCCATCTTGGAGCCCTGTTTCAAAAGCAAACATTTTTCCGAGAACCCAACTTGTTCTCCCTCTCTCTTTCCCTTTTCTGTGGTGAATAAAAACAGGCCCAACCATTCAAACGATTCCAAGAAAACGGCGACCACCGAGCGACCGTTTACAAAGGAAGAAGAGGAATCACGATGATGTTCATCCGCCATTTTTATTTGGGAAACTGAATCCTCC
>JAAUYM010036353.1_pt1 | contig 12938 bp, 21 predicted proteins | sample 7278001 | NCBI WGS metagenome assembly JAAUYM01 (sample SAMN14350224, study PRJNA611818) | marine sediment metagenome | isolation source: surface marine sediment (1.8m) | place: French Polynesia: Moorea | collected 2018-08
ACTAGAGTTTGACGTGACAACAGAGACGTCTGGTCGGGTTAGCCCACCTGCCTCTCCAGGTGCCTCACAGAACCCCGTGCCCTCTCTTCCACACTTGACTTCTTCCTCCCGACCTTCTTCTTCTTCCTCATTTTCTTCTTCCTTGCTACTTTCTTCGCTTTCCGCCCTTTTGTCTTCTCCACTTCCTCCTCCTCTCCGTCCTCCCTCTTCTCCCCGACCTCATATTCGTCACTTCCGTAGAGTGCCTCGTCGGTATGGTGGTAGTCGTAGAGCAGGGCTTTCTCGCCTCCCTGTTGCCCCGTCCTCTCACCCGACACATAATCAACTGTAGCAGCGTAAGAAAATATAATTACTTTGACTCTCTCATGAAAATATGTACATATGTCTCACCTTCGTGGGAGACATTCCTCTTTCTCAAATTCCTGCCTCTCTTCTTCTTCTTCTTTCCCCTCTTCGTCTTCCGCGACCTTCTTCCCTTCTTCTTCTGGCTCAGGCTCCGATAGACCTTGGAGAGCTTTTTCTTCCTCTCTTCCTTCCTTTGACCTCCTCCTCCGCCTCGGGGTTCGCTCAGGTCGTGTCCGCCCGACGGGTCGAACCTCGGGGCGGCCGCCGGCGGCGGCGGCGCCAGCGGGACCCGGGCCAGGCAGTGCCCGAGGCAGTGCTCGAGGCTGGGGCAGGTGCCCGGGTCCTGGTCCGGGTCTGGGTCTCCGTCCGGGTCGGCGGCCTCCGTCACAGCCAGCGAGAGCAGGATGAGCGGGGCTGCGGCCGTCAGCAGCAGCGTCTGCCAACGACGCCGACGGTTGCTCCGTTGGGTCCCTCTCAGTGAGGGCATCACGGGCCCTCCTCATTGCGGGGAGATGTGCGGACCAGGTGTGTGGAAGGAACGTCCAAAGGGCGGGGAGAGGGTGGGGTGGGGGGGCGGGCGGGATGAGAAGAAAAGAGGATGTGAGAAGGGCGCGCGCACAGCTCTATGAGGAGGGGAAAGAAGAAAGGGAGAGAAAAGGAGGGAGGGAAGCTGTGCGAAATGGATGCAGCTCTGTTTGGACCATGAATTGACAAAACACGTCCCAAGGGGGGGGGGGGAGAAAAGAAGACGGTTTTTCTCTCTCTCAAGGTTTGGCATGCCTTGAAGTGTTGTTTTGGATGGCATGGTGTAAAATCTTTGCTACTGCTGTCACTACTGCTCTATGTTTAAAATGCGTCCTACAGTACCTAGTACTTAGAAGAAAAACAGTTTTTGGCTAAATCTTCTTCTTTATTGCTTGTCAGTCCAATAAAACACTGCGTCCAAAGATATTATTTACTACGTCGGTGAAACGAGGTAGTGAATTTGTCGTCGTCGTGCGGATGCGGAATGGCCGACTGAGCCGTCGTCGGCCCGTAGATCTCGTTCCTGATCAACTCTTTTCCCATAGAGTTTAGCTGAAAAAGACCACACAGAGTTGGTTTTTTTGGGGGGGGGTGGATGGGTAAGGAGCATGAGAACGCCAAATTCTGATAAAAGTTGACCTCGTTTTGCATGCTACTCGTACTCGCCAAAAAAGTGTACATAAGGTTTTTCCAAAAAATATCTTGGAAGTCATGCACTTTAAACAGTAAGTTGCAAGTAACGTTGGCTACAAATGTATAACCCTCAATTGATTTTTTTTATAGATTTTTGTTTGTGGAACGCACTCATTAACCTACACAAAAGTCATACAAACACAGTGAGAAAAAGAGTTTCCTTTCCAGTCTGAGAATTCCATGATCAAATGTTGCTCTTTTTTACAAAACGCATCGTGTTGCATTAATTATCGCATGGGTAGTTGCAAGATTACCATACCTCGTTTATCAGGTTAGTCTGTAAGACAAGCAATGTCATCATCCATTTACGCAATGTTTTTGATTTTCATATACGACATGAAAAGGATCCCTACCAAACGCTTTTTGTCCACTTGGCTGATCCTGGAGTCACCTGCGGCCAGTTCCAAGATTGCCAGCCCCTTCCTCTGTATTTCCTGATTGCATTGGTGGGGAATAAAATAAGGAATTGGAGACTCTCAATCAGAACAATCTACTACCGTCGTATGGACTATGTAACTAGTGTGCTTACGTCAATGTTGTCAGCATCTTCCAAAAGTTGCTTCATCTCTAGAGGGGACAGGTCCTTCGTGGCATTAAAGTGGGGTTGCTTTCCCTTATTTGGCATCAGCTTCGTCGCTTCAGGAAATGGCTTTACCTCCTGATCTTGCAATGAAGCAATCTTTTCAAGCCAAATTTGTTCCCCCTCGTAACTTTCAAAGTCCCGTCGGGATGTCATAACCCGACAAATTAAGCAACGTACCTTTACCACAGGAATTGGAAGTCTGGGCTGCGCAGCGATGGGATATCGGAGCCGACTGCTGAACATGAACATGGCCTCCTTGAAGGGGTCCAAAGATCCGTCTTCTCTCAAAACTCGCCTCTGATGTTTGCGTAAGTTTGGAATGTCATGTGCTTCTTATTATTATTCTGTTTGGCCTGACATACTATCTTCTTGGCCTTGTTGACTTCGTAGGAGGTGGTCAGCAAGACACTGGTAGATGCTGCGAACAGGAAGACATTGTGGAAGAAAATTTGTGGCCATTCATTACAATAAAGGTGCTGCATGCTTTATTGATTTTTTTTTCAAAATTGACGAAACCGTGCCTTTGTAATCATCATACTATCATGGCGAAATATATTGCAAGCTGTGAAAATGACACTTCGAGAAGACGTGAAGGAAATTATGAATGTGGCTTCTGTTTACTAATACGCCGTTTAGTACTATTTCCTGAGGCGAAAGGGGAAAAAAAAACATCCTGAAAGCAAGTTATATTGAGAAAACCGTTCTTGGCAAAATTTGAGAAAAAAAGTGGCTACCATTGGTTACTTCTCTTGCCCGTATTTTATATGGCATTTAGGGTCGACAGTTTATCACAAAATGGGCGTTTCCGGTCCTCCTCCTCCACTACAAGCTCGCCTTGGTCATCGGCTTGACGTACTTGTTGAACCCCAGGGCGACGTCCCTCTTGTTGAGGGGGCCCCTCAGGGCGGCCTCGTACAGTCGCTCGTAGGCCCTTCCGTCGTAGGAACCGATCGTGGACCTGAAATATGTGGGAAATTAAGTGGTGTAAAATAATTTTTGTCGAAGCCCAATTGGATCAGTCGGTCGATCTAGCCTGATGAGGTCGTCCGAGAAGTCGAAGGCGTCCACGATGCAGACGGCGACGGGGCGGATCTCGGACAGGAGGCGGTTGCGGGTCTTCTCCAGCGTGTCCAGGTCCCGAGGCTGAATAAAAAAAAAGAAGTAGCATCTGTTGGAGGTACAGACACATCCACTTAAGTGAGGAGCATCCACTCATCGCAGGGGCACAGGCCACCAAAGGTGAAATGTTTTCTCTGTTTTTTTTTTTTTTTAATGCGCCAAACTTACCGTGACGCCGGCGTAGACGACAAAGTCTCCCTTGTGCTTCTCCAGCATCCAGCTGACGGCCATCAGTCGACAGAGCCTCCACAGCACCTCCCTCACCCCCTTGGACATGGCGGCGGACTCGCTCCTCATCTTCTCCTCGAACCGCGCCACCACAAAGGCCCTGGCGCCGGCCTCCGCCGCCTCCGCCAGCGCCGACGACGCCGCGTTCCACGCCAGCGCCGACGCCGACGCCGGCGATCCGCCGGGGGTCCGTCGGGCGGCCTCCTCCTCCTCCTTCCTCAGCTTCCGGATGGCGTGGGCGGTCTTGCCCCTGGCCATGGCGTCGAAGAGGAGCCCCAGGTTGTCCGTGAGTCCGGGATTCGGGGGCACCGCTGAAGGTGGCGGGGGCGCAGAGCTTCTCTGCTCCTCAGTTTTCACGAGGTGTCTTGCCGCCTATTAAAATTGACGTTGTTGTTGTTGTTGCTGCTGCTATTGTTGTTGTTGTTGCTGCTGTTGCTGCTGCTGCTATTGTTGTTGTTATGGTGTTACCATCATCCATGGTGACCTGATTACTAAGTACGTAAGTGAGTATTTTTCGCAACGTTCCCCATCCTCCCACCTGAAGCAGCATGACGGTGTTCTCCCCCTCGTAGGTGCACGCGGCCGTGATGAGGCCCCACAGCCTGGGCAGGTTGCTGCTGGCCATGAACCCGTGCCCCCCGCAGGCGCGCCTCACCACGTCCACCTGCTCGGCCGCCTCCGCGGTCACTAGGGCCTTCATCCCGCAGGACAGCGCGTGCAGCTCGGGGAGGCGAGAGAGGTCGCCTGAGGAAAACCGAGATGTGACAACAGTGTTATGCTACGTAAGACTCCTGCCAGACCTTCGTCCTGCAGCTGGATGTTCTCCTCGTAGTCTGACCACAGCTTCTGCGCCGCAAAGGTGAAGCCGAAGCAGAGCGCCAGAGCGGGGAACAGCTTCAGCTGCTGGGTCTGGTAGTCCAGCACCTGGGGCTCGGGCTCTCCAGGTATCAGTTCCGACTATGAGCAGGAAGGAAGAATAATCCGCTGCGTACGTAACGTACTGATATAACTATGTACACGTACATTACATAGCATAACACAACTATATATTTATGCAATTCATGTATCCATGAATCCACGATCTATTCCCCTGACCTGCCTCCTAACCGCGCTGTATCTGACGGCGATGGCCACGGCCTTCTTGAACATCCTGGTGACGTCGACGGCGATGGCGCAGCGGACCATCACCATGGTCCCGTAGTTCAGCTGGGCCTTCACGGGCTTCACGTACGTGCCGTCCTCCAGCACCTGCGCAGTCGTGCGCAGACTGTCTTACACTAGGAAGCACTTGTAAACCACGTACTACTAGTACGGGATTGAAGTTGGCTCCAAAAGACAGAACCAGTAAATGACTCCCTACGTATATCAGCGTTTCTACAGAACTTCTTTTAGAGCTTTGCCAAGTTTTTTTTTCTGCCAAGTCTTTGCCAAAAACCGGTTCCGCGCAATTAAGAAAGGAGTACGTAAGCCTGTCTTTCCTCTGCTTTTTTCTTTCTACTACCTGTGAGTTCCTCATAAGCATGTTCTCCCTGGGAATCCGGTACTGGTCGAAACCGAGGAAACCGTTGTCGGCCGAGACCATGCCCAGCTTGGGGCCGATTTCTCCCAACTGAAAAGGTAACTAACTTGGTGCGGTCTTTGTTTTCCAACAAATGCTTGAAAGTTCCTGACCTTGATCCCCTTGAGCGTCCTGTGGGTGTCCCTGTCCCTGAGCTGCACGAGGAAGGCGTGCGGGCCCCTCCTGACCCCGTCGGCGGTGACGAGCTGCGCCATGACGACGGCGTGGTCGGCCGTCTTGCCCAGCCCGCCGGGCCACCACTTGAGGGCGCTCAGACTCGGGGTGTGGAGGACGAACTCGCGGGAGGAAGGGTCGTACGTCGCCGTTGTCTCGAGGCCCCTGCACACACATAATTGTCGTCGCTGCCGCTAGCTTTGCTGCTGCCCAACCAACGTTGGTGACCTCAGCAATACCGATCTGAGATATATCACTGAATTATTTTAAAGTAAGATTGTCACTGTAGTCTCGAATATGTCTGATCACTACCTCAGCATCTTATCTTACCATGGGAGTGGATAGATACCTGCATGCTACCTCGTCGATTCCTCTGCAATACCGGTACTTCTGGTATTGGTTGGGCATGCTCTTGTTATTAGTAGCGTTTTTGGTGGTGATGATGACGTTCTTGTTATTTCAGACGTTCATTACGTGAACATTGCTGCTAAAACCTTGCTCGGGTGACATGGTTCAGAACCGAATTTGATTTTTGTTTTGGTCGCTTCAAACCTGAGGAAAGTCCCGTGTCCAAGTTCCGTCTGCGCATAGGTTCCCATGATCTCCAGGTTCCAGGCCTTGTCCAGCCACTTGACCTGTTGCTCCAGGGTTCCCTTGAATGTTCAAAAGGGAAAGAAAAAAAAGCGCCGTGCTTAACTAATTGTTGTCTGATGACAAGGACTGCTTACCTGTCCTACAATGGTGGGTAGGAACATGGCGTAGTGCAGGATGAGCGGGTTCCCGTCTGGCAGGCAGCATCCGGACACCCCGCCGCCCAGCGTCTCCCGGAGGGTCTCCACGGAGGTGGTGCCGCCGGAATAGGCCTGGCTCCGGCGGGGAGTAAACAAAGCTAATTAAAATATTGCAAAGAACTCTCTCACAGCGGTTTCCAACTTTTTTAAGTTTACATACCACTTCCACCAGGAGAGGTTCTTTAGCTTGTGTCAAACTTTTGTCTTCTCATTAATTACACTGTTCTCAGATTGACTGCAGACTTAACATAATTTCTAAGAACTCATTGCAATCTGAAAATCTTTAAACTCAATACAAAAATTAGTCAAAAATGCCAGAATTAACATACAAAAGTTGAGTGCTTAACTTTAATGCAGAAGCTTTCAAGTTCAAAAATTGGAAAAGGTTGAAAACGCCTGAATACCTGTCACCTTTGTAAGATTGAAGAGCTGGACCGACTTGCGCAAGTCGTAGTCATACCGCTCCTCGGCGCTTAGGGATTCCAGCACCGTCTCTTTGTCCACCAGACCCTAGATAATTGTTGAACGTGATGTTTTTCTCCTTCTCCATAATAAAGCTTGCAAAAGCAAGAGAAAGCTTTTTATTCACTTTGGCTGACAGAATGAACTTCTCCAGGCTTCTTCTTTTCTCCGTCTTCTCCCTGGATCCGTCCAAGAGGTTGGTGACCTCCTCCTGGTCGAACGGGCAGTCCAGCCTCTCCTTGACCAGGTCGGGATTGACGTCACCTTGATGAGTCTGGCCTTTACCCATATTTGAGGGCAAGAAATAACTGGGTTGGTGCTATAAAAGGATTGATCTTTGCTTCATGTACACAAGTTGTACTCTCCAAGTGCTGCGCTAGAGTTGTTACTGCTGAAAAGATAAGAAGAGAGCATGAGGAGGTAGGTGAACTCGGCAATTATCGGATTTTTAGGTGCTTTAGCGCACAGTGCAAACAACTCTTTTTGCTACACTAATAAAAAGCTTTCATTACTTATTCACTTACGTACACATCTTATGCAAAGATCTTAAGTATAAAAAAACTGACAAGCATCTGCATATTGTCTCTTTGCAGCATCACAAGCATCCGTTAAGTAACAACACAACGATAATTGTGGAGGGAGCGGCCACAGGTGCAAAAGTCCAACGTGCTCCCCCATCCTCCTCCTTTTTCTTCTTTTTATCAGCATGTACTGTACAGTACGTACGTAGAGTTCAGGTGGCCCACTAGCGTCGCTGCTTCGGGACAAGACAGGGGTCGGTCGGCATGTCTCTCCTCCACGGGAAGGTGTTCATCATCACCGGCTCCGCCAGGGGCCTGGGCATGGCCTTTGCCGAGGCCGTGCTGAAGTCTGGCGGCAAGGTGACCATCTCTGACGTCCTGGAGGATGCGGGCCACGAGACCACGAACAAGTTTACGGAGAAGTTCGGAAAGGGCAAGGTTGGTCGAAGGTTTTACAATGTAGATACTAACATCTCTTTGAGTGTATTTTACAAGTGGTCCTCAAGCAAGACCATCTATTCTCAGGTCCACTGGTGCCGCTGTGACGTGACCTCCGAGGACAACTGGCGGGAGCTGTGGGAGTCCACCGAGGAGCACTTTGGCGCCCCCGTCGACGTCCTCGTCAACAACGCCGGGATTGCCCCCGTGCCGCCGCACAACTGGAGGAGGACGATGGCAGTCAACATCGTGAGTGGGGCGGGGAAAAACTTGACTATATCAGTGGTTTCCAACCCACGGGTCGCAAAACTTTTCCAAATGGGTTGCGGGAGAGTCCGGGCAAAAGAGTAGTATGTACATACTTAATTTGGTGTGTGCATATGAGTACGTAGAGTGGGTCACATGATGCTCTGGAGTACACAAAGTGGGTCGCGAAATGTTCTCTGGAAAGGGTTTCAAAGTGGGTCGCAGCCCGAAAAGGTTGAGAACCATTGGAGTGTAGGTAGATATTATCGCTTAAAGCTCAATCTAAACTTATTTAATATATATACCATATATATAAAGCTCGGCGTGATGACGGGAGTGGAGCTGGCCTATGAAAAGATGGGAAAGGGTGGAAGAGGCGGACACATCATCAACGTTGCTTCACTTGCAGGCAAGCCCTTTCTTCACCAAAATGAGCTATTGCCAACAGATTAATATTCGATTCCAAATTCTTATCAGGATTTGGGCGCTCCTTCTTGAAGGAGTACGTCAGCTACTTCGCGTCCAAGGCTGGGGTGGTCTCGCTGAGCAAGTCCCTTGGGTCGAAGGCCATCGTGGACAAAGAGAACATCCGGGTGGACTGCGTCTGCCCCTGCTACGCCGACACCGCCATGGTGACGGAAGACCCGGTGAGGAGGGGGAGGGGGAGTGGCCGCAAGCAACAGGTGTTGCCGAGGAATGTTTGCGCAGGGCGTCACCGAGATTATAAAAAATAGAGAAGATTAAGAGAATGGGAACCTCTGTTGCTGTGCAAACGGAGTATTTGAAGGCTGATGCATGAATGCAAAAAAAAAACCCACACTCCGAAATATGCAAACATATAACTTTTTTTCTTTCTTTCCAGAAAGCTTTGAAGGAGTCCAGGTCGTTTGGCGAGCTGATTCCCGTGTCGCAGGTGGTGGACGCCTTCATGTGCCTGGCGACCAAGCCCGGCAGTGGAAGGGCTCTCATCGTCCTCCCGCGGGAAGCGCCACACCTTTACTGGCCAGTGCAGGTGAAGGGCTCTTCCCCCTCCCCCTCCCCCTCCCCCCAATATGGAGGCAAAGAAATTCCTGCTTATGCACTCTGTGGTTTCCCCCCTCAAAAAAACAGACCGATGCTCACATCCACTGGATGGCCGCAGGAGCACTCTTGGCCAAGAAGGTGATGCCCGGACTCAGGGAATTCACCTTTCCTCTCCAGGTGACAACTGTACCTAAACCTTGGGACATTTCTGCCCCTGTAAAGACCTGGCTTTTTTTCACGTTTTCTGCATTTTTTCCTTCTTAGGTTTTGTGGACAATCATCTCCATCTTTCTGGCGTATCTGCTCCTGAAGATAATTCTGGCTGGCATTTGCGCCGCCTTATTTTAAGTCCTACGTGTCGAGAATTGCTCCAAAGTCTTCCATATTTTAAGCAATATGTCATTCATGGGTCATATGTACTTGTCACAAATAAACACTACTAGTTTAAAAGTATGCTACGGGAGGGTATGCTACAGTGATTGTGTGTGGTAATACTTTCAATAATTGCGGATGAAATTGTGGGAGGATGTAGGGTACGTCGTTAATTGAGACACAAGCATTGTTCCAGATCTTTTTGGCTATCACAGACTTGTCAGATCTTCTTCTTCTCCTTCTTTTCCATCATCTCCTCCTTCTTGCTCCTCTCTTTGATTCCTCCTGCTCCCGATGTCGGTGCAGAGGCTGGACAGCACGATGAAGTGGCTGTTGATGGTGGCGGCGGTGCGGATCGCCCTCAGGTGCCTCATGGCCTGGGAGGAGAAAAGGGAAGAAGTTAATTACTATTCACATTATAGCCGCAAGTTAGAAAAACACGATTAGCAGCACCTCCTGTATGAAGAGCACTTTCCTCGGGCCATCCCTCATGGAGAGGACCGTGGACACCACGAAGTCGATGTCGTCTTCGAAGAGCTGCCAAACAAAGATGAGACAGAGTTTAACAAATACCTGATGGAAAAAAACAACAAGCCTACCTTTGCCAGCCTCCCTTCCACCGAATCCTCCAGGAGGAGCAGGTTCTGCCCCGCGGCCCCGTCCAGCGTAGTCAGGGTCAGCGTGCTCTGTCCGAGGACCAACGTGTCATCATCGTCGTCGTCGTCGTCCTCCTCCTCCTCCTCCTCCTCGGACGAGTCGGAAGTGTCCGAGGATTCGTCGTCGTCCACCGAGCTCAAGGTGAAGATGGGCCTCCCTCTCACCTCACTCCCAGCCTCTTCCTCCTCCTTATGCTTCTCCCAATCTCAAGTCGAAAAGTTCTTCTTTATGAAAGTGCATGTTCCTCCTCGCTCTGTCTCCTTCTCTTACCTTGCGAATCTGGATCTCTTGGATTGACTGAGAGTATCTGCACTCCGCCGTCCCCGTCCGTGGCCACTGGCGACTCGTCGTTGTTGTCGCCCACGATGACGACGTTGTTGCCGCTTCGGTTATTGTTGATGACGTTGCTGCTGCCGTCTCGCCGGTGGTCGTCGACGTTGTTGTTGTTGTTGCCCTCGTCGTCGTCTCCGCCCCTGCTGAGCAGGTCGAGCAGACTCTTCCTGCGAGCTCCCTTGATGGATGACGAGGATGAAGTGGGAGGCGAGAGGCTGTTGCCGGAAGTGGCTGCATCGTCCGTTGATCTGTTGTAGTACATCCACAAAAAAAGAGAGAAAATTGCTCTGAATAGGAAAATTTGAGTGGAAATTTTGTCAGCAAGGAAAAAAAATAAGCAACTTATTTGTACCCTTGAGTGAACATCTGCTTCAGGCTGTGTCTCCAGTTTGCCATGGTGCAAGTGACAAATGTTTCGTTCGACACTGGTAGTTATGTTTCTTTCACCGAGAAATGTTGGAATTCACATTGTGGAATGTACAAATAGAGTGCGATTTTTCATCGCAGAGACAGAAAATATTTCGCTTCTCCCGAGCTGCGCTGGTGCTTCTCTAGCAGTGAAAGAGGGGTGTCCTTATCTCTGGAGAACAGGACGAAGTTACACTGTTGGGAGGGGTGTGCGCAGTAGAAGGAGGGGGAGGAGGAGAGGCATTGCACTAATTATCAGAGGGGGGAAGTGTTGCAATTGTTCGGTCGTGCTTCTTTTTTTTGATAAGAGAGACTCCGCGTCGCTTCCATGTCTGGCTTCAAGTTCCCCCCGGGCAATCATGTTGGAAGGGAGGACGATGGAAAATACTATTGTTTTGATGTTCTAGAGAGTAGAAATCTGTTTAAATGCAATGCTGGGCGCTACGAGTAGTCGGCGAGGACAAAATTGTGTCAAATGTCAGCTTAGACCTACTACTCGATCTACTCGCAAAATTAGATATAATTTATCTAAATCACTTTTACCATGGCAGAGAGTGTCGTCTTAACGCAACATTTTTTGCCAACCTTCTGGGCGACTAAAAGTCACTCCAGACGACATCAAACAATCACATCACTTGCCAGAGGGAGAAACAGCAATCCTGCCTCAAGCCCTCCTCTGCATAATAGGAGAAGAGGTATGGATGGGAATGCGAGGAGGAGGAGGAACCTTTGCCGCCGTCGAGACATTTTCATTCGATGCTCTGGCTCTCCTCGTGTTGCAGTACTAGTACGCGCGATCAAGTTGCTCTTTCCCATAGGTGTGCACTATCTGTGCACACCTATGAACAAAGCCTATATAAGGAAATACACTATAATGTTGTGTACATTGCCGTGACTTTCTCAGTTTCGAGTTCACAAACCCATAGATTGAGTCCAGTGCTGGACTATGGTCTTCCACTCTCTCCATTCCTCGACAAGGTGAAGGAGAGAAAGAACAATGTTTTAGCCGGCTAAGGAGGGACGAGGGAAACGCGAGACGGCTGGAGAGAAAAGCGATCATCAGTTCCAAAACCTTTAAACAGAGGTGGAACGGGCGAAAAAAAAAGCCAGTCTGACAATTTTTTTGTAGCAAAATTTTGGACCAGCACTAAGGTTGTTTCCAATCAATGAAGAAAAAAGATTTTAGAAAAATTCGCAGCCATCACCTAATTGTCAGGCAGCATTTTACTGGCCCGAACCGAAGCTCTTCTCGGAGCTCGGTCCAAGCCCGTTTTCACCTCTATTTTGAAACTGCAAGCTCAGGTTCTCGGTCAGCAGCACGTGAAGCTCCGACTCCTGGCCACTTCCTTGCACGACGAAGAAGACATACATACAGTACAATATTGCACTTCACGCTCAAGCAGAGAAAAGTAGGCCAGTGAATCACACACGGATTAAGAGTGATTCTGATTCTGGAGAACCCAAATCCTCGAGCATTCCTTATCACTGATCGGAACAACAGTGAGTGCTGATCTGCTTGCTAGTGCTACATAGTATAGCAAGTTCAATTGCAATCAGCAGAAAAGAAAAAAAATTCTCCTCAAATGATGTCACTGACAACACAATGAGAAGACAAACAAACAGAGCAGGGGGGCAACAACAGTGGCGATTTTCTTTCTTTTTTTCTTTCTTCTCCCTGACACGCAGTGCCGTCCTCGCCTCAGAAGGCTCCGCCGGACAACAAGATGATGTCCCTGAAGACCTGGCTCATCATCCTGTTCATCTACGTGGCGTATCTGCTCAGCGGAGGAGGAATCTTCTGGTGCGTTAACAAGCATTTCAGCAAAAGAGCAACAGTTTCCTTTCCTCTTCCCCCCTCCCCCCCCCAAAGGTATTTGGAGAATCCGGAAGACTGCCTGAACAAGGAGAGGGCCAATGATCTCGGGAAGGACATCCGTAGCAGGATCAGGAACATCACGGGTAGGAACCTCTCTGTCAACATCAAGTCAAATATACTTTCTTTATGCCGCTAGCTGTTGCCGTCGCGAGATGCATCCCAATTTGGGTGATTCCTCAGCTTCAATGGAGGTCGGTGAGAGGGCGAGGCTGGAGGAGGTGATGGCCAAGCTCGACCAGGCGATGAACCGCACGGCCGGGCCGGGCTTCTCCTCGCTGCGACTGTACGACGCGGCGACGGGGAGGGCGGAGGAGGAGGAGCCGGACTGCTTTACGTGGAACTACTACAACTCCGTCTTCTTCTGCTTCACGGCGGTGACGACCATCGGTGAGTTGATATAATGACCCCCGACCAATATTGCGGAGGTATCGACGAGGTAGCATCCAGGTGTCTAGCAAGCCTGGGGGGGGGGGCGCGGGGCCGGGGGGGGGGGGGGGGGGGGGGGGGGGGGGGGGGGGGGGGGGGGGGGGGGGGGGGGGGGGGGGGGGGGGGGGGGGGGGGGGGGGGGGGGGGGGGGGGGGGGGGG
>JAAUYM010138979.1_pt1 | contig 12934 bp, 10 predicted proteins | sample 7278001 | NCBI WGS metagenome assembly JAAUYM01 (sample SAMN14350224, study PRJNA611818) | marine sediment metagenome | isolation source: surface marine sediment (1.8m) | place: French Polynesia: Moorea | collected 2018-08
GCCTGAGTCAGCTGCGGGATGTCCTATAAAATGTTGCTGATATCCCCTTGGGGTCGGTTGCCTGATGTCAAAAGGAATTACTCAAAATGCGATTTAATTGTAGCTCCTGGACACTACACCACCTGGCCTTGGCGACTATTTTTTATTATGTCATAAAATTACTAGCTTTTAAAGCTAGCGCGCTGTAGATATTTGCGGATGCTGCCATAAGATAGGACGTTGTATTTCCATGATTGCTGCCGAAGTGTACTGCGCAAGCACCCCAAGCAGCTCGTTGAAGCTGCAACACGTCGAAATTGCAGATAGATATGCGCATAGGTAGGCTGGCGGGTGATGCGCCGACTCTCTGCAGCAATGATAGTCTGAAAAGCCACGTATACTGTAAAACCCAACATGGCAACTTATAAAGAAGGGCTAATCGATTGAAAATTTAGTTGCGACAACAATTGAAAAGTCAGCTCACGAGCATTAGCACATACAACCCGATCCTTCAGCCAGCGTCTATTAAGTTAAAAATTAACAACTGGAATTTAATCACGTGCCTCCCTGCACCTAGCACGACCGGCTGCGGATTTAAGTTATAATTAAATGGCCTTGTGATCAGAAGCTACTCCTTACAATAGAGAGCATTAAAATTTAAATTTGTCGATCAAATGATAATTTCCCAAAGCATAATCAATACATCTGCCATATCGATGGGTGGGGAGCATAGGCGACAATACAGAAAGTGGGAAGTGTGAGAGTCGGCGTGTCACCTGCCTAGCTTGTAGGCGTGATGCAGTAGAGCCCTACTGTTTCTATAATTAACTAATGTCAATTGCGGTACAATTAGTGGCCTTAGAGTAAGACGGTGGTATAGTAGGAGTTGATAATTGCCAATTAAAATCACCAATAAAGCAAATAGGCAAGGTAGAGTGAAGAGTTTCAGTAAAAAAAGATAAACAATTATCATAGTCTTATAGTGTGCGCTAACTGGAATCCCGATATATAAACACAAGCTAGATGCTATCATCCAAAATAAATGTGATATATTCCCCAAATTCCTCCCTTCCCGACTAAACACTAGAAACTTAAAATTATTTTCTAACGAACACACACATCCCTCCCAAATTGCGGCCCTGATCAGCATAACGGAGTTGAGCAGGCACTACAATACATTAGTATTTAAAACGAAGCAGTTAAGCAGGCAGCGTAGTAGTCCAAGTTTCAGCAAGTGCGACAATGTCATACTAGAACGAACTTAACATATGTGAGATCAGTGCGCAATTGACTGACAAGCCTAAACAATTTTAGAAAAATATGTTGTAATCAAATCCCGACTGTACATTAGCACACACACCCTTGTACTTCAGCTCATGATAAAATTTTTTCACAAAGTGTACTTTTTCCTACAAAACATCAAAAGTCAGAGGAGAGTCCTATAAATCATATAAGAGTTGCATTACCTCTGGCCTTAATTATACAGCATCACATAAAATCAACGGCTCCCGCTAGCCTAGTTTTTTGGTACGTATGGATTAATTCTGTTACTAGCGATGTGGTCCATAACCTCGTCTCTGTCAAGCTTTACCATTGTACTGTTGTCACCATCTATGTAGCACTTAAGCTTGTCCCTTGCAAACATTGCAGATGGTACAAATTTCACCTTCCAGTAATCCTTCAGGGCAGTCGATATAGCAGTAACGTTGGCTTGTTCAAGGCGCGTTAAATCTTCACCCACAAAAAGTTTCTTCGCGGAAAATTACTGCCAGCATTTAGAGCGTAAATAATAAGCTTCTCCAGCACTGCGTAATTATATAATGAAGAAGGGTTTTCCTCCACGAGATGGGTTGATTACTTAGCTGCCGTTTTTGAAAATATCCACTTTAAAAGTGGATTCCATCCATGCGATTATTTGTGCAAGCTAAGCATGTTATTCAGCTTAGGGTTGTCCAGATAAAATACGAAATTCACCTCCCTCTGTACCCATACATTATATTTTAACGTTGAGGGCTTTTAATCTTTGCCAGTCTTGGTCCTTGATAGCCAGTCTATTTAAATCGCACTTGGCTTCAACTGCTTCAATACGGCGTTTGTTCTCTGTGACCTTGGAATTGATACCCAGGTCCAGTTATTATAAAAGATAATCACCAAATAATTTTAATCTGGGTGATAGGCTCTCAGGTGGGGCTAGTTACTGCTGTTCCTGCTATTCAGTATCGCTGAGTATTAAATTAGTATCCGTTACGTAATTGTCTTCACCCTCGTCCATAGTACCTTCCGCAGTATGTTATTCAGCGTTATTATTAGGAACATTATCCTTACCAGGTATATTCAAATCTAATGCTCGTTTAGGGACTTTGTTGGTAGTAGTTGGCTAATTGCTTTTGCTAGAGCTGCCTTTATTTTTTAGAGAAGGCTTCGATACAGAAGCACCATTAGGAGTGATTGTCATAGCGAAGGAGAAACCAATAATAGATAATCGAAACAATAAACTCTATCGACAAACCTGATAATGAAGAGCTAATAATATCTAACTTGATTAAGCTCAAATATAGATAAAATATCAACCCAGGAGAAGCTTAGCCAACGAAAATGACTGAAAATGCCGTGTAAATCACCAAAAGGCTAAAATATGCACAACGCCAAATGAAAATAATGATTAAATGAATTATGACTAATGATTAGTCCTTATTGCAGTAGTCGGAGATAATAATATCGGTGTCGATATACTCAGCATGAAGAAATATACTTATTTAAAGTAATAAATGGATAAATGTGCATAAGTGATACATACAGTGATACAACAAAATGTATGTATGTATGTATGTATGTATGTATCATCATCATCATCATCAAGGTAACCCATCTGTCTACACCAGAGCCCAATGGGAGACTCAACCCGGTACAAACGACCAAGGAGCCCAAAATGCATATGTAATGGAATTACACTTTGCCCTCAATGCATATGATTTCCCCAAAGAATCATCTTGCATATAATTCCCCAAAACCAAAATCCCACACGTATATCAATAGTTGCACATATACTTTAAAGCAATTACACCCTCAACTCCTTCCCTGATATATAGGCACAAATTTTACCAGCCTAACTTACATATAATAATATGCATATATTCCCTCCCATTATAGCATATATACATCTGCCTAACAAATAATGTACATGCCCAAAAATAACATCAGTGTGTCGTGTGGTACTTGCAGTCCCGAAGGGTACATACTAACCACCTAGCCAAGGCTGTAACATCACTAATGGGGGGTACTAACTCTGTAGCCAGACTGGGGCTTCACCCAGTCTCTTGCAGGCATACACCCTACGCACTACCTCAGGACCACTCACATGGCTACCCCGGAACTGGATCTTATCCCCGCGAGGGCAATAAGGCCAGGTGCTAGGTGCATAGACCAGCTACTATAAGCCTTCCCTTGATCCCAAATACTCCCTAGTCCCGACATACATACTCTCCCTATAGTGTATAAAAAAGTGCAATCCCCAAAACCATATACTAACATAACAGCTATTATGACACTGCCCTACTCACTGCTCTCCCTCACTGGCTATAAGCTTATTATACATGCTCTAAAACAATGGAAAGCATGCATACATAGCCAGCCCCCTGTAACCATCCCTACACAGTGATAGAAAAGCCCTTTCCCTGGGCTCTGAAAATGTCTAATAAACCTATGTACACGGCATCAAGATGTGGTCCCAGAATGTACCCTCCTCCAAAGCAGTGGAGCAGTGAGGACAATAGGTACGGCTATACATAGATGGAACACATACAGATGCACAATAGAAAAACTATGTGAAAAACTAAGTTCCCCTCTTATGCCCTACAGTAAGCCAGCTAGGCCATGCCTACACCATCACTCTAGGTGGCCTATCCCTCTCGCTATAAAACTTGAGGGCCATACCCTAAGCCCCAATAGTCAATAAATGCTCACAGGCCCCAGGTGGTGCCCTAACCTCTTCCCCTTCCCACTGATATGCCATGATATCACATAGTAACTATGTAACCCCTAGCTATCCCACTCTTTCACTCTACTTAATACTCTATAGTAAAAGGTGTCTAAATTTCTTATAGATTGGTTTGGTACTCTGGATCTAACCATAATCCTCCTGCACACATCCCCACCAAGTAAGTGTGGAAACCCCTAATAAATCAGTATCTATAGTCCTACTCACCCGCTCTACAAACTACGTGGCAAACCTGGGCCATCTAGCCAAACTGCGAAAGAATCGAAAACAATGCTTCTAACATAAAAGCTATAAGGTAGTACTATTGGATATTACATATAACATGCTGCTCCTCATATCCCTATCTGCACCAACAGCCCATCTAAGCATATCTCTAATGAAGACCTCTGCTGACCCAAATATATTTCTCCCACTCTCTAAACTCAACCCGACCCTTGCCAACCCCGCATATACGACACTACCATATGCAAGTATACTCACAGCTAAGGCACTAACCAACTATACTCTCACCCTACAATTGGATAGACCAAGAAGCTGAGCACTGCACTGGACAGAATAAAAGGCTCTCTTAGCACATAATATTCTCTACTGTAATAAAAGGCTAGGACACCTAGCCTTTGCATGCAACTCGTGACCCAAGTATATATAGCTCTCTACTTGCTGCAACTTCTGTCCATCACAAAATATATCAACATCCATGTTGATACACATAACCTCCGTCTTGCCCTTGCCTACATTAATACGGAGATCATTGCATTAGCAAAAGTCTCGGAATGCAGTAAATGTAAGCTGAAGCATATCTGGAGAGGCCCCAACCAAAGCAACATCATCAGCAAAAGATAACATAAAAAGCTAAAGACATGCAATGGTAAACAGGTGCTACTCCCTGCTGCCCTCCCCAAAGTGCTCCTTGCAGTACTCTACTACATGTGGGTGGACTCTGTCAAAGTACATGGTAAATAGTTCTGGTGATGCCCCATCTCCCTACTTCACCCCCTTGTTGGCAGGGAAGGCATGGCCTGTATCTCTGCTATCACCTACTATACCCTGTGCCCCTGCATACATCCTCTAGATAATATTCACCAGGTCCTCTGGAATGCCTAATGTATCTATCAGCGTATCCCACAACTTCACTCTACATACCGTATCATAGGCCTTTTGGAGGTCAACAAACACAATCCCCAGCTGGCTCTTAGTCACATTGGCATACTATATAAGCTATTGCAGAATCAAGGCCTACTCAGTAGTCGTGTAATGGGCCCTGAATCCAGCCTGGGTTGGGGCATGGACCTGTAATTCTACACCCAGACTGGTAAGACGCTGATTTACCACAGACATCAATAGTTTTGCAAATGGGTGAGACACTGCAATGCTCCTATAATTGTTGTAATCACTAGGGGTACCCTTCCCCTTATATAGTGGTACAACCTTGGTATCTTTCCATGCCTGTGGTGGCTCTCTGGTAATAGCAGTGTCAGTCAAAAAGTCAGCTAGTATAGGTGTGGCATCCTCTCCTATATATTTGAGCAGCTACAAAGGCATAGTGCTCCATCCCGAGCTTTTGTTGGCTTTGAAGTGTGACTGTAGAACAAGTCCCAGCTCCTCAGCCATAATAGACTAAGCCTATGGATCATGCAAGGGTGGGCTGGTAGTAGGGGGTGCAGAAGGATCCCAGTACAGAGCCTTGTTATAAGCAGCAAACTCCTCAGGGTTAGGTACATGTGTGCTACCAGTAGAAGGTTTCTTGAGCATACCCCAGAACCTCTTTGGCTAATATTTTAGAATACCCGGGAGCTCTTCCGAAAAATCTTTCTTGGCTTGCTTGCATACCTCTTTATATTTCATAAAAGCCTCTTTTGTAGAATGATTGTTAGCACCCTGCTACCTACGGATTGCTATATATGCTCTCCTACTCTCCCTACATACTGGAGTAAACCATGGTGCCAACTACTTACCCCATCTATTAGGGTTCTTACTAGTGTATAGCTTGACAGTAGCTACTACACCAATAGAAATTGCCTCATCTAGCAAAAACTATTCTACCCTAGCTGCCCTATCTTCATTGCTATATGTGGTACAAGAAACCATCCGCCTAAATCTATTTAAAAATAAACTGTCATTTGTGTGCTCCCCCCATTTATGGGCACTGGTAGCATAATCATCCAGTGAGCAGCCCTAGCACCAACTATATTATACCCTATCCACTTGTGCAGGCATTTACTTACTGGGGACCATATTAGCCAATTTCATAGGTATATGGGTATGCAACAAAGTATGATCCGTAAGTCCCTCTAAACAGTCCTTACAGTAGCTAACCCTGGTGGCCACATCCCTGCTAAGAATAAAGTCTACCACAGAAGCCCCCTGACCCCCATAACAGGTAAACTATGTGTCATCACTCCCAGGCATACCATTACTAATGTAAACTTATAAAACATTGCATAATTGTAAAAACCAAGGAGCTCTTGGACAAATTACCTAATCCGGGGAAACTCTAATAGTGGTGTCTTTATCCCATGTAGGGGATTTACTACCCACCCTGCAATTGAAATCACCTGCTATGATAGCCATTTCTTTTGCTGGAATATGCTCTAAGGTGTCCTGAGTAGCTGCTCTAGCATCCAACTCTGATATACCCCGCTTCCTGAGGGAGCTGGCAGGGGGAAGGTATACATTTGCTACCCATAAGTGGGAAGCATCAGGAAGCTACACAGAAACTACCTAGGCATACTCAGTACTATGGATAGCACTCACCTTCAACTAGTTTTTCACAAGCACTGCAATCCCCCCCCGTGTACCCCTTATTCTCCTATGTTCTACCACTGTATACCCAGGCACTTCCAATTGCTTTTTGGCTTCGGGCAGCCAAGTCTCTTATAAGCACAACACATCAAAGTCGTACTACAGTATAAGAAGATATAATTTGAACATGCTAACCCCAGCTATGTTCACTGAGCCTACAGCTAAACCACTTTTTGTCCATTTTTTTACCCTGGCTTGCCTAGCCTTCCTTTAGCGCTTTGAACCATTTGTACGCTTTGAAGGCCTTTTAGACATGCATTGCTTCCCAGCTATACCAATATTGCTTCTACACAATGGTCCTTAACTTGTATGCATAATACCAAGCCCATTCTAATTGTAACTCCCCCCATGTAACATGCACCTATTCCCATTCTCACGCCTTATATGCTCCCCCACTCCAATACCCTTGTCTTATACTCCCCAATCCATCAAATTTGGTTCCCCTATCCCCTATACCTCCCTATCACTTCCCCCTGACTACCCTTCCCTACTTAAATATTCCTCTATCATGGATGTACCTGGTATGCCTGCCCATGCACTATGGGGTGCATGCCCTGGAGCCATCCTACCTGGGCACCCGGTAGGATATGTGGGTGGTGGGTACATGTGGGTGGGGGTGTAGCGGGAGTATAGTGTGGCATGGTGGTGGTGTTGGGCTAGTAGTGGTGGGGGTGTGGGACTGGATGGCTGGAAGTAGAAGTAGGGGTGGTGGTGGTAGTGGTAGTAGAAATGGCTAGGAGGGCTCGCAGCTGGTTGACCTCTGAAGTGGACAGCTAGGCTGGTCCTGGCTACTAAGGGCAGTGTACCTGTGGGCGGGGAACTGGGTTAGACTATATATTTGCACGGGAGTGGGGTGGTGGATGATGGGGGGGGTGGATGGAGGGGGGTCGTGGGCGGCGTGGGGGTGGTGGTGTTGGTAGGCGTGGTGGTGGTGGGCGTGGGTATGATCTGGAGAAGTTGGCATTGGTGGTGGCAATGGTAGTACGTTGCCTAGATGGCAGTGGCTTCCCCTAGCTCCCTCCCTATTGCCTCCCTACCCCCCCTACCCCCCCTACCCCCCTAATATACCCCCCCTAAACCTACCTGTTCCCCCTGCTTATTGACTTCTTTTGCTTTATGGCCTCCCATGAGGCCTTTAAGCTGCTCTCTATTGCACTTGTGTCATGTACCAGTTCAATCATTGCCTCGTGGGACCATCCCCTTGTTCCAGCAGCCCGAAGTGCACAAATATCTCCCCTATCTTCAACTCTAAGCCCCCTCTCTTAGGCATACCTGTATATTAATGCCTTGTGAGCTTTCTCTAGGCTAGTCAGGTAAGGTGTTGCCTTGAGTTTAGCTCGTGAATCTTTCACCCCTACTATAAACATGCGCCTTGCAGCCCTATTGGGTGCTTCAAGTACAAGCCTAGCCTCATTTTGTACCCCTTTGATGCATTTAAATCCGTGTAACAGTGAGGCTTTGACCCCCAGCTCTTTGCTGCACACCTTCTCCCATGATTCCCCCCTGGCCTAGAAAGTCCTAGCACCTGTAGTTGGATGCAATGTATTGCTTACATACACCCAACACCCCTGGCTTAGTGGTGGTGGTGTTTTCCTGCCCCTGTGCTATACTATATGCCATGATCCTACCCCTGGTCTAGCTGGTCCTTTGGCTTTGGCACTTGGCTTAGGTAGGGGGATTTGGGGGGTCGGACTAGCCTAGGTTAATGTTGGGTTGGGTACAGCTGGGCCAACTATGGGTGTATCTTTGGGTGCACTGGGCACCACAATAGGCTATGTTGTGGGTTCAGTGGTTGTGGCCTCTGCTGGTCTGGGACGAGCCAATGCAGCGATTGTAACCTTAGGACGCACTTAGGGTGTGCTTGCCCTACTCTTGGTAGCTCCCTTGGCTCGTGATTTTGTGGCTATTGCTTATATGGCAGCCTCTTTAGCAGCTTTAGCACTTACCATTTGGTTAAGTACCCTGTTTTCTTCTTGCTGTGGCTACTCTTCCGACTGTTCAGGGGCAGTATCTTATGCCTTAGTAGCCTGGAGAGGTGGCTAACTAGATGTAGGATTATGGGGGGCAGGCACTGGTTAGATTGGTTCAGGAGGATCAGCAGTTGGTGTAGGAACTATTGAGGCTGCTGCAAGTGCAGGAGTAGCTCTTTGTCTCTCTAGTTCCTGGACCAGCTTCACTAATTGTGTAGCCCCTGTTACAGACTCCAATTCCTTCACCCTTCGCTTCACATATATTACTGCATTATGCAGGGAAGTTAAATTGTATGTTCTCTCCCCTTCATGTTGACTGCTTTTGTGTGCAGCACCTTTCACTGCCCTTAATTCTTCTTGCCACTCAGATTTCATGGCAGGGAGCACGTTCTCTGCCATTTCCTTAAGCTCCGCCTATACCTTTGCAAGCTACTTTGGGGTAACCTTGTTTGATCTGCTACCCTGTGTAGGCTCATTGAGCTGGTCCAAAATGCCTTCCATATCCCTGGACTTTTCTTCTTACTTGCACAAACGTCCAACTAAGTCTTCTACTACCTTTTCCAGTTGGTCAAAGCTCTGGTTACAACGTGCTCTCTCTAGCTTTTCTACTCTGTTATCAATATTCTAAACTTAACTCGCTGTGTGTACTGCCAGCTATTCTAAGGATCCTTTGGTTTATGAAACTTCCTGGCTAAGCTACTCTACCTTTTAAGCTAGGTTATCACCTGCTATTTATATCTTGTCCAGATCTTGCTTCACCTTTGACTGGGCTTCCATGGCTACCCCTAATACGTCTTTGTGTTGACTTACAGCTCCATGCAACCTTGCTATGCCATCTACCATTGCACAAATGGATTTATGTATTTGTAGCTATTGGTCCCTTACCAGCCCCTGCTATCTATAAATATCACCAAATGCTGTAGCTAACTGGGTGCACATATTTGAGATGGCTTTATTTCCATGTGCAAATTACTCATTCACGTGTTTCAATAATTCTTGAAATTTGGATTTTTGGTCTTGAGCCATCTCCATCAGTTGCATGGATTCTACCCCCGACTGGTTGAAGAATGTTTGCTAGTTAAGGGTAACATGTAGGTGGTCAAATGATGCCAATGGAGGGAGTTGATTGGTAAGCTTTTCAAAATCCAAAACTGGAATGTCTGGTACTGGGTGGAGGGAGGTTGTAGCTGTGGTATGAATCTTGGTGGTAGTGGGAATTAGGACAGTGGTAGTTGGAGAGGAGGGGGGAGTGCCACAGTCCATGGCATCAATGGTTGTGTCAGAATTACCTGCTCGTGCTCTAGTGGTAGCTGGCATGGTGTAGGCCCTTTCAATACTCAATTATTAGTAATAGCAACTAAAAACAATATTATGATAAGATGTTTACAATTGATAAAAGTTGGCAGTATCTGCTTGAATTACTAGTGAAATATGCTTCCCAGCATGTAGATTTGAGGTAAATTAGCTTGAAGACAAAGGGTAAGTGAACAATGTTATGAATATGGAGTTCAATATAACTAGAACAACTTAAGTGATTGATAAGATATACCACGAATATAGGTATAGTAGGGCACAAAGTATACAAAATATATTATAATTAACTAATGGTAAATAACTTCCAAACTCAATTGGGAATTAGCTATGCTTAAAACAGGCCCAGTAATTCTAGCAAGACTACTAGGAAATAATCTATCACAGAACAGACAAAATAGCTTCTAAAAGTTAAAAGTAGTATTTTCTACAACTGTAGTATGGGAGATATGCAGCAATATTAATATCTATTGAATAAATGTGTAATCCTGAGGCAATGTATCAATGATCTTAGCACTTATGGCAAGTATGGCAAGTTGATATACAACAAATATATTTTTCTACTAAAGTAAAATTATTACTGACAATAGTAAAAACAATGTTTGAATAACCTACACAATTATAATTATATGTATGTAAGATATTTCAAGCACGCTACCTGTAGACTTGGGTAAGTTTGTACACAAAGTGCAGTGAGTTTTGGTTGTATAAATAATGTACTACTATATAAATAATTAAATATATAATAATGGGCAGCAGGTAGCTAGTGATGTAATCAGCAGATTAATATTGTGTCAGGTCCAAATTATGAGAAATATTAGCAGCTAAATTATGTATAATAAGTCAGTTTAATGCCCGTCTCAGAATTACAGTATCTATTAGAAAGAATATTAAGAGTAACAGTTGAATATTGAACCAATGTACTTAATAAAGATACGCACAAACTAGAAATATAAAGTTAAACAAAATATAATTATTGATTAATATATCAATTAATTATCAAACCTATTTAACCGTGTGACAGTGGCACTATAAGCAAGTAAATCGCACAGATTTATTGTAATAAATACAAAAATATTAATTAAGTTTATGTATATTAAAGCTAGTGCAGTTCACTTCCTATTTTTTTAGTATATCTGTGTTACAATAAAATTACAATATTGTAGAATATAGAATATATGCTATCTAACCTTAGTAGCAGTTACAAAGTGGCTTCTGTATATGTGCAATATTAAGTACCTACAAATAATAGCAACTTTATATATATATTAGTGTCAATTGAAAATATATGTGCACTAGGTTATCAAGCACGTCTAGTATATACACCTATGATTTATAAATATATGAAAAATTCGAAATATATAAGTACAGGCTGTGTTAATAGCTGAATTATTCAATACTAGAAGTACAAATATATCTGAATTAGACGCAAATATGCACACAACAACCTGAAAGCTTTTCCAAATTACAATAGATACAAATAAACTGGTGTCTCTGGTGTAGACTATTGGTATAATTTTGTGAAAGAAAGCAGTAAATTTCGCCCTATAGACAACAAAAAGGCAAAGTATAAGATTGAGGAGACTAAGTGACACACGTAGGTCAAGTTATGTTACACAATACACGCTCACAGAAAATATTCTATAACAAATAAAAATAGATAGAATATCAAGACAATCATACAATATATGCCTAAGGCAATGCAAACGATTCTTTGCTTTTATCTTGTGTCAGTTGCAATAATAATTGTACTCAAATATATATTTACAATACAATAAATATATCAAGCACAATATACCCAACTTAGTACTATTTGCAAGATATGTAAGCCAAGAATATTCACACGCAAAATATGCAAGATTTATTCAGCTTGAAACAGAATTAAGATTCGCTCTGTACTCACTAGCAAAGCTAATAGTTGCTTGGTGTTGGAATACACACGCAAGTGGCTATGTATTACAAAATAATCTCAAATAAATTCACAAGTACAATACAATAAACAAATAAAACTATATATAAAAACAATAGTACAAATTTAAAATTTATACCCTAAATATGTTTATAGACAAGGATTGAGCCCTGATTGGGTACAAGCTGTTTTGAGTCTGCAAACACTGTATATATTACAAATTACGATATTATTACATCAAAATGCAATAAATATATATCAGTGCCGCAATAAACAACAATCAAAATATAGTAAGAAACTCACAATACTTAGTAATAAATACTCAATATAAGATTAATACGCCTAATATATATGAAAATATAGCAATCATGCATTATAAGTCACACTTAAGTATAACGATGAGCTACTAACAATAAAAATGGCGTCCGGATAGTTAACATCTTGTGCATATAAACAATAAATACAGCCGCCGCCAGTAAAAAAATAGGAACTAAATAAATATATATCTAAATTGATAACTTATCTTGTTGTTAGTATTTTCTGTGTTTAATCTTTGCCTTTTTTTTAATTTTTGACTTTTCTGCTACTTGCAATTACTAATACTGCTTTACGATGCACTAGGCTATGTTTGAGAATATAACGGGACAATAAATATGAAATTCGCAGTGATACCTAACTACAAAAACAATCGCCAATATAAATGTGAAAATATATGCTGAAATATTTTAATAAAATTAATAATATAATAAAATTCTAATAACTATAACGTGAAAACTGAGGATCTCCCTAAAATATCGCAATATTCAAAATTACTATCTATCGATAGGTCTGATCATAACAAAGACCATGAAAATAACATACATCGATAATAATAAATATGTATGTATGTATGTATGTATGTATGTATGTATGTATGTATGTATGTATGTATGTATGTATGTATGTATGTATGTATGTATGTATGTA
>JAAUYM010166280.1_pt1 | contig 12930 bp, 13 predicted proteins | sample 7278001 | NCBI WGS metagenome assembly JAAUYM01 (sample SAMN14350224, study PRJNA611818) | marine sediment metagenome | isolation source: surface marine sediment (1.8m) | place: French Polynesia: Moorea | collected 2018-08
CAAAATGATAAAGTTGATCTTTTAGCCAGCGAGCGAAGCGAGCTCAGGCACGAGTTGTCTTTTACCATTGCAAAATTTTACCCAGCAACGCGGGTACTTTCAGGCTAGTATATATATATATTTATTTATTTTTTTAATGCGGGAAGTCAGAAGGCGTGAAATTTTCCTTGTCAGGCGGCCTGCTGACCTTTCCGGACTTCGGCGGCGTCTCCATCGACCAGGATCGCGCGGAGACGTTCGGGCTGATGACCATCAACCAGCAGGGGTGCAGGCTGGAGTGCGAGTTCAGGCACCTCTCCCTGGCGGAGTACCTCACTGCGCTGCACGTGCACGTGACCGGGGACACCCTCAGGGGATTCCCCAGGGACAGGAAGGAGCTCATCCTGCAGTACCTCTCCGGCCTGTCGTCCGCGTCAAGGTGAGGACAGGACAAGTTCTCGGGGCTTGCAGCAATTCTGCGAAAGTCCACTTCACTTCTGTGTATGATCAGGTCGAAGGATCAGATGGTGGTGAAGGAGTTCTTGGTCGGCCTGAACTCGACAGCGGAGAAGAACGACGCGCTCGACTATCTCAAGCTCATCCAGAAGATGAAGGGCGAGTGGTACAACCAGCAAGGTGAGGAGGGTTGATAAATTTAAATTATAAACACATCATTTTTTACACATTACATCGTCAATAAATCGTCTGAAGTTTCATTTAATTCAAAAAATATTTGGGAAATTACAGTACTTGCTTGCACGGTGCTTTTTTTATTTTAAAAAATCACGCTATAATGACACTGAAAACTAAATCAAGAATCGTCACCTGTGACTTTGGGTGCGGCTGCGACATTGGCCTGGTGTGCGAGAAGAAGTCAACTAGTAGGAGAGCGGCGTCGTCTAACAAGGGGGCCAGCAGGGAGAGGAGGAGGAGGACAGGGTCGGGGGTCAGGTCGGGTTCAAACAGGAGCGATGCCAAGAAAGGGAGAGGTCCCCGGAAGCCCTTGAGCCAAAGCAGGACAACCAGGAAGCTGGCCCTGGCCAGACCCAGAGCAAGCAATGCCCTGGTGCTCGCCCACAAGCAGAGGAGACTGCCACTAGCCGCGGCCAGTGCAAGGAAGCGCCCTGGGAGGGGACAGGGCAAGAGGAACCTCTCCTCCGCCAGCGGCATCAGCCGCGGCCCCGGGAAGGTCTTGTCGAAGCACAAGCTGAGCCACGCCAACAGTCCGAAGGCATTCGTCAGGTCTAGCCTGTCCCTCACCAAGCTGTCCGAGCCTGTGGACGAGGGCGCCCTGGCCAGGAAGGCGTACATCGCCTCCCGCCAGCTCTTCTCCTCGGACTCCTCCACCCGCCCCGTGCGCCAGAAGCCCTTCACCAACATCTACCACGACACCATCGTGGAGGAGCAGAAGAGGCGTAAGAAGGTGGCCAAGGAGACGAGGAAGCACAGCGTGGCATGAAGGAGTTTTGGACTACACGAAAGTGAAACTGGGATAAACGGCCTTTGCGACTGCACGTGGTATTAAAAATTGGGATACTACGTAGGTCTTTTTTCTGAAAAACTGCTTCATATGCTCCTGCAGAGTACATAATTTCGAGGCTTAAATCATTAAATGAGTGATTTGTCTAAAATAACTAAAATGAGCCGATTCAAATAAGCACGATGTTGACGATGTAATGTTGCTAAGGGCTGTTGCAACCTGTACATTTGTGGCTGTACGAGCATAGTGACAGTAGTTACAGAATGATGTCACCAGACTTAATTCTGTTAATTAGTTCAGCTCGCTGCCAGTCAAATGTAGCTGCGTCTGCACTTGGTCTTTGTGCGACTTTAATCAGTTCCGTCTTTACTATGGAGTGGAAGTTCTCACTGAATCCTGGCTTTGCCCCTCCGGTCTGGTCCTTGACTCCCAGGCGCACTTTTGGTCGGAATAGCGGCACCCTGTGTCCTGGCCCTTGCGGCTGACGCTGTACCGGCGGCGCTCCATGGGCGTGTCCCTTCTTGTGCATGTCACAAGCACACGTCAGAACTGGCCCTCCATGGTGACTAGCACGTCCTGCTCCCATGACGACTGGCTGGATGGGCATGGGTTGCATGGGGACGGGCACGGGAACAGCCATCGGCATCGGCATCGGGGCGACCGGCATCATGGACGGAGTTGATGATATCTGGTGTGCAGCGTGGTGCCCATGTGACTCTCTCCCGCCTATGGTGATTTCTTGCTGCTCGACTTTGGCAGACTTGGGCGCGGGCGGAGGCGGACGTGGAGGAGGAGGGGGCGGAGGGGGAGGAGGAGGCCGAGGCGGAGCTGGGGGCGAACCCTTTAGGATTTCGTAGGGAGTGGTTGGAGCCGCTGGGGCGTATGCCGACGGCGTGTCTTGCACTTGGACAACACAGCTGGCACCAGATGACGCGTGGGAAGAGGTCCTGGAAGCGACCGACCCGGCCCCGACCGCGCTCTGCGCCGTGTAGCTCATTTGCGCGTTGATCAGCTCGGCCCTCTCCTTCTTCAGCAGGGCCAGCAGGGCTTCCAGCCGCGCGATCTCGGTGTCGTACTGCTCGATGAGCGTCGAGACCGAGTAGTTCATGTAGAAGGCCACCTGGTGGATTGCCTGTCCCGGCGGGGGTCCTCCCCCCGGGACGCCGACGGAGAAGCCGCCCCCTCCCCCGACGCCGTGGCTGAGGCTGAGACCGCCAGGGACCCCGCCGTGACCGCTGCCTCCTCCGCCTCCGCCTCCGCCTCCGACGTGCTTTCTTCCCTGCTCCATGGCACTGGGAGTGTTGTGGCCCGCGGTGCCCTCCATGGTCTTCTGCATGTGGGTCTTGGGCGTCTCTCCAGAGGGTCCCTTGTGGCTCTTTCCATGCCCCCCCTTGTGACTGCCCTTGTGACCGCCTCCTCCCTTGTGGCTCTTGGCCGACTTCTTGGTCGCCCTCAGCTCCAGAGCGGGGTAGGCCCTCCTGTGCTTGGGCGAGTTGGGCGTGGGCGTCGGGGCGTAGTATTCATAGGGGGAGAGGACGTTGCTGTGGTGGCTGCGGCCGTGGCTGCGACTGTAGCAGCTGTAGTGGCTGTCAGAGCCGACCTGGCCCGTCAGGAGGGTGGAGTGGAGGTCGTCCACCTCCTTGCGGTTGACCAGCAGCACCTTCCTCGTGTCCTTCATGTCGCCGCCCGCCTGCAGTTGCAGCAGCAGTGCTTTGCCCAACTTGTTATCCTCCTCACGCCTGTCCTGGAACGGCTCTGGCTTGTCCTGCAGGAGCTCCGGCCCAGAGTGGACCGACTTGTGCAGGAGGAAGTGCTTCTGGGGCTGAGAGACCTTGGCCTTTGACTCTCCTCTTCCGACGGGGACTTGGAGGTTGCAGCCCTTGGCGCACACCAGCGCGAAGAGGCCGAAGGCGAGCAGGGACAGTAGAAGTGCGGTCACACCGACCGCGAGTGCAAGAGGCGGGAGGTTCTCGTCCTTACGCTCGTAGAACTTGTCGTAGCCGATCCCCTTCGCCCCGAAGAGCTTCCTGTCGGTGTCCGCCTTGAGGAGGAGCAAGAGCACGGCAGATGCGAAGAGACTTCCAGCTGCCAAGAATGTAACAATGAGAACCAAGACGAGAACACCCTTATTCATATCATCATTTAACTACACAACTGCACTAACTGATGTTTCCCATATTTCTTTTAAAAATATGCATCGTAAAATTAAAATGCGCGAAATTTGGCGTCGTCTGCTAGACTAAAAATTATTAATTCTTTCTCTCTCTTTAAGAATGTTCACAATTTGAGCTTCTATGCCATTTTTTTTTCTTTCTAATTTTTTCAGGCCTGCAGAAGCAGATGTTGTTCATGCGGTGCGCGTTCGAGTCCCGGCAGGAGCAACTCTCGCTGTATCCGTTCCCCGGCCTGAAGGTGATCAACATCCGCGGTTGCTCGCTGCTGGCGCTGGACCTGATCATCATCGGGAACTTCGTCACCCAGATGGCAGACCAGAACCGCCTGCTGGAGCTGAGCCTCCGCGACTATCCCCTGGACCGCGCCGGCCTGCTCGGACTCATGCCATGCCTCCCTCTCGTCAGGACCGTCACAGTCTGCGCGAGGAAGCTCAAAGACCCGGGTGAGAGAGAGAAAGAGCGGAGCAAGAGGGAAATACTGTAAATTGCACATCCCCTCATTTTCCCCAATCTGGGACGGAAAAAAAAGAGATAAACATATGATGCATTTTCCCCTGGGTCAGGGATTATTTCTGAAACATGCCGTATTTTTTTTTAAATCCTCCAGACTGCTACTACCGTCTGGCCGACGCGCTCCGCGACAACACTCGCTCCAGACTCCGCGAGCTCTGGCTGCTGGACATGCCCCCGGGCTACATGGACCTGGACGAGCCCGACGAGCTCGGAGCGGCGTACCTGGAGCTCAAGGAGGTCTGCAGGCTCAACAACGTCAAGGTCAACCTTTAGGGATAAAGTAGTAGATAAAGTAGGTTTCTTCTTCTTATTATCATTACTGGTTTAGGTACCGCACTAGTAGGTACATATGTAGTACCAAACTGGTGCCGTAAAACACGCACTGGCTCCTCCTGAGCGCAAAGAAAGATTTGTTTCCAAAGCACTAACTACTACGTACCTTCCACCCCTAGTGTGCAAGAGAGAGAGAGAATAAATAAAAAATATAGTATGATACTTTTTTTTTGCATACAGCATCGAAAAGTTGTCTTCCTCTTACTCCGCGCGTTTGTATACGTACTGTAGTAGTAGATTCTGTAGGTTTGGAGGTTGGAGGAGAGAGGAGAGAGCACGGATCATCCCGCCTTGAAGATGAGTATCTTGTACCCGTGGAATTGGAGTAGAAGGCACATGTGGTACTCGTGCGTGACCTTGCAGCCGTAGCTGCGTCCGACGACGACGTGGAACTGCGGCTTGTACACGGTGTCCATGCGGTACTTGATGTAGGTGGCGATGTTCTGCTCGATCTTGTACTTCTCCATGGCCTCGAGGGCGAAGATGACGGCGTCGTCGCGCATCCGGTGCGGCATGTCGTCGATCAGCAGGCAGGAGGGGTCCACCCGCAGCACCGGGGCCGGGGGGCGGGACCTCCTCCACGCGGACTTCACGTCGGCGGGCATTGCGGAGACACTGAATTTTTCGTCTGGTCCGGCCAGGTTTTTTTTAAAATCACACACTGACCCGACTTTCCCATATCCTAATTAATTTACAGCACTGCACGCGCCAGTGTTGCCAAAAACGTCGCAAAAATTTAGGCAATTTTATTAATTAAATAATTGGACTGTTGCTTCAGTTCGTTCTATCCTTAAGAGACGACATAAGATTTTGATCAGTAAGAAGGTTGCCGAAATTTTCCACAATAAGATGGGACCATTTTCGTACTGTACCGGTAAATTTGGTAACGACTACATACCTATGTGGTACATATACGAGTACCTATACCCTCAAATTATGTATGCAACTCTTCTCTGGCATGAGCCAGTATTGTAGTACCTACGGTACTGTGTATTATCCAGAGGAGAGGGTTCGTGGAGTTTCCAGTCCGTCCTTCCCGCCAGCTCAGCTCAGCTCAGGAGAAAATAAGGAAGAGAGGAAAGGAAGGCTGTTTGGCCGGACTGGGGGACGCCAGGGGGAAGGGGCGGGGGGAGCAAGAGCAGCTGCTTTTTTCACAGAAGAGAAGAAAGAGAAGGAAGAAAGGAAGGGTCTCACTCTCACCTTGCAGACACAAGTCAAAAAGATCGACCGGCCTTAATAAGACTGACCTTCTTTTCGTTCCTCCCCGTGGTGGGCAGACCTGCGTGGGTGGCGATCACGTGGTCACCCGGTCCCTGCCCGGAAAGGTGAGGGAGATTCAGCTCAGAAATGTGTAGTATGTACATAGTAGTAGTACACATTTTTTTTGAACTTCTTTGTGCTTTGTGGTACAATATGTACGTGCATGTATGCACATGGATAGAAGTTACATTATGCAATTATGTTGAGGGATATCAACATTTGGACTGCCATCCTTGCTTCTTCGTCCGTACATGCTATTGTAGATGTGTAGATGCTATTTATGGTACAGAGATTCCTTTTTTTTTTTGGAGTATCGATCCCAGCCTTCAGCTGCTCCCAACTTATGTAACGCCACCATAGTTATGAAACTACCAAGTATTGAATTTCGATATTACGATGCTGTTGGTTAACACGAAAAGTGTTGCAAGTTCGACATTGGGCATCATAGGTATAACCGAGATGGGTCCACAAAGCATAATTATCTTTCATTTGGCAGTCACACCAACGTTAGATTCATCGTAGAAAATCGTAAGAAATGAATATTTCACTATGGCATGTCAAGAAGCATCACATTGTCCCTGGGTAGTTCCTGCAGAGCGGGAGGGACAAACACGAAAAATGTGCTACCTTGTGGCGATGTCCACGTGGTCCAATTAAGATTGGAACTAAGATTGATTTTTCTACCTCCACGTTGTGAATTGAGGAAAAAAAAATCGAACTTTTTATTACATAGCACACCCGTTGTGTGTTAGTGTCCGGAACTTTTTTTTTTGTAAATAATTAAACGTCAAATGTCCGCAAGTTTCTTGTTGGAAAGTTTCGCCTAGCTAGTGGCAAGGTACGTACAATGTGTAAGTAAGTACGCTAAGCAGGGGGCGGGGGAGGGGGACCCCTCACGTAAGTCAGTCAGGTTTGACCGAGCAACTTGCTTCCTCCTCCTCTCCCTCCTCCTCCTTTTTACCTCGGCAAGGTGGGAGAAGGAGCTTTCTCAGCCTGTTACATCATTAACGAGATGGTTGGGGAGAAGTTGGTGGATTGAGGAGAAGCCTTGAAAATAGGACATTAGGCATTATGATATTATACTCCAAATAAGTTTTTCAGCCGGTCGTGATTAGCCCAATTGCCTGTCACGGGAGAGACTAGGAAGATGCTAAGGTCCTTGAGTGAGGCAAGTTGTACTAAAGCTTACTTTTAGAGAGGAGGGAGAAGGGGGGGGGAAATAATGTGAAACAAGGTACACAAATTCTAGTCACGTGTGCCAATCGTACTTTAGCCGGAGGTTACGTATGCAGTCGCTTTCTCTGGCGGGAGGGAGAGAAAGAGAGAGAGAGAGCTGGAGAGGAGGAGGAGGAGGAAAAAGAAGAAGAAGAAGAGTGGGGGAGGACAGCCGCGGCAAGAGGACCGACGAGCACAGAAGATGCGCACTTTGCTGGAGGACTCTGCCCCCGGGGGCTCCCCCGCCCTCGCCGTCGCCGCGGCGGACACCGTGCCGGATACCGGACTTGCGGGTAGCGGTTGCAATGGTTGCAGGTGGCTTTGGCGGGTGCTGGTAGCAACTGCAGCAACAGTTGTTGCTGCACAATCTGTACTTTTACTCGTTTTTTTTTTTTTTTCATTTTGCTTTAAATGGCTATTTCTGAAAACTTTTATTTATTCTTCCTCTCCTAGAATCACGTTCTAGGTCGCTCTTCTGCGAGTCCGCCGCCGCGATGGAGACCGAGGAGACCCCGACGTCGTCGTCGTCGTCGCCCCTCTCCGACGTCGAGAAGCAAGCGGAGGACGAGCCAGAAGAAGAGGAAGAAGGGGAGGAGAAGAAAGCAGAAGATGTCGACGGGGGACCCAAGGTGGACGGCGAGGGGAGGTCGTCGTCCTCGTCGTCCTCGTCTCATTCTGCGTCCGAATCCGACTCAAAGTCAGAGGAGGAAAGGGGAGACGAGAAAGAAAAAGGAGAGGAGCCAGAGAAAGAGAAGAGGTACGTGAGATGAGGAGCTTTCTTTGCGTTTGCTGGAAGTCTGATGAAGAGCAATTATGTTTGTCATTTCAGTCCGCCGGTCGAAGGCGAAGGTCCGTCCAGGAAGAGGAAGGCCGAGGAGAAGGTGAGGGAGGGGAAGAAAAAGAGGAGGCGGAAGAGGAGAGGGCGATCCAGGGAGGAGGAAGAGGCCCCAGGCTCCTCCGACGAGGAGGACGATGATGGCAGCGACCGAAAGGATCGGAAGAGGAAGAAGCGAAAGAGGAAGAGGAAAGGGCGGCACCTCAGGAGGAACATCAAGGACGTCATGGAGGAGAAGGACCTGGAGGAGACCACCAAGAAGGCGCAGGTGGGGATCTCTTCAAGAAATTCTTTCTGTGCGAGTGCAGTGAAAGTTTCTCTTCTCTTCCAGGCCGAGGAAGCTGAGCGGCTTCGCCGCCTTCAGGAGCTGAAGCGCCAGCGACTGCAGGCGGCGTTCCTGGCGCAGATCGAGGAGCGACAGATGAGGCAGCTGAGAGAGGTGGAGCGAAGGTACGAGAGGCAGATGACGTCCACGCAGTTTCCGCTGGCGGCCTCGTCGTCGTCGTCGTCGTCGTCGTCGGTGGCGGCCGCCGGCGGAGGAGGGGAAGAGTACATGTTTTCTTCCCCCGGCGCCGACTGCTCCAACAGGGTCCCCTCCCTCCCGCCTCTCTTGACTGCGGAGCAGCAGAAGCCGCCGCAGCTGGTGCAGCTGAGCTCCAGCAGCGACGAGGACGAGGCGGAGAAGAAGAAGAAGGCGGCGGGGGCCGCGACGGCCGTCGGTGGCCAACCGCCGCTGCCACTCAAAGTGGCCTTCTCCGACTCCGACTCCGACGTGAAGATTCTCTCCGGGGACGAGTTGCTCGCCGAGGAGGAGGAGGAGGACGGGGACGAGGACGACCCGAACAACTCCGGCGACCACGTCGACGACGCCCTGAACGTGCCAGATCCGGAGACCGGGCGCGTCCTCGTCAACCCGGGACACCCTGAGGCCGACCCGGACGTCTTCCTCCCGCCGGAAATCGGGTCCAGAGTGAAGCCCCACCAGGTTATACATAGTACTACGTCAGGGATCAAGACCGTACTGTGGCTCTGTATACGTAGTAAACAAGCTTGAAATCTTTTGCAGATCGGCGGTATCCGATTCCTCTACGACAACGTCGTCGAGTCTCTTGGTCAGTTCTCGACTTCGGCCGGCTTCGGCTGCATCCTGGCGCACTCCATGGGGCTGGGCAAGACCGTGCAGATCATCGCACTCTGCCAGGTCTTGCTCAAGCACACCAAAGGTGCGCTTGAATGTTAAAGATTACGTACATAGTACGTGCTTGCAGACAAGGTCCTCTTCTCTTGGCTGCAGGTCGCCACATCCTCTGCATAGTGCCCATCAACACCATCCAGAACTGGATAGCGGAGTTCAACGCTTGGCTGCCACCACCGGCAGCAAAGGGGGAGGAAGAGGAGGAAGACTTCCCAGGAAGGAGCTTCGGCCTCCACGTCCTGAACGACGCGCTGAAGAACCTCGAGTCCCGCGGCCAGGTGATCGTCCGCTGGAAGAGGGAGGGGGGCGTCCTCCTGATGGGCTACGAGCTGTACCGCCAGCTGGCCACCAAAAAGCCCAGGAAGAAGAAGCACAAGCCCAAGAACGGGCCGGAGTGCATCGACCTGGAGGTGGAGGACAGGAACAAGGCCCTGCTGGACGGTGAGTCAATTACAATACTTGAAGAGGGAGGAGGGGGAGGGGCTAATGGAGTGGTAAAACATTTGCTTGTTTTTTTAAACAAAGAGATTCACACGACGTTGGTGGACCCCGGTCCGGACGTGGTCATCTGCGACGAAGGCCACCGCATCAAGAATTCGCACGCGTCGATTTCCCAGGTTTGATCGCATCTTTACTTTTTTTTTTTAGACAACTTATCAGAAGCATCTCTCTCTCTCTCTCTCTTTCACAGGCCCTCAAAGCCATCCGGACGAGACGTCGAATCGTGCTGACTGGATACCCTCTGCAGAACAACCTGATGGAATATTGGTGAGTACCTACCTATATCATGCCCGTTGTACCTAGTGTACACTTCTGCTCTCTAGTTTTTTTACTAAGATGGACTTTATGGCTGGCAAAACGCCTTTCTAGTGGCGCGCAGTGTTCGCCCTAAGCTGATGACTGATCAACCTGATAGGTGCATGGTCGACTTCGTCCGCCCCAACTTCCTGGGCACCCGCGCCGAGTTCGCCAACATGTTTGAGCGCCCCATCCTGAACGGGCAGTGCCTGGACTCCACCCCGAGGGACGTCAGGCTCATGAGGCACCGGGCACACGTGCTCACCAAGCAGCTCAAGGGGTTCGTGCAAAGGTGAGTTGAAAGTGCGTGTAGATGCAATTTTTTTTGCCAATTACAAATTAACTGGCATAAGTTTCCGACGGGACTTTTGATCATTTTCCAGAACAATTATATATGCATGCATGCTGTAATTTCTTATTAACATTGGAACATTGAATTAAGGTGTGGCGGTCTAATGACATTCGATGGCATGTTCTAGTGCCAACAGAAAAATGTGTTACAAGCGGATTTGTTGCGCTCACAACTCTGAAAGTCCCGTCGGGATTCCCAATCGGTTATCTCAAATATTCTCTCACCTTCCTTTCACTTAAAAAAAAAAAAAAAAAAAATCAGACGAGGCCACAAGGTTCTCCAGCGCAGCCTCCCTCCGAAGCGCGAACACGTGCTGATGCTGCGCCTGACTCCGGCGCAGAGGAGGCTGTACCGCGCATTCATGGAGGAGCTGCTCGGGAGGAAGGGCACCGTGTCCAACCCGCTCAAGGCCTTCGCAGTCTGCTGCAAGATATGGAACCACCCGGACGTGCTGTACAGCTTTCTCAGTGAGTTTGCGGCTGAGGCCCTGTCGACCCCGACCGAGAGATGTTCAAGTGGTTGCGGGGTTTTTTTTGCAGAGAAAAAGGAGGCTGCCGAAGACCTCGACTTGGACATGGACGACCTGGCGGCCGGTGTCGGCGGCAAGAGGCAGGGCAAGTCGACAGCCGCCAGCAAGAAGGACCAGCAGTCTTCCGCTGCCGCGCCCACGTCAGAAGCCGGAACAAGCGCAGCCAACCTGGTCGGAGCTGCGGCTTCCACCAACGGCGCCTCCGCCGCCTCCTCCGCCTCCGCCGCCTCCGCCGCCTCCGCAGCCTCCGCCGCCTCCGCCGGCTCCGCCGCCTCTTCCCCCGCTCCCGGACTGTTCTCACACGCCGGGCCGGGCTTCAACCCGTTCGCGGCCGTAACTGAAGCGGAGGCGGCGACCAAGAAGGACGAGATCAGCTACGAGTGGGCCCAGGACCTTATGTCCGAGTACCCTCCCGGGCTGATGGAGAACTCGGCCAAGTTCCAGGTGTTCTTCTCCATCCTGGAGGCGACGGTGGCTGCCGGGGACAGGCTGCTTCTCTTCAGTCAGTCGCTGCTCACGCTCGACCTGCTGGAGGAGTTCCTGCAGTCGCGCCCGGTTCCCGGTCACCGCGGGGTACCCGAGCCCGGGTGGAATTGGCGCAACGGGGCCGATTACTTCCGCCTGGACGGGTCCACGCCCGGCACCGAGCGCGAGAGGCTGATCAACGCCTTCAACGGCGACCCCTCGGTGCTGCTCTTTATCGTGTCCACCCGCGCCGGCAGCCTGGGCGTCAACCTGGTCGGGGCCAACAGGGTGGTGGTGCTGGACGCCTCGTGGAACCCGTGCCACGACGCACAGGCTGTCTGCCGGGTCTACCGATACGGACAGCTCAAGCCGACGCACATCTACCGGCTGGTGACGGACAATACTGTCGAGAGGAAGATCTACGACCGCCAGGTGAACAAGCAGGGCATGTCGGACCGCGTGGTGGACGAGCAGAACCCGGACAGCCACTTCACCTCCAAGGACATCCAGAGCCTCGTCTGTGACGGCGAGGAGGACCCGGAGCCGCCCTCGGAGGAGGAGCTGGAGCGCCTCCTCCTCAGCGACGGAGGGCGGGAGAAGAAGGAGGAGGAGGAGGACGACGGTGTCCTGTCGCGGGTGGCTCGGCGGTGCCGCGGGCTGCTGACCCGGGCGCCGTTCGCCCACGAGTCGCTGCTGGTGGACCGCAGGGAGAAGCGACTTTCCCGGGCGGAGAAGAGGCTGGCGGAGAAGGGATACCAGTTGGAGAAGGAGTCCAGAGTGTCCTACTCCAGGCAGTCCTACGCCGCCTTCTACCCGAGGCCGGGGTTTTCCTCCCCCGCCACAGTGGCCGGGGCCAACCTGGGCTCCGGCGGTGGCGGCGGCGGCGAGTTTAGCCGCAGCCGGTACTTCGACACCCCTTCTCTGGGCGGCGGCCATTCCTCCGCGTACTTGCACTACGATCCCCTGTCGGGACGTTCGTTCCCCTCCTCCTACCAGTCCTGTCCGCCTCCATACTCCTCCTCTTCCTCTTCCATCCCTCCCGTGTCCACGCCGCTGCCCTCCTCGCCCTTCTTCCAGCACCACCATCACCAACATCAGAGGCCCGTCGCCTCCGTCAGGCCCATCTACTCAACGGCCGCAGGCTCGAGCCAGCAGCATAGGCAGCCGGGCTGGGAGGCAGGGAATCCCACCAGTCAGCAGGTGAGGCAGGCGCAGGCTCCACCTGCTGGCGCAACCGGCGATTTCGGGCAACTTGCCCAGTCCAGCCAACAGCAACAGCAGCAGCAGCAGCAGCAGCAACAACCTTCCACCACCACATCCAGGTTTCCCGTCGAAGCGCTGGAGAAGCAGGTAATAACATTTCGTAGCAAGAAGACAGAGTTTTGCATGTCTTGAGATTTTTTTACTTGTGCACGCAGGGCGTGGCGATCCAGGAGCTGGAGGTTCCCCGGGACATGGTGATCCCGACCAACGCACCGGAATCCGCCCAGCAGCCGCCGATCTCACTCCGCCGCGGACAGAGGGTGATGGTCATCCGCACTCCCAAGGGGATCTACCTTAGGATGGGGGAGAAAATCATCAAGATCAAGCTGCCGCAGGCGCTGCTCAACCAGACCAAGGAGCAACAGCAACAGCGACAGCAGCAGCAGCAACAGCAGCAGCACAGCAGCAGCACAGCAGCAGCACAGCAGCAGCACCGCAGCAGCACAGCAGAAGCCCAGCAGCAGCACAGCAGCAGCACAGCAGCAGCAGAGCAGCAGCACAGCAGCTGCACCGCCGGGGGGGCGCGGCGGGGGGGGGGG
>JAAUYM010103972.1_pt1 | contig 12928 bp, 16 predicted proteins | sample 7278001 | NCBI WGS metagenome assembly JAAUYM01 (sample SAMN14350224, study PRJNA611818) | marine sediment metagenome | isolation source: surface marine sediment (1.8m) | place: French Polynesia: Moorea | collected 2018-08
CCTCCTCCTCCTACTCCTCCTCCTCCTCCTCCTCCTCCTCCTCCTCCTCCTCCTCCTCCTCCTCCTCCTCCCGAGCTGTGCATTCTGGGAACGGCCCTCACGAATTCTTCTCTCCCCCCTCCCTCCTCCCATTCATTAGTTGGCAGGCACAGTCACGAATTCAGTTTCTTCTTCTTTCTCCCGTATCTCGCTTACAGGATGCCTAAAAAATGCATTTCCAATTTCCCTTCTAATATTTCTCCTATGTGGTGATGGGTAGAAGCGGAAAGCACGTCAGAATTCTATTGGTACACCCTGTACTAGCATAACGAATATTCAAATGCATTTAAAACATATTGGTGCAGCAGCATCTTATATCTCTTCATACGAGCCTCCTCCTGACTGTTTCGTTGCATCTCTTGGCGAAGAATTCTTCTCCATCCAGTTGGACTCTGAGGTCGCCAAACAGGTGGAAGTGATCCTCGCTGGATGTCATCGTGGCAGAGTAGCTATGAAGAATTAAGAAGAAAAACGTGCAGTCGATATTCAGTTATGCGAAGTATTTAATTTAGCCAACTTTTTCGTCATGTTTGCCAGAAGCAAAGAAAACGCAAACTATAGTTACATTTACTGTAGTAAAAGGATTGTGGGGTCTGCCAATAGTGAAGGGTCATTGTACCCTACTTCACACCTCAAAATGTCTAAATATTTTATTGTTCCTGCCCAATGCATTTCTACCACGTATGCAAGTCCCAGTTGCGATTATAGCAACTTTGTTTACGACGGCCATAAACTTGTACGACTATTCTTGGCGCATATAGCAACCTCAATCCAAAAAAAGAGGAGGGGGGGATATGTGGGAGAGGGCGCATCTCTTAATACCTCCTCCTCCCATCCATGCCCTAATGCTCATCTCTTCCACCTTTGTATAATCCTACTACCTCTTATCCAGGAGTGGTGGAATCAGACCGATGCTCTCTTGCTCATAACTGAACGATATGAAATAACTACATGTATGTAGTATGTATGAAGAACAAATCATGACTCCCAGGTGTTGAGACACGAAAAGGTGAGGATTTTCAGTGAAGCCGAGTTGCCAACAAAATTGAAGGTTTTCATGTCTTAGGAACATTCCACTTTTTTTTTATGTACATGTAGTAAGTAGTCAAACTTTGATAATCGGGACAGATCTCCTCCTTCTCACCTGACGTCCACCGTGTGCCCCTCCTCCTCCTTCTCCCCCACCTTCATCTTCTTCATGGCCATCCTCCTTTCAATCTTGCACTCCGCCGTCAGCGGGTCCCCGGTGGCGCGGTACTCCTCCTCCGACGTCATCCCGTCCAGCTCCACCCGCTGCTCCGGCAACCGCATCCGACCCTCGTCGGAGCGGACGGAGAGCGTTCTGCAATGCAAAGAGTGGAACGGACCTGAGGACATACTTGTAAAAGGACAACTGTGAACTCAAATTTTCCAACTTGTTGGAAAGGGAGAATGACTTTGTTAGAACACCCTGCCTTTCTTACTTTGCGTTGGTGCAGAGGTCGATGTGGAGGCTTCGCTCGTATTTCGGACTTCTCAGCACTTCCTTCTCTGAAAATGAGGATAGGAGAAAGTCTCTGGTTATATGAACATCGGATGCAACAACACATTACTTATGAAAGCTTCTTACACAACAGAATTGATATATTCTTATATACGTGCCATATTTTGAAAATTCTTTGAGTATAACACTCGACGTACGTACATGTAGACTCCAATATGCTCGTGCAATTACATAATACAATAAATCAGTGCCAAGATACTAAGAAAATGTGATAAGGCGACAGTTCTGGTTACTGCACATTACGTACAGAATCATAACATTTTAATTTTAGATTATGACGATATATCAAATTCTACTGTACGTACGTACAGTACAGTATGTACTTACTTAGTGGTGGCCCGTACTTTGGCTCCAGGTGCAGTGAAACCCCGTCAGCTACTGCACCGTCTGGCACTTTGGGCATCCTGATGAAGACGCCGGCCACAGTGACCCCGGGGTCCCTCGCCGGGGGCCACACCAGCGGCCAGTAGCACGGGGAGAGGGAGAGGGCCAGGCGGTGGCCGCGGCGGACGGTGTAGCCGAGAGCGTTGAGTGGGAAGGTCACGGTGCCACCACTACTACTGCCACTGGCAGTGCAGAGGTTCTTGGTCCCGTGGGTGATGAGCCTGGCTGGGGCGTTGTTGGGGCCTTCCGGCTCGGGGGGGAACACGTCGCACAGTCTGGCGGCCAAGTGGGCCCCGCTGCACGGGGAGGCCAGAGAGACGTCGCAGCTCACCTCGGGGATGCCGAACAGGGGGAGGTCGTCCTGGGGAGACAAAAAATGTCTATCTAAATGATGCCCTAATAACTTTGCAAGAACCTGATTACCTTAAGTGGCTCGCTGAAGAAGGTGAGAGCCAGGTGCAGGGTGGAGGACTGGATCAGGCAGGAGAGAGAGACCGTGACGGTTTCTCACACACGCAGAAAAGACGCCATTATTCACCTGATCTGTTGGATTGTCTGGTTGTCCCATGCTCGTCCACTCTCCGGCAAGGAGACCTTCCGAATGAGAACTGCTAGATTATGCTGAGTTTTGGCTAGACAACCCCCCCCCGCGAAGCTTAGACTCACCAACGTCCATGTTGAAGGGCAGCAACCACTTTTTTGAGGCGACACTACAAAAGAATAATAGTAGTTGCTGTTGGTCAAACAGCTCAAAAGGTTACACAACTATGCCTCACCTGGATGCTTCCTCTGACAGCTTTCCTTCCTCCGAGGCTCTGAGCACAATAGCCCGTTTCCTCACCTCTTTGGGATCCTGGAGCCACATCCATTGCCCAGGCCAGTCTTTCACGAATGGGGCTGGAAAGTAACTACGGATATCTCACACGATTCCAACAGCGTTGCCAGGTGGGCAAAGAATATTGGATTACATTTGGATCTTGTGAGCCAAAGAAATGGAGAAGAATGCACTTATAGCCCACTTTTTCAGTTACTACGGCATATTTTTTTTTAAAGCATGGGCTTATTTAAAGTACCTAGTAAATTAAAAAAGGGTTCTTTCAGATTTCTAACACCTGGTACCCTAGGTACCAATCGAAGACTTAATAATTCGCTTACCAGGTGTCACGTCTCCATGGAGCTGGTACCAAATGAGTCCCGGAGCATTTTCCTCTCTTTCACTCAATTCTCCCTTGAGATGGTGTCTCAAGAAGTGCAGGCATTCCGGCAGAAAACCAATCTGAAAGGGAAATGATCGCGTGTAGCTTGATCTCTCAGTGTTCCCAACTGGCATTTTTAAAATGCCTAACACGGCATATTAAAAAAACTGTAGGGCATTCAAATTGTGGGAACTTACTGCTCATTACTGAAGTTTTGAACAGACCTTATGCAGGTTTGTACTATTGTATACATGCACTACGATATACCTTGCATTTTTTATCAGAAAATTTGCCATTTCCCCTAATGCATGTTTACATTTGGTCCCGGCGGCGTGTCGTCGGGCCAGCCGTGACCCCACGGCCCCAGGACGGTCCTGATGTCAGGCAAGTTGGCCGCCATCCTCAGCGCTGCGTTCCTGTACCCGTCGCTCCACCCGCCCAACAGCAGCGTGGGGACCGAAACGGCGGCGGCGGCAGCGGAGGAGGAGGAGGAGGAGGAGGAGGAGGAGGACAGGGACTCGCACACCGAACCGTGCCGCCAGTACGAGTCGTACTCCTTAAGGGAGGGGAAGCCGCAGAAAAGAAGAATAATGGGTGTCGGGAATCTTGAAGGCTTTTCCTGGAACATCCTGTCGTGTATGTAGTAAGGTCTGGAGATTGGTTGCCAACCTGGTGTTGCAGCCACAGTTTTGCCCAATGCATGGAAGTGTCCGCCTCCAGTCTCTTCCTCCACTTCTCCTTCCAGGCCGGCACGAATTCAGGATGCGGTGGCAACGAGCCCAACACCTGAAACGACCACACACCAAAAAACCACACACATTTAGCACCATGTCATGTCATGGAGGGCCAACAAAGTCAGAAAAGATCAGACAATTAAAAATACAGCAAATGAAGGCCTTAATTTGTGGCATTTATCAGTTTTGTGGCATTTGTATTAACCAATTTCTAGTCAAGTTTTTCTTTAATAAAAAAAAAGCCACAGATTTTTCCCAAAAAAGCAGCCAGAATGGCATCTCTGATTCCTCCTCTCCCCTCCTGACCGGCATGACGGATGCCCAGGCCAGCATCCCGTTTCCGATGACGCACCCGCCCCAATAGTGTATGTCGTCGGTGAACCTGTTGTCGGTGGAGTAGCCCGAGATGACGGCCTTGAGCCCGGGAGGGCGGCGTGCCGACAGCTGCAGACCGTTGAACCCGCCCCAGGAGTACCCGAACGTGGCCACGCGGCCGTTGCTCCAGGGCTGGCGGGAGAGCCACTCTGAAGAAGAAGAAAACTTTCAACGCACCTTAAAGCTTTACAAAGAAGAAGAGATCAGGTTTTTATGCTTATAATACATGTATAACAATATAAACAATACTGTACAACAGCCGTTTCTTGTCTCACCGATGATCTCGCAGCCGTCCGCCAACTCCTGCTCGGCGTACTCATCCTCCAGGCTGCCGTCGGACTCCCCGGACCCCCTGAGGTCCGCCCGGACGCAGGCGAACCCGTGCGAGGCCAGCCACGGGTGCCGCAGGTGGTCGCTCGGGGACGTCCAGTCCGACTTGCGGTAGGGGAGGTATTCCAGCAGGCAGGGGAGGGAGATGCGGGAGAAGTCGGTCTGAAATGGAAGAGAGAGATAAAAAAAACTCATTGCAGGGTTGCAAGGTGTGCTATGCCACAGCCAATTTTTGGATCTTAAGCTTAAATTGCTTCTTATAATAAATGAAAAGTGTTATTGAAAAGTGTCTTATAGCCACCTTTTTTAGTGTTATTAGAATTTGTTGCTATACCTATTTAAACTTGGGCCCAAATTGAGCTTCATTTCAGATAGGACTTGGCAACTCCGATTATATCCGGAGCTTAATGTAAAACCAAGGGTGTTGATGCAACCGGAATGTCATTAAAGTATATAAGTTAATGCAGTCTGAACCAAGGAGCTCTGCAACAGGTTGCACCCTGGGATTTTGTGTCCACATCTCAAGTGATTGATATACTATGCAGTCTACTGTACCGCTTCATCTCCTTTCTCTTCAAGACAGTAGATCTTGTACGGAGCTCCACCAAACCATTTCTCCACTACCAGATTTGCTTCGCTTGACTGGGCAATGGGAAACCAAACCTGAAACAACAAGGTTTTTTTTTTTTTTAATGAACCAAGATTGTATTAGGATGTATAGTAGTGTACACCTTTATGGCAATTTTGCTCCCGTCCTTGAGTCGAACGAAGAAGTTGTTGACGTCCAACACAGAGGAGTGACCAAAGCCCCGACCGACCAGTTCAGCCCTACCGGTACATGTGGTTGGATTCTCATGTGATGCGAAATTGTAAGTAGATCGATTCCATGCTGTAGTACGTGTCTGCTTACCTTGAGTGCAGAGGTGTTTTATGGGCAGGATTCATGTTCTCCCACTTGGGTGCATCACACATCCAGCAAAAAGCTCTGTCTAGGAACGATAATCTCTTATGAACAGATGCTGCCTTTTGTCTGCTATCCCGACTGGCGCGAAGACGTTAGTTCTTTGTTAATCAAAATTTCTAATTGCGCTACCGGTACTACGTAATTAGAACCATTAAAATGCAGTTCTTGGTACATTTTGAGACACTTTCTGGTAATGTGACGGTACCGAAAGCAATGGTATTTTAAGGTTACTTTAGGTACCTTATATTACCGTAGAGCATCTTGAAACATTTTTTGACCGGATTTTAACGATTTTAATTAGTGGTACAGTGTACGTACAACTGGAAAATAGTCAATTTTTTCGAGATACCCTTCAGGTACCATCAAAGGTCCGTCAGTCACCAGTCGGGATGTCTGCACAAATCACATGAAAAAGACTGCTATGATAAGATCAAAAGCCTCACCTGACAGTCTTGGCGACACTTGTTCACACTCCTCTCCTAGTAGGTACGACTGACTTGCCTCCTGTTGAGAAGCTACTTTTACATCACTCCTTCGAATGCAACAAACAGTAGATGCTGCAGGGGAAACTGCAAAAAAGGCACAGAAAACTATTGCAAACGCTTGGCAGTAAAATAGCTGGCCCTACCCACCCACCTACCTAGTATATCTCTCCGACACATGCACGCTAGCACACACTTATCAGACGGCACCACAACAGACAGAGGGAAGAGGAGGAGGGGGGTCAACTACTGTAGTACTGTACTACTGCTAGCAAAAGTCTGAAACACGTTTTGATTCAGAACGGGAACTGGATTTTGTGTGCAACAACACACCGCAATATGTAGTTACGTAGAACCCCACTACTACAGTAGAGACTGCTGTGCTTGCCAAATTAGCATTTTTCTTTCCAACTTGCCTCTGGTAGTATGGTAAACTTTAAAGCTGCTGACCACAGACTTTGGGTGCTCGTGTAATATACATAGTACATGCATATGGGAGTCCGGCTGTACAGTACCAGTAATATAATGCTACTAGTACTGATGGCAATTAATACGTACGTACACGTACAGAACGATGTAGGGATGTTACACAACAGAAAGTGTTTAACAATGACAAACTTAATGTAGTAGTAGATTGTGATATGTACATTGTAACTACAACATATGTGCTAGTACAATCATGTTAGAGTAGCATGTCCTCCTGCTGCCAAGCGTATTTTTCATGTCCAAACAGATCCTCTCCGCTGGGGTGCTGATGATATTCCAATTCTCTCATGGCGACTGCGCTCCCTCCATCCCGAGACGAACCCTTCCTCCTCCTTCTTCTTCCCTTCCTTGCCTCCGTGGCGACCACCGCCGCCGCCGCCGCCATCCCCGCTGCCGTCATGATCCACAGCCCGGCCGTGTGGGACATGCTGAAGGCCAGGAGCGCTTCCGAGTGGGCGGCGGCATCCGCAGCGACGGAAGAGGAGGAGGAAGGGAGGTGGTAGCCGGGTAGGTTGCGACGGATGATCTGGCTGACGAGACCGGCCTGGTTCTGTAACACACATACGTGTATATACAGTACAGTATGTAGGGGGCGGAAACACAGCATCACGCAAAGACTGGAAACATGACTCAATGGACTATACGTAGTCCGAAATGCTCATTACTGCAAATCGCACGCAATGATGCATGTTGCTCTCTCCTTCTCTTTTCTTCTCACCAATTTTCCTAACACGCTGTTGAACTCCTCCTTGCAAGGCTCCCCCTTGGGAAAGATAAATGCACTGTAGTCATACACCAAAACTTTCTTTCCCACTCGAAACAGCCTCGCCGCATTGCTGATGCCTTTGCCTTTGTTTGACAGATGCTTCATGTGTTGATAGGTCAAGGTGTTCACTTCGAGAGAGTCACACACCCAGCAAGCTCCTGAAAAAGTTGTGAAAACTTATTTTCAGCTATTTCTTTTCACAAAGTCAATCTACTAACCATTTTGCAACACCCCATTCTTCACCTTTGTGGGCAAGCTGCGTGCAGGTGGATAGACAGTGCTAGTGGCCACAACCTCCAAGTGCCTAAACCTGGCCCACAAAAGAGGTGAGCCTACAAAGAACAGGTCTCGCTCCTGATCCACAATGTCATCAAATGTATCTGTGGCCTCCTCATGCTTCTTGGAGACTAGGTTGGCCCTGAGGTTGCAGGAGAACATCTCTTCCACAAAAAATGTGTAGGCAAGCCAGAATGTCATCAGCAGCTTCAGTGCACGAGTTAAATCAACATTGGCAGTGGCCCTGGGACGGGCCTGGCAGAAGATGATGGCAAAGAAATAGAATGCCTCTCTATTTGCTCCACCTTTGTCAAACAAGTGCTGTCCAGCCCTGAAGAGAGTGTGAGCCAGGAGGCAGCCGAGTGCACCAGTTGTAATGGCAGCCAACCATACCTCAAGAGTGAATGGGAGGAGAACATTCACATACATAGGGAGTGGCCTTGGAAGGCGACTGCAGATCCTGATTGATAACAAGAACGTGACTACTAGTACAATATGCTATAATTCAAAGTATGAGCAAACCTGAAAGTCATTGCATATGTCATGTAGGAAAAGTCAATGTACTGGAAACTATTGTAATTGAGAATAAGATCTCCCACTCCTACATCAGATATTCCATAGGTTACCTACAATTATATTCATGAGCTGTCTTCAAAATTGACAACAACCACAATCTTGTTCTTACTTTTCCAACGGTTCCTTCTGGCAGGATCCTCCCATCTTTGCCCCACTTTCCCCAGAGCATTTCCTTTTTTTTTACTACTTGAAATCTAACATGGGAGCCAATAATGTCCACAATGTCCAAATCAGCACCACCAATTGAACCACCACTTTTTATCCTGTAGTCAAATTTGAAGAAAAGTTTAAAGAATCGCCATATTTCTGAGAATTTGATACGTATACTTACGTATAGTACGGTATGAACCCAAAGGCAGAAACCTTTAATTTTCTTCCCTTCATAGTCCACTTACAAAAAAACTTCTGATGACCATGTCTGGTGCTGGCAATCTTCTTCACGGATCCTTGCGGACAAGACAAGAAACTGTCTCTTACCTCCCCTGAAACCAAGTTTGAGACTCCTAGAAGAAGCTCCTTCTTTATGCACTTGACAAAGCCTACCTCCTCTTTCAAGTTGTATGTACTGAACCGGCAAAGATATGCCACTTTGATTGGTTGCAATCTTACTGGAGATGACAGTTATGGTAACCTTGCTCCTATGTTCATAGAAATTCTTTGCTAGCTGTTGAATTTCTTCTGGTCTGTTGGTGAAAACTTGCGCACATTTCACCTTCTTCAGAAGATCTTTGATGTGACTGGCATCTGTAGACAGAGAAGTTATAGATTCCAGTTGGCCAAAGTTGTGAAGCCATTTTACATGATCTTGCACTAGTGAGGAGTGTGTGAGAATGACACAACTTTGGATTTTTGACAAACCAGCTAGTATCAGACACAGAGCAAGTTTCAGCTCAGTCATCATTTTGTCTCCTTAGGTTTACTCTGATAAGATGATAATGAACTTGAAAAGCTCTACGTAAGCGATAGCAGTTTCCAGAAAAAGTTCTTTTTCGAACAAACTCAATAATCGAGATATCGGAAAAAAGGGTAAAAAGGTAGTGTGGAACGACGTTCTGGTATTGTTTACTACCCGACCAATAATCCGAGGCCAAAGTGAGGCCAACCTATCGTGCGAGTGCTAGGGCGGGGCTATTTTGCGTCAATCAGGGGGGAAGACGGAGCATAAATGGAGCTTAAAAATATTTTTTAGACTTTTAGCATGCGATTGGAACCCTTACCCAGCATAACCTGAGCAAGGCCATTATTGGTAGGGTATTTAAACCTTTTTGTCAACATCGCTTAATTAACGTGATTGTGTTAAGCAGGAGCACACGCAACCCCGACCTGACATTCAAAACTACCAGTAGTACATACAGAAAGACTCTGAGCCATCCTGATAATGTGATAACCAGTCCACCTAGCAGAAGCCACCACATGTTTACTTGGAAAAAACCTTGACATTAGATTCCAGGTGCTTTACTTGCTTACTTGAGAAAGACTTGGCAAGGAAATAGTCTGGTCGGGACAGAACATAGTTTATGAAACAAGCATAGAAAAGCATGTATTTATCTCAACATTTTACACAGTTTCATAACTTTCCCCCTTTTTCCTGCCGCTCTTCTACTCGTTGAACAGTGCCATTGCCAGAGCTGCCAGGTGCCAAAGGATGACAAAAATACTGGAGTGTTATGAAGCGAAACAAAAGTGCTATCAACATACTACTACCGGTACTACTACAGTACTACAGTCCATGCACTCCACTTTTATTGACACCCTGAAAAAGTTAATGAATGCGCACAGATTCTTATCTGTATATCTTATCTTATCTTATCTTATCTTATAAGTGAAGGGATTGATAAAGGTAGCGAAAATCTCATTTGGTGTCCACAGATGCGGGACGTTACATTAAAATAGCCTGTCGTCTTGTTGCCGCGCGTACGGTTTTTTTCCATCGCCAAACAGATCCCCATTAGTGTGAGGGTACTCTCTATATTTCAAAAGATTTGTTTCTCCTCCTCTTTCTCTTTCCCTCAGCCATGGCCACTACCGCCGCGACCGCCATCCCCACAGCTGTCATTATCCACAGCCCCGCGGTGTGGGACGTACTGAAGGCCATAAGGGCATCAGCCGAATGGACATCAGCGGCTATGGAGGAGTAGGGGAGGTGGTAGCCGGGAAGGTTGCGGCGCATGATCTGTCCAATAAGGCCACCTTGGTTCTGTAATAAAGTAATAGAGTTGATTAAAAGAGATCATGGCCAATATGGTAAGGGCCTAATTTTTGTGATTGCTCATTTCTTGAGGCATTATGTTAGTCTCTTTCAAGTTTCACACCAATTTTCCTAGCACACTGTTGATCTCCTCCCTGCAAGGCTCTCCCTTGGGAAAGATAAATGCACTGTAGTCATACAACAAAACTTTCTTTCCCACTTGAAAGAGTCTTGCTGCCTGACTGACATCTTGGCCTTTGGTTGACAGATACTTCATGTGCTGATAAGTCAAAGTGCTGACTTCAAGGGAGTCACACAGCCAGCAAGCTCCTGAAACAGTCATGGAAATAAGTGATTTAAGCAACTTTTTGCTGTAACATCTTTTCTGCGAACCATTTTGCAGCACACCCTTCACCACCTGTTTGGGCAGGCTGCGTGCAGGTGGATAGACAGTGCTGGTGGCCACAACCTTGAGGTGCCTGAACCTGGCCCACATTAGGGGTGCTCTAATAAAGAACAGGTGCCTGTTCTGGTCAACAATGTCATCAAATGTGTCTGTGGCCTCCTCATGTTTCTTGGAGACCAGGTTAGCCCTGAGGTTGCAAGAGAACATCTCTTCTACAAAGAATGTGTAGGCAAGCCAAAATATCATTAGCAGCTTTAGCGCAAGAGCAATGTCAACATTGGCGGTTGCCCTGGGACGTGCCTGGCAGAAGATAATGGCAAAAAAGTAGAGTGCTTCTTTGTTCTGGCTATCTTTGCCAAACCAATGCTGTCCAGCTCTGAAGAGAGTGTGAGCCAGGAGGCAACCAAGTCCAGCTGTCACAATGACAGCCAACCAGACCTCTGGAGTAAAGGGGAGGAGCACATTTACGTACATGGGTAGCAGTCTAGGATGGCGACTACAGATCCTACCAATAATGAAAAAAGAATAATGAAAAAAGAATAATACAGTGAGACCATGACTATAATTCACAGTATTAAAACCTGAATGTCATTGCATATGTCATGTAGGAATAGTCAAGATACTGGAAGGTGTCGTAATTGAGAATGAGATCTCCTACTCCCATGTCGGACTGTCCATAGATCACCTGTAAACAAATGCTCAAGCTATCATGATAAAAAAGTGACTGGCAATCTCAATCTCAATTACTTTTCCAACAGTCCCTTCCTCCAAGAACCTCCCATCTTTGCCTCGCTTTGCCCAGAACATCTCTCTCTTCTTCATCACCTGAAATCCAACATGGGAGCCAGCAATGTCCACAATGTCCAAGTCTGCACCACCAATCAAGCCATTGGTCTTTATTCTGGATCAAATTTGGAGATGCAAAGAGGACGCCTAATTTTTAAATTTTAAAACTATTTTAAGTGATGTGTTTTTACGTGTAATATGGTATGAAGCCAAAGGCAGAAACCTTCATTTTTCTTCCTTTCAGTGTCCACCTGCAAGATAATCTCTGTAGACCTTCTCTTGAACTCTCTTTGACGGATCCCTCAGGACAAGTCAGGAAACTGTTTTTCGCTTCCCCTGATATAAAGCATGGATGAGAAAGTCCAATTCTTTTCTCTTTATGCACTTCACAAGACCTTACCTGCTTTTCCAACTTCAACGTAGTAAACAGGCAGAGCAAGGCCTGTATTATTAGGCACAATCTTGCCAGAGATGACATTTATGGTGGTCTTGCCCCTATGTATATGGAAATTCTTTGCCAACTGTCCTATTTCTTCTAGCCCATTTGCGAAAACCTGTGCACATTTTACACCTTTCATGAGATTCTTAATGCCATTGGCATCTTTAGGCAAAGAAATCGTAGGAGCTGGTTGGCTCAAACTGTGCAGCCATTGCATATGATCTTGTGTTAATGAAGGGTGCATGAGAATGACACAACTTTGGGCTAGTATCACTTGAACCAGCGTCAGAGTAAAGACAAGTTTCAGCTCAGTCATTTTGTTTCCTTTAGGTTCCCTCTGATAACTTGATAATACGAACTTGGTAGAACTTACCAAGTACGAAGTAAACCCTCATGGCTTTATAGAAAGTCTTTCTTTTTGGACAAACCCAATAATCAAAATATGGGAAAAAGAAGAGAAGAAGATATTTTTTTAGAGGAAAAAGAAAAAAATGGCCCTGTACCCTTTTAGCTGTTTTTGTTGCTACACATCACTTATGTTCTAATTAGAGGCTTTTATACTGGTACATGCAGTACAACGGATAGATAGGTATGTTCAACCAAGCATTTCACGCAGTTCCACAACATCCCTAGCTTGCACCACCTTTCTCCTCCTCCTCATCTCTGCAACGAACACACTTAGAGCGGCCGTCATCCCCGCCGCCGCCGCCGTCCACAGCCCGGAGAGGTGTCGAATGCCGAACGGGGACAGGTCCTCCCTAGCTGACCCGCTGGCACCACCCGGAGTGGACTGCAGGTGCCAGCCGGGCTCGTTGCGGTGGAGCAGGTGGGCGAAGATGCCGCCCTGCACCTGCGAGGAGACAGTACAATAGAATCTCGATATGGGACAAGCACCCAGCAGGAAAAAAGTCGTCGACATGAGATTAATCATAGAATGCTGGTGAGAATTTCTTAGGAC
>JAAUYM010092225.1_pt1 | contig 12927 bp, 9 predicted proteins | sample 7278001 | NCBI WGS metagenome assembly JAAUYM01 (sample SAMN14350224, study PRJNA611818) | marine sediment metagenome | isolation source: surface marine sediment (1.8m) | place: French Polynesia: Moorea | collected 2018-08
AAAATTACCAAGAAAAGCCCGAACAAGGATACAGTTCACGTAGTAATACATATTCGATATTGAAGCGAAAAACGTTTGACCAAAAGGAAATCTTTTAAGAGGAGGGGGGTGATAAACCAATTGTACAGGTAGTGTGTGTTGGGAAATGGGAGGAGGGTGGGTGGTAGGGAGAAGCAGGTCTGGTACTTCGAGCTTCCCATTTTTTCTCTCTCCAAATCTTGGAAAAGATGGTTCCGCTGTTGGCAGCAGTATCCACGGACGGAGGTCCTTCCGAACAAGATGGCAGGAGAGTCCCGATCCACTTTCATCCAAGCATCTGTCATTAAATAAATGCAACAGTACTTAATTAAAATGCATTTAGGAAGGAGGAGAGTCGTCTTTTTCTACCTGTCTGGGTCAGGATCTGGAGCAGACGCCTTTGAAATCTCCTCTCCAATGGTGGATGAGCCTGCCTCTCCCCTGATAATGAGCGAGCGCGATGCGCGTGGTGTTGGTGTTGTTGTTGTTGTTGTCGTTGTTGTTGCTGTTGTCGATTGACTTTTCCGACTGTTACTTGGGCTCAGCCTGGGGCTCGGTCGGGCGACGGCAGCGGCGGACGCCTCGTGATGACGATCGATCAAGATGCAGAGGCCATCCGTCTCCGGACCTGGATGCTGTCTGTCGCTCTTCCCCCTATGCTCGGCGGCAAGGGCTGACCTGGGCCAGTCGTGTGACTCGGAATTTTTTTTTCTTCCCCTTTCTTTATCAATTAACTCCCGTCGACAAGCTAAAAAAAAATTAGTTGTCGCGTTCAGCAATGCACCGGGGCGCCGTCCATCAGACCCACGCCGTCCAACCCTCGTACATGAGCGCCAGGTTGTCCAGGCTGGTGGCCTCCCTGATGACAAAGTCCACCTGCTCCTGCACGCTGGCCCTCTTGAGCGCGTCCGGCTCGCGGCCCTCCAGCTTGAACCGCACCCTCCGCAGCACGTTCAAAGCGAAGGCGTTCTTCTCCTCGGAGGTCTTCTGCTGCTGCAGCCTCCCGCTCCTTTCCCCTCCTCCGTCCTTGCCCGCCTCGTCGCCGTCCTGCCTGCGACTCTCCGTCGACCGCTTCACCTTAAAGGCCTCCAAGTTCTCCTCCTTGAAGAGCTGCGAAAAGTCTACGATGTCGTCGTAGATGGTGGGCACCAGCTCCTTCAGCTTGTCCGTGATGGTGGTCATCTGCCTCACGGAGGCCTCCGTCTGCTCTTCCTGGCGTGACTCCCTGATCAGCTGGCTTACCTGTAGACGGCGAAAATGCAGTACAAGTTAAGCTACTACCTTACGATAGAATCTGGCCTAAATAGCTTGCCAAAATCATAGTCCTGGTCCTAAGATTTGTGTACAAATAGGTAGTAGTGCAAAGTACGATAGGAAAAATTATCCTAGTTCCTGCGGACATGCGTTCCTTCTAAAGACTCACCAGATCTGAAAATGCCTTGTACTTCTGCAGGAAGTTGGCGACTTCCGGGATGTCGTAGTCCTCCGACTTGGAGATGGTCTTCAGCAGTGCGCCCACGTCCGCCATGAGTTTCTGGTGCTCCGTGATGGCGCCGACCAGGTCCCTGCTGGACTGCTGGAGGGAGGGTACCAGGGCCTGGCACTTGCCCGTCTCCATGCGGAGTTGCTCCTTGGCCGTCCTCACGCGCGTGGAGATCGCCTCCTCCGTCTGCCGGATCCAGTGGGAGTCGATCACGTCGCCTAGGTTCGATGAATGATTAATCCACTCCAACTCGTTTCCTGCTTTGCTGCCTCATCATGTCACCCATGATGTCTTGTTTTCTAACCAGCAATTTTTAAAAATAAAATAATAACGCAGTAGTAAACTCACCAGCTGGCGGACTCAGTGTGAAGAGGCTGAGCTCCTGCTCACTGAGTGCGCCAATGTTGTGCGTCTCCTTGAGCGCCGCGCTCTGCTGGCAGTCGCCGAGGAGCGCCATGAAGGCGGAGTCGGCGGCGATGGACTCGCGGGACTGCGTCGTCCGGAGGGCCTCGTGGTGGAGGACGCTGCTGGCACTGCTGCTCACCGACTTCAAAATGGCCGTCAGGTTCTATGATTGAAAAGGCAAAAATTAAAACATTTATCTGATGGGTTTTTTTTTCGCTGAAGTTTCGCACCTTAAGGGATTCCATTTCCGAGACGAAAGAGGTCGTGTACGAGTCAAAGACCTCCCGCAGGTCAGGATTGGCGCCACAGGCCCACTTCAGGCGTTGCTCCACGGTACCGTTAAGCTCGTGATATCTGTGAATGTTTCGAGAAAAAAAAAGATCAAAGATAGTGTCCTCTTGGTTTTTGTTCCAATTTACTTCAGGCAGGTACCTGGACTGGATTCCGGTTGTGACTTCCTCGTTGAGAGTCAGGAGGACGGCGATGTAGTTGTTCAGCTCAGCCAAGAAATTCTGCATTAAAATTATTTTTTTTTATCGTGAATGGATTCAACAGTACAGCAAATGCACTATCTCACCTGTCTTGTCGGCTGGACGACCGTAATCTCGGATGAGGGCGGAAGAAGGCCGTCGTGGAACCACTGGAAAGAGTTCCTCTGCAGCTGGTTGATCTGCAAACTCGACTGCAGGGCCTCTACGTTCTGTTCCAGATACTTGGCCACCTCCAGACGCCGCATCACCGACACCAGGTTGTCAAGTTCCAAGAGCAGAAACCTATTTTTCAATATATAGACATTACTGAGTTCCTGTACTTTTTATTTTTCGCTCTTAAAGTCGTACGTACTGCTCGGTTATGCTATTAAACGAGCAGTACGTAACCAAACCACTGTACCAAACAAAGTAACCTTTAGCACGGTTTCCCGATAGGCTGGACATGTACAGTAATTCTAGAATTCGGATTATTTAAAACATGACCATAACTTATTCATGATTAATCTTTTCATAGAATAACTATCAAGTACCCTGCCGCAGGTCTCTGAACAGTCTGTTCTTGTTCTTAACTAACCTGCTTCTGTCTTTTCCAGGGAGGGCCAGCCTCCTGTCCATAAAGGCCTTGGCAAGCTCCTCCAGGCTGAGCTTCGGGCTAGATCCCTTCTCGGGCAGGTTGGTCAGCAGGGAGGGCTCTGCCTGCTGCATGTACTGGCACAAGAAGGTGGCCAGTCCAGTGCTTCCAGCTCCAATTACTTGCCTGCAAAAGGGACATTTGATAATAGCATACATGGTTTTTTCGGGGGTTGCACTACCAGTTACAGTACGAGGTGTGCAGCATTTGTAGCACAGCACCTTTTGTAAAATTCTGCAAGGAAGAGCTTGACTGGTCTGGCGATTTCGTCACCCGTGGGGAGAAGCTGACCGAAGCTGTCAGGATAACCTCTGAAAATGGTGGCGCTCCTCGTGCACATGGAGAAATACTCTTTGATCACCAGCAATCTGCAAAATAAGATAACAGTTGAGGTGTATAATCCATATGACTTCTTTCTGTCTAAAAAAAAGTCACCTGTTCATGAAGGTCGTTAGGTCCAGCAACTCGATGAGGTCTGGCCTGATAGACTCTGCCGTGAGCACGTCGGCCTTGGCGACAACGTCGATGCCCGCCACCCACTCCTCCGGCACCTCTTGCAGCGCCTCCGCAGCAGCCGCTCTCAGTTCGCACAACGCCGAGTCCACGTTGTTGAAGAGGGTGTCAAAGGCCAGGAGCAGCATCTGGCCCGAGCTCATCTCGCCGGTGGAGCCAACCGTGACCTTGTTGCCAGCGATGTCGCCGGCGTCGGTGCCGCCGTTCTTGTCTGCCGCAAAGGCCTGGCCGGAGATCTGGCAGATAAGCTCAAGGTACCTGAGCTTCACGCTCCGAGCAACACTCACAGTCGCTTCGTTTGCAGAAGGCATCCCAGAAGCTTTAAAAAAGATTGGTGCATTACATTAACAGGTGCTGACAAATAATCACTAAGTAGTCATTAATTAATTAATTAGCTCCTCATTTTGAGCAGTGCTATTTTACCTGCATAGCGAATTTCCACCTGGAGCTCTTGGATCAGCTCTTCCAGACTGAGTCCCGCGTCACTGATGATTCCGTTCAGTTGCAGTGCCAAGTTCATAGCTACGCATGTCGGAGGGAAAGCGATATGTATCAGACAAATGCTATTTGTTGTGAGGCGAGGTAATTTACATACCTGAGGGGTCCTCGTTTTGGAAACTCTTTAGTCCCTCTGGCAGGACAATTCCAAAGAAACTGGTGTTGAAGTGCTGGAGCTGCTTGATCACAGCGTGCAGCTTGTGGAGCACATTTCCAGAGACACTTCCATGAGGATACAGCCCAAGAATATCCATGGCATCAAGGATTTGTGTAATGAGCCCGATCTGTGAGGATAAGAGTTTATTGCCGATTTTACAAGTGTAAGCTTTGGCATAGAGCACCTAACGTACTATGAGCACAGTACTGTACCTGCATGTGTATTTCGTCTGCCAAGAACCATTCTCCATTGTCGGAGGTGACGTCCAAAAAGCCCCCGTCTTCTGCCTGTTGCGCAGCTGTCTCCAAGGTGACAAACTTGCGGCAAACCTGCGTCAAGCTGTGGCCGACGAACAAGTCGCCCAGCAGATGTTTTACCTGGACAAAACGTGTGGGAAAAAACTTTTAATAGTGTGAAATTATGACCTGATTTCAACTAATTAACTCCTACCTCCTGTGATTCATTGGCAAGGTACTGTTGCAGTTCCAGACTGGTGGCGCTCAGGTGCGCCAGGGCCTGCGCGCTGCCCTCGATCTTCTCCCTGCTCATCCTCTGGAAGACGTTCTGCAGCCGGAACTCAACCTCCCTGGCCCAGCTCTCCATCTGCATCGCCACGCCGGCCACGTGGTGTTGTCGCAGCTGCCTCTCCTCGCTCTCGTCAGCCAGCTCCCCAGCGAATTCGGCTGCCAGCTCCTGGCACTTGGACACCGTGAAGTTTTCCGACAGCTCATGCGCCCACCGCACGTAGAGGGTGGAACGGTGGCGCTGACGGTAGGAGCGAGGATAGAGGGAGGAGACGCCGAAGTAGTGGTTCAGCAGCTGCAGGCAGGCCAGCAGGTTCTGCTTCAGCTTCTCGATGCCGATACAGAAGCTCCCCTCCACCGTCTCGAACTGCTCCAGCAGCTGGGCCTGCCCGGCATTCTCCAGGAACTCCTTGACCAGTCGACTTGTGGCGGAGGTGTCCGTGAAGGTCTTTGTCACCTCCGCCGTCCAGGCTGTCAGCTGCTGCCCGGTGACAGCCGACACTGCCCTCTGGTGCAGATGAGCCCATCTCTCAGTCTCCTCCACGAAGGAGTCGATGCGGGTCTGTGAGACTTGGACGGCCGTCTCCATCAGGCTGTGCTCCACGTAGCGGCTGTGCAGGGTGTATAGGCGGTGGTTCGGGTTGGCCTCGGCCTCCTTCAGCACGGACATGGAATGGTGCATCTGGGACAGAAATTCTGTGAGGGACTCTGTTCCAGCGTGGATGTCTAGCCAGCCGAGCAGCCCGTCTTCCATCTTGGCGACGACCTTCGCGAGCGAGACTTTGTGTTCCATCCAGATCCCCTTCATCTCGGCCACCCGCACGGCAAACATAGAGAACGTGATCTCTGACTGCATCTCCCTCTTGTCCTGCAGGTCCATGCCCAGGTCGTTCTGTCGGCCACCGTAGAAGGCGCCGGCCACCCCCATGTCCACCCCAGGCGTCCAGTCCACCAGAGGATCGTACACGAATGCCTCCAGCAGGGTCAGAAGCGTTTCTCTCCCCTTCTTCAGGACCTCAAGTGCCGCCTCGCACGAGTTGCGGAAGAGACCCTCCACGCCCATCAGACCGAAGATGGAGACGACGTTCTGGGTCAGCCTGCAAGGCACCTGTTCGGGGATGCGCAGATTCTTTCCCTTCTCGAAGCAGACGTTGTAGTCGATATGAATAATCTCGCCGCGCTCCAAATCAAGCAGAAGGTTGTCCATGTGGCGGTCGCCCAGTCCAATAATGTAGCCAATGATGGACATGACAGCGAAGGAGATGGTGAGGTTGTTGACAAGCGAGTACCAGTGGGAGGCATCGGCACTGTAGAAGACAACCTCCTGGCTGAGGATGTTGCTCGGGGTCTCCTTCACCAGCTCTTGCATCACCTGCTTGAGGATGGCAAGGGGCCAGGCACGCCGATTGTCCAAGTTCGTGACGCCACCCTCTCTCAAGAGCGGGTAGACCTTGCTGTAGAACCTCTCGGCTGGCTTCTGAAATGCGGCTCCCTTAGTGTTGGCGGCACCTCCAGCTTTGTCGCTCCCGGTGGAAGGGAGCTGTTGTCGCTGCTGCCACTTCTTGAAGAGGGAGAACATCGGGGAGGCACCTCCCACCCACTGGATGAGACCTGACCGAGGCCCAAGCGGGATGACAGTGTAGTGCCTCGCCTTCAGGGTCTTTTTCTGCTTCTTCATCAAGATGTTGGAAATGGAGAGGAACTGCATGATTCTCTCATCCAAGTGGAGGTCTTCCAAACCCTTGAAGAGGTACGTGTATCTTCTGCCGTCACTTCCCTGAAAGGCAATCCTCTTCGGTTTCGTCTTGGTCAGCAGGATCGCCATGTTGTTTTCGATGGCTTCCAGTGTGAGGTTCTGCTGGCTGTGGATGCCGGGCATCGGGATGCGAGACTTCTTCAAAGTAGACAGGGAGGGGCTCACATCCGAGAACTTCAAATTAGTTTGCGTCTGAAGCTTACTGCCCAGGTTGTTCTGTAGCTGAGAGAGGAGGCCCCAGCTCTCTTTCGGCTTCCCTGGGTTGACTGGGTTCTTAACCTTAGCCATCATGCTCTTGATGAAGGGACTGTACTTCTTCATGAACCACTTTTCGTGCGGCGTCTCTGGCTCCTTGCTAGTCATGGCATGCACCTTATCAAGCACGTAGATGAGCGGGCGGAAGATAATGTTGTACTTGTCGAGGACCAGCATCTTCTTCTCTTCCTCGCTGAGTGTGTCATTGAGCTCCAACCTCTTGGCTTCGTCCTCCATCCTCTTGATTCTCTTCCCAACGTCATGGCTGTACTGAAGGAGAGTCCCCATCCACAGCTCATCCCACAGCAAGGAGATACGCTGCAGCTCGTCCACCAGTCTCTTCACCTGATCGACAGAGGTTGGCCCGCTTTTCTTCATGGCTTCCACGATCCTGGCATAAGCACCCTGCAGGGTTGCCTCCTGCTCGCTGATGACTGTTGCTCCACCCTTCTTCCTTTGCTCCTCCTTGTCCATCTCACTCTCCACCGCCTCGTCAATGTAGTCGTCTTCATCCACATGGACCATGAGCAGCTTGGACATGTTATCCGTTGCACTGGTGACCTCGCCGGCCCCAACTACAGCTGGAAAGATGATGAGGTGCGGAAAGTCCTTTGCAATCCTGCACAGAAGGTCAGAGATCCTGCTCCGCACCACCTGGACTGGGTGGTTGAGTCGAGAGAAAAGCTGTGGGATGATAGCCTTCCACCTAGCACTTGGCGTCGTCTCCAACCCTCGCTGCAAGCTCTCCTGCAGTTCCAGAGCATGCTTCACCGTCAGTTGCAGCAGGTGAAGGGTTGCCACAATGAGCATATCCTCCCTGCCCCCGTCACTCAGAGCCACATACTGGAAGAAGGCATCAACGGCGATCTCATGATAGAAGTAAGCCCGCTTCTGCACCGTAGCCCAGAGGGCATGCAGCCGATGGATGGAGTCCTCTGAGGAGGCCCTCAGCGATGGGCAACCCCTCAGTTCATTCTGCATAAACTCGTACCGGTTCGAGTCGACCTTGGCATTCCCCACGTTGTCCAGGTGGCACCTCTGCAACAGGTGGAGCACCTCCTCCCGCCGCTTCGCATCAGGAACGACTTCTTCCACTTCCTTGACCTCTTCTGGAGTAAGACTGATCCCGCCGGACTTCTCATAGTTCCCCAGAACCTTCTCTCCCAGGGAGAGAGCCCATTCGCCGAATGAGTGCCAGAGCTTGGCCAGGTCAGGTGATTGCACCACAGCGAGCCTCAGCAGCCTCCCCACAACTATCTCCGAGTCGGTGGCACTGTCCACCAGCGGGAGGAAGTCCAGGACGCCGGTCAGGTTCTGCTCGAGCTGGAGGACATGTGCGACAGTGGCCCCACCACCGCTGCCGCTGGAGGTCACTGCCTCCGGGTAGACCTTGTCGAGCAGAGCGAGATCCTCCCTCAGCCAGCGGGAAAGGGAGAGAAGGGAGCGTGAAGAGATGGAGAGCAGCTCCGGGTTGGTGGAGGTCGGCTCGTGCTGCTGCTGGAGGTAGAGGGCTGCGCCGACGCTGCTGACGATGCCGCAGGCCGTGCTCACTGCCAGCTCCTTCTCTGAAGACAGGAAGCAGAGCTTGGAACACTGTCGCAGAGAGGCAGCGCGCTCCACTGACAGCTGCATGGAGAGCAAGTCCAGCTTCTTCAGAAAGTCGGGCATCTGTACAGTGCTGGTGAGGGAGCCTCCCAACAGTGACCGCTGCAGGTGATAGTTAGCCAGCGTAAAGTTCTCCTCCTTTCTGGCTTGCCTCGCGATCTCCAAGTTCAGTGCAGAAATCTGTAAAAGTAAGTAGTAGTATTACGTACATTAGTAATTCATTGTAAAGTTAAAGTTACTGACTGAACAACATTATGTAAAGTTAAAAAAAACCTAAAGCAAACATTTTATGGAAGTTTAGTTAACCTGAACCAATTAATATTAAATTAAATATGTTGTTTGCAAAATAAATATTTTTCCCTACCTGAAAGTGAGGTTTGGCATCAGCTTTCCAATATCTGACGAAGTATTCACTCCACTTCTTGATGAGGAGGAGAACATCGGTCGTGTGACAGCGCTCCTTGAAGCAGAGGAGAGATGACAGGCTCCCTCCAGGCTTGTGCTGGATCAGGTTGGTCAGTTCCTCGTTCACCTTGGCCATCACAGCGATCTGCTGGTCCGAGTGGACTGTGGTCACGCGGTCACTCATCAGGATGCGGAGGTTCTCTCCCAGCACCTTCAGGGCCTTGTTTAGCTTCTCGCTCTCCGACCATGAGGGCAGCCTCTTGAGGTTCCTCTGGAAGCAAGCGGCCGCGTTCAGCAGGAGTAGGTGAGAGGAGAGGATGAGTTCCTCTGTGGAGGCCGACTGGGACTGGCCGGCATCTCCCATCTCTATCAGCCCGCCCTCCTTCCACTCTGCCAGCTGCACCGTCCCGTCCTCAAATTGGCTGAGCGCCTTCAGGCAGTCCTCCTTCAGGGAGGACTTCTTCAGGGCAAACTTCTCCCTATGCAGTTTCATGAAGGCCTCAAACTCCTCATGCTGGCAGAGCCCGAGGTGGCCTAGAAACAGCTCGTTTCCGACAACTGACAGGGCCGCCTCACCCAGGGATGACTGAGACATCTCCCCCTTCAGGATGCTCTGGAACTGTGCAATGCCCTTCTCAGCGCCGCCGTCAACGATGTCAGCGAGGCACTTGACCCAGCGGTACTTCTTCCCCACCTTCTCCCTGCACCACCCGTACAAACCCAACAGGCCGTCACTGTTCCCCAGCCTGGCAAGGGCAGAGGCCAGGTACGCCACCACCAATGGGACCTGGTTGTCTCCTTTGCTGCTCTTCCCCTCCTTCAGCTCCTGTAGTGCATGAGTCTTGGAGGCGACTGCCAACCTGGGTAGTATGTCATATGCATTTTGGACAACATAGGCGAAGTCACCGATGATGTAGGCCAACTCGATGACGGCCACTCTCAGTCTCGACAGCCACTCCAGACATGTCTTTTTGTTGGCGCTGAAGAAGGTGGCGATGGTCTTGGAGGGAGGGCTGAGGGTGATGGCGCTGCCATCAAAGGCATTGCTAAGTGTCACCTCCAAAGTGCGATGGAACTCTAGGAGCTTGTGACACTCCCCCAGGTGTATCTTTCCCTTTACCTCCTGCAGGCTCTGCAAGACGTTCCTGATCACCCTTTCGATAGTAGTCAGTGTGTCCTGTGGCTTTCCCAGTGGCGTCTTCAGCTTGTTGTTGACACAAAACTGTGAGACACCTATCGCAATCCACAGGGACCTGAGATCTTCGTTGGTCATCATCGAAACACTTTTAGTGCCGGGAGGAGAGTGCATCTCCATATGCCTCCTCACCTTTTCTTGGTGATAGTTGGGCGTCGTGGGGCCCTTCAGAATTGCCTCGATGAAGGCCTTGAAGTCGTTGGGGGACAAGGTCTTGAATTCTGTCTGGAGAATGGCCCTCCTCTCCTCACACAGGCGAGAGTCTGACGAGAGCTTTTCGTGCAGCTGCTGCTTCCAGTCCAGGAGGAGTGGAGGGAGCTTCTGGAGTAATTCCCCTCCCTTCTGGCGCACTTGGGGCCACACCGATCGCAGGTGAATGCTGAAGGTGGAGTGCATCTCCAGAAGTAACTTCAAGTCCAGCTTGTCCAGTTCGAAGGCTCCTAGCAAGGTTTGGACCATGTCCAGGAGCTGAAGAACGTCTTCTTTCTTCTCTTCTTTCAGTGATTGCTTTAGCACAGTGTTCAGGATTTCCTTGAAGCTGTCGACATCTTTGAGGTGGCGAGTGTAGTTTCCTTGGTAAATCACATCCAGTAGTTTCTTTACCCAGTCCAACACTAAGCTTCTGGTGGCGTAGGAGAGGTCTTCCCTTCGCAGTAGTTTCTGCATGGTTCTTAGCACCTCTACAAAGTAGCTTGCGTTGGGTGAAGAGACCGCATTCGGGGAGATGAGGGAGCTGCTGGAGACAAAGAAGCCATGGGTGCAGCTGTGTGAGAACAGGGTTTTCACGACGGCATGGTGGATCCACGGACTTGAAGCAACGAGTGCCGCGTCATGGATGCCGGAACGGTTGTTCAGCAGCTGGAAGATGGACGGGTCCAGGGCCCACATGCTGAGGACGGAGCCCTTTGCTACTATTATCTGAGACAGGGAAGCAAGGACGAAGAAGAATGCAGCCTCGAGCTGCCGGTGCGTGAATCGCTGGTCCTTGAACTTGTTGTCTTTCAGGAATCTGTCGACTCTTCCCAGCTGGTGGAGGGATTCTTCGAAGAGAGAGATGAGATGGCCATAGACTTCTTGCAGGACAATGATGTTTTTTGAGTTCAGCAGAATGCGAAAGAGATCCACGGCTGCTCCCCTGACCCTTTTGTCAAGAGACAGCATGGCTTGCAAGACGAATGACTGAGGGCTCAGCATGGTCTTCAGGAGTTCGTTCTGCAACGGTTGGTCAACGAGGTGGAACATCCTGGTCAGAAAGTAGATCACAGCCTCTTTGCTGGAGTAGGAGAGGCGTCCGAACAAGTCCTGGTTCACAGCGATGAAGGCCTTGATCTTTGTGCGGTGTTGCGCAAACAAGGAATCGATTCTCTCCAGCAGCAAGATAAGAGCGTGCTGCCCGGCAATCAGGATGTTCTCACTGAAGCACTTCTCCAGGGTCGTGAGGAAGCAGTCGAGGATGGTTTCGCACCAGACCGAACTCTCGGGAGGGAGGAAAGACACGGTGCTGTGTGGGCTCTTCAAGCAACTCAGCACAGTGTTGAAGACTTGGACCAGGGAAATAATCCGCTCAGAGAGGTGCTGGAGATCCTCTCTGCTGTCAGTGGTCTTGACGTCTTGCGAGAACACCTCCATGTCTTCCATGAATTGCCTCAGGAGGCTGCTGCTGAATTCCATGTCGATGATCCAGTACGAGTGCCACGAAAGCAGCACCTCCGAGGTGTGCAACCTCACTGCCGGCATCTGCGAGGAGTCTATGTGCCATCCCACCAAGATGTCGACCACATCCTGAAAAATCGGCTCGAAGAGCTTCGGCCTCCACTTGGAGACTTCCTGGAGCGAGTCCACCAGGGCCAGCATGATGTTGCCGTTCTCCGTCTTCTCCAGCAGGTCCTGCAGGTCCGTCATGATGCGCTGGATCTCCTGCTCGGCAAGGTTGGGTCTCATCCGCAAGAAGGATACCAGACTTCTGAGGAAGTAGACCTGGAGCGTCTCCTTCTTGCTCTTGTCGTGGGCCTCCCACAGCAGTCGGTAGAACTTCTCGAAGTCCTGCTGGTCCGCCAGGACAAAGCCGATCTTTCCCAGGGCCACGGCCGACTCCTTCTTGACCTGCTCCCCGTGCTTGCTGTAGAAGACGTCGATGATTGCGTCGCAGAGGACGTCGGTCGCCCTCTTCACGTACATCCTGTTGTCCGGGTGGACGATGGACTCGCTGATCTGGTAGGCCAAGGCGATGGACACAGTGGGGCTGGACTCCCTGATCAGCTTTCTCTGGAGCGTGGACAGTCGCACGTCCTCCAGCACGTAGGAGAGGGTCTCCTTGTCGAAGCTCTCCCTGAGCCTCGCGGACACGCACCCCAGGTTGGGCTGCCCGTTTGGGGTGGCAGACCCTGCTGGAAGGGCGGCAGCGGCAGCTGCGCCGTCCTGTGCAGGGCGAAAGCCCGCCGGCCCCCTGTGCTTCCCCACGGGCGGTGGAGGGTGCTGGAGCTGCGAGGACGACGAGGCCATGGCGACCTCCGAGGTCGGCGAGTCCTCAGCCCATGGCGGAGTGGCGGCGGAGAGGGAGAGGGAGAGGGCGCCGCCGACGTCGACGACGGCGACGTCGGCCGTCCCGGCCGCCGCGGGGACCAAACTCGGGGGCGGGAAGGGCCACGTCTGGGGAGGGCGGTCTGGGGCCTTGGGAGCTGCTTCCCACGACATGCAGCTGCGGGGGGAGGAGGCGGTGGAGGGGGCCAATCTTGCGCCCTGATCAGGTTGCGGTGGATGTCTTCAGCAGCTGCCCTCCCTGGCCCTCGAGGGTCGGTCATGGGGACGGAGGAGGAGCAGGAGGAGCAGGAGGAGGTGCAGGAGGAGTCCCTCTTCCCTCCCGACTCGAGAGAGCAGAGGCAAGGAAGGCGAGGCGAGGCGAGGTGAGGTCGACGTCAGAAGAGGCGATCGTGTGAAGACAACAAGTTCTTCGTTCGGATCTAGAGATGGGAACGAGCCTGGCCCGAGTCC
>JAAUYM010009109.1_pt1 | contig 12925 bp, 15 predicted proteins | sample 7278001 | NCBI WGS metagenome assembly JAAUYM01 (sample SAMN14350224, study PRJNA611818) | marine sediment metagenome | isolation source: surface marine sediment (1.8m) | place: French Polynesia: Moorea | collected 2018-08
CGGAAAGATAAGTCTGCTTCACATCCAACTTTTTATTCGCTGTCTCTCTCTCTACTCTCTCCATCTCTTGCTTGAACTTCTCCGTGAAAATTTTTTTTTCCTGGCATTTTCTCTCCCCATTTTCCCTTCTCCCACTTCCATACATTCTTCCACGGTTGGATGGGAAGGAAGGAGGAACAGGCAAAAAATGGCCCTATCCTCCTCCCCCTCCTCCCCCTCCCATCTAACCTTTTGGAACTGATGCGCATCCCTCTTCTGGGGGTCCCTTTCCTCTCCTTTTCCCTTTCGGGTTTGCATGCCTCTCCTCATTTCCCCACATCCATCCTATGAATTTTTTTTCTCTCTCTCTACGTACTACTACAAGTATGGTAGGTGCATTGACCTCTCCAGCTTTGAGAAGTAGGAGAGGGAGGTGGGGGGGGGAGCTCGGCTCTGTTACTCTCTCCATCTTCTTCCTTTCCTTTCCTTCCCTCTGGTCCATTTGCAGGGGCAACGTCGTTACCGGAGAATCCCCTCCTCCATCCAGGCAACATCATTGACGACCGTCTACCTAGGGGCAGGGGTTTCCAACCACTTGTGGTAGCGTATCAGGGCATGTTTTAAAGTGTGCAGGGGTAGTAGTATCAGGTACTGCTGACGTGCCAAGACGGTTTAAGTTGGGAACCTCTTTTCTGTGCGGAGGAAGAAAAAAAGGGGTTTTCTTTTTATCTCGAGAGAGAGAGAGAGACAAATCGAGAATCTGCGATGTCCATTTCCAGACAGAGAGAGAGAGAGAGATTTTCTTCTCCTCGTGCTGCTGTCAACTTTTTTTTCTCTCCCTCCAAGTCATGCACTCTCCCTCCCCACTGACAAACTCTCTTTCCTTTGACGACGCTTTTTCGGGCTGCCACTCATTCACTTTTAGGGGTTTTTTCCTCCTCCATTTAAAAGTACTGTCGATCTCCATTACATGACACAGCAAAAGATTGCTACTTTTAATGCTTTTTTTTTAATAATAATAAAAAGTAAACACAGTTACATGTATAGTAATCTTTCACTGGCAACTTTGTGTGCTTAACCTACGGTACACACAATTGGTGTTTTCTTAAGTTTTATTTTTTTTCCATACAAAATTTGTAGGAAATTCTGCTTGCTTTTAATGAGACCTAACTTATGAACGGTCCGAGCCTCCGGCCATTCTCTAAGAGTCATACTCACTCACGTTTTCTCCTTCCTCCTCATCTTTCCTCCTCCTCATTCCTCTTCCTCCTTCTCTTCCTCTTCCTCCTGAGTGAAACTGCCATGTGGGCATGCCCAACCATTACCCAAAAGTCTCTCCCGCTGCCCTCCACCTCCTCTTTCCCTTTCTGGTTTCTTCCTCCTCCTACCAAGTAAGCAAGCAAATGGAATAGGACAAGAACGAGAGAGAGAGAGAGAGGAAAAAAAGAGAAATTTGTCAGCTTGGGGAAGGAGAGATACATGAAGACGACGAAAATGTGTGGATTAAAAAAAAATTGATGCGACACTAGAAGTAAAACTTGACTAAGTCTATACGTATTTCCCCAAGATGGGCGATCCTATGTAGAAGTCTCCTTGGCAAAAGTTCGGTCAGCCATCCTGGTGGAACAATTTATCACAAGTCATTAAATCTCTTCTCTCCAAGCAGGAGCAGCGCACGAGCTGACTCCTTGGGCGGAGGTGGTGGCTCCGCGGCGGCCACAAACAAGAACAGAACATTGCCTGGAGAGCATGCAACAAAGTGAAAAGAAAAAAAAAACGATTTTTCTCGCAGGCCAAAAAAATCATGTCCATTATTTCATCTCCTTTGGAGGGAGCGTGCGTCAGCGCTAAAGAGTGCAGAGAGGACGCGAAGGATCAAGGAAGGAAGCCGCATTTTTTAGGAGAAACTTCACAAGTGGTAGGAGAGGAGGAGGAGGAGGAGGAGGAGGAGGAGGAGGAGGAGGAGGAGGAGGAGGAAGGAAGAAAGGAGAGGAAACACGCAACATCAGCAGCAGAGATTTCAGCAATTAATTTCGTTCAGACAAAAAGTCTCTTTCTCATTCAAAGCCCATTTTTTTCAACTTCTTGGAACATTTGATGACCTCAAGAGAGGATGTTGTTGGTGCAATTCAAGCATCAGTCAGCACCAGAAAACTCGATTTTTCCCTCCTAAATGTGCGGGAAGAAATTTGTTTTATACAGTAAAGATTCTTGTTCTCAAGAGTCTGAAATTTTGTCTTCCTCTTCTGGCTCAGAAATTCCATATCCTCCAACATAGTAGTAGGTACTACGTGCAGTGCCCGAAAGTGCAAGAGGTTACGGGCCTTTCTTCTCCTCTTCTCTTCTGGGATGGAAGGAAGGGAGGAAGGTGGAATGGAATGTGTTTTTTTTTAACGGAAGGATCGAAGGAGCGTCCACTTTCATCCTCTCTCGATACCCATCGCCTTTGCAGGCCAAAAGAGAAGAAGAAGCAATGATGAGGAAGAAGTTACAGCAGAGCTCCGATTTAAATACAATTTCACTGCACCTTTTTTTTAAAAAGAGAAGTACGGTGGAAGAGTTTTAAGAAAACACAAATTTGGTCACTATGAAAAATGTCTACTTCCGTATAGAAAAGTAAAAAAAAAACCTAGAGTGAAAGTTTACTGTATTCGCAGCAGCAGGAGGAAATGCGATATCGCCACGGGAGGGTGAAAAAAAAAACTCTCACTTTGATCACGAGGCTTCATCCATAGCGAATTGAATTCTTCCTCTCCTCCTTCTCCCTCCCCCCCCTCTCTCCATGTACTACAGTCAATGCATGTGTGAGCAGTAGAAACTCGAGCCTGTTGCATTTATCAAACATGTATACTGACGATGCATCTTGGCTTAATCCTTTTTTTAATGATGATAATAGAGAAGTGGGACTCTGATTGGAAAGTTCTGATTCTCCTTTCCCCCCCTCTTCCTTTTCTCTGCCTGTGGGCCCTCCTTCTCCCATAAATATTTTTCCACCTTCCTCCACTCAATTTCAAGGCAATGGCCCTTCTCTCTCCCCCTCTGATATCCATTTACTCCTCCTCCTCCTCCTTCTCTCACTTTCCCCTCTTATCTCAGGACGATGGAAAAAAAACTTTTTTTCTTCTTCTTCTTCCTCAACTGGAAAAAAGTGCCGCCGACTTCCTCCCCTGCCTTTAAGGGAGGCAAGATCTGAATATTCTAATTTTCGACGCAGCATCAAGTATTCACCACACGTCGCCCGTCTTCTCTCGCGAGTTTTTTTTTTACCGCGAGCATCGATTTCTGCTACACACGGACAAGTTTGGGTCGCTGCTGTTGTCTTCCTAAGAACATATATATAAACTAGACTTAAAAACTGTATATATAATTAACGTGCATCAGACCACATAAGCAAATTTTACTGTACACACTAGGTATAACCTCTTGTATGCAAACCCGCCGTGTGGAAAAGAGAGTGTCTGGACGTGTCCGGCATCCACATTTCTGCATCTCTCACACACACAAGCACATGGTATATTTTTCTGACTTTTTAAGATTCTCGCCATCAAAGCTCTGGCGCCAACGAGAACCCGAGACATTTCAACAAAAATGGAAATTAGTACATACTACTTGGTGAAGAATTTTCAGCTCAATGTTCAGTTGTTCTTCTGCCTAATCCAAAACATTAGAGCCTCGTTGAAGTCGTCCTTCCTGTCCTTTCCCCTGCGTCTCATGGAGTTCTTCCCACTCCCCTCCTTGTCCAACTTCTCGTCCTCCTTCTGCTTCCTCTTCTGGATCCAGCTGAACACCCTGTTCACCAGATCGTCCTTCTCCTCCTTGCCCCTTCCATGACAAAGTTTGTGATTAGAATTTTGTGGGGTAGAAAAAAAAAGTAAGCGTAAGTAACAATAGAAAGAAAGTCCACACCGTCCCGAGTCTCTCTCCTTGGAGTTGGAGTTCCTTTCCTTCCCCTGTTCGAAGATGGTCACCCTGCGGTCAACCTCAAGATCCTTTTCCATCGACTCCTCGTCCTTCTCATCCTCCTTCTTCTTCACGTTCTCTTCAGAGGGCTCCTCCGCCTCGCCCTTAACCAGAAAGAGCAACAAATACATTATTATAATGCTATATAGTTATAATACGGTACTATTAAAGTTTGGGAAATCCCACGCGTGAATACGGTACTATTAATTCATATACATGAGTTTGGGAAAACCCACGCATGAATACACATATAACATATGTAGTTATACAGTTATGATGAGATGCACACCAGGGGCCGCTTTAAGCCGTGAACCCTAAACACGGTCACTCTGAGAGCAAACCAAATCTCTCAAAGCTCTACTTCGATGTGCAAAGTTCGCTAGTCAGTGCGTGTTTATATAGGTAAAAACACCCGTGAAATCGTTATTGAGTTTTTTTTTTAAAGAAGCGAAAAAGCAATTCCTTCTAACGAACGAAATTGCTAACAGGTGCCTACACTACACGTAATAAAAGGCGCGCAGAACCTCTGTTGAATTTTTTAAAATCTACTGTACAGAGCGATGCTAGCGTGCCACGACGCACTTATCAACGTGGGGATGAAAAATTTGATTTACCCGTCTGGACTTGGTCTCCTCCTCCTTCTTCCCTCTCTTCTTTTTCTCCTTGCTCCTTCCTCCATCTTTCTCCTCGTAATCTTCTTCCTCCTTTTCCTTCTTCTTCTTGGACTTCTTGTTCATCGTCTTGTCTTCCCCCACCCACCCCCTGGCATGAATTTCACAAAGGCCTTCGTCAAGTTGGTGCAACGATTTCTTAGCAGCATTGTGTTTTTTGGGAGAGCGCCTTACACTCACACAAATCGAAGAAAAAAAAATTCCCTCCAACCCCCCCCTGAAGTCAGTGCAATGATTGTGTGTTTGTTTGTGTGTGAATTTTATCACTGGTGAACCAGATTCCCACGCCGAAGCTCAGGTCCTCGCCGACGCCAACGCCGGAGCCGCCGGTGCCGCTCCTCTCAGACAAATCCTCTCCCTGCTGCTGCTGCTGTTGCTGCTGTTGCTCTTGTTGCTGCTGTCTCTGCGTCTTCTTCTTCTTCCTCGTCCCGACCACCACTCTGCTCTCCATCAAGTCCTCCCCCTTCTCCTCGTCGTCTCTCTTGTTGAACAGGATTCTGTTGAAGGTCTTGTTGCTCTTCTTCTTCTTCTTGTCGTCGTCGCCCGGAGGCGTCTTGGGCACGAACTTCCTCTGCCTGAAGTGGTTGGAGATCCTGTTCTTTCTCCTCTTCACCTTGGGCCTTCTCCCGATCCTGTTGGAGGGGTCGGAGTCGGCCGTGGCGTTGAGGAAGAGGTGCCCGTTGGCGTCCATCACCCCAGTCTCTTTTCCCTTCTCTTGTCTCCCCTCGGTCAGGGCCAAGATGTCGCAGCGGAGAATTTGGCCCATGGCACTGGAAGCAAAGGAGTCTATTGTACAATCCAATCCTACTGCATCCCGACCAGACATGCCCTTAAGCTCACGTCGACTCATCCCAGACTTGTAGCAGACTCAACATTTGCTCCGCACTCGTGAGAGACTCAAATGGAAGTTGTCAGTCACGCTGGTTCTTATGTCTGGTCGGGATATACCTACTACTTACCTACAAGAAGCACAATTGATGTCCCTTCCTCCTTCCCTTACCCCTTGACGCAGACTTTCGGCCCCGCAATGATCCCGACACTGGTCGGGTACATCCTGGAGCAGAGACTCCTCATGCTCCTCCCTTCCCCTCGGTCGCCGTCGTCGTGTCCCTCCTTGAGGTAGCATGCGTCGTTGGTCCTGTTGGCGGCCCTCTTGGCCCACACCCAGAAGTGGCAGCGCGGGGAGTCTCTGCAGGAGTCCTGGCAAGACTGAGGGGCGGACACGTCCAGAAGCTGTGAGAATGGAAGACGGAAGTCTTGGATACCACTGTACAAGTATTTGTTGAATTTTGTCTTGTCACCCTTTGCAGGTCCCTTCCCGGCAGGTCCATCCCGTTCCTCCAGCAGGGCTCGCTCTCCACCACCACCACGGTGGGGATCCGCACGGCGAAGGTGGTGGCGGCGGGGGCGGAAGAGGAGGAGGAGGAGGAGGAGAAGGTACTGGCGGGTGGTGGAGGTCGGCGTGGAGACAGACAAGGAGGTAGCTCGCTGTTTTTGTTAACAGAAAGCCAGGTTAAGCACCAGCAGAGGATGATGGCACGGACAAACGTGACGCACTCTTTGTGTCAGGTCTTGAAAAAAATAATAACCATCTAACTTACGTTTCCGAGGAACAGTTTCTCGGACCACTGACGACGCCATTCTTCTTCTGTCGCGTGTTCTCCTCCTTCCTCCTTGAGCAGACGTTGCCTCCTAGCATGGAGCAGCTCCTCCTCTGTCCGTCGACGGAGCCCCAGACAAAGTGGGAGCAGTCAGCCTGGCGCTGGCACAGGATCTACGGAGGAGTAACACAAAAAGGGATCAATACACTACGTAAACACTATTTCAGTGTACTGTACACATCTTACATACATTATAGTTAACGGGTGGGCCACGAATTTCTGCACAGTTGATGAGGTTGCGTAATTAGTGCCAAAATATTGCGCCGGCGGCACTGGCTTGTAACCAGAAATTGGTGCATGTTCGGTCTGCTTCCACGTGGTCTGTATTGGAAAAGAGTGAGTGGCGCACGAGTGGCGCAAAAGAACGCCAAAATGAGTGAACAGAGGGCCAGGAGGGTGGCCATCGACACCCTATCGTACGTTCGTGGTCAGGCGTACAATATGGAGTAGGAATATTGGGCGCAGACAACATGTCCGTGTGGCGCAAATTGCTTGCGCTGAATCGGTGAGTGAGGTGGCTTGCCAGCTTGCGCCACATGCTCACGTAGAGTAGCAATATTGGGCGCAGCTTCACGTCAGCGCAGGACCCGGCGCAAGTGTGGCGCATCTGCAGGGGATTCTGGCGCCGGTGGCACTTCTGGTGCCGGCGCACGGTGGATACATATTGACTTATAAGGTAGGGCCATTCTGGCGCAAAATTTGTTATTAAAAAAAATGCACAAAAAAGTGCCAGAGCCAATATCCAAACTGTACAGAAATTCGTGTCCCACCTGTTACATTACGAAATCTTTCCTACGCACTCAAATCTCTGTTGAGTTTTTTTCCCCCGTACTTTGACTTAATCTGTATACTTTATAAGCTGTGACCAAATAAATCTCCCTTCCGTCTGATCTCACCTGGCACTGCCTGGCGCTGCCCACTCCGAGGCTCCTCCCGACCTCCCTGCCTCCGCCGACGGCCTCGTGGCCGACGTCGAAGCAGTTCTCGGAGGAGTCGCCGCCGTCGCCGTCGTCTTCGACGCACTCCGAGTCCGACGGTGGAGGCGAGGCGGAAGGACACGACTGCACGTTTACGTCAGGACCCCTGCGGAAAAAGAAGGGGGGCCGGGGGAAAGAAAATATAAAACTCAATAGCTGTTGCATATGTTACTCTACCAAACTGACAATATAGTACTGTCTGTAAAGCGAAAAAAAACCTCAATCGTTGTTGTAGCGCATTTTTGAAAATGAATTGGCATTGAAAAATTCGAAATTTATTTACTGTTTGGCATTTTCTCACAAAAATTCTTATTTACTGTTTGGCACTAGGAATTTTGAAATTTGCTAAATAAAAGCATAAATCTGCCATTATTTGTCCAGGAATTTTGTTATCACTAAAACCTGGCAACACTGAGCCACACCACCTTCCTTACTAGGTGAATCCTTGCAAGTAGAAATTTTTTGAACTGTTTTTTGGACCTGCCGTTGCACTCCTTGGGGCCGGACACCGCCTCCGCCTTTGCGGAGAACCTCCTGTGGCAGAAGGCGTCGCCTCCCTTCAGGTAGCACCTGCTGCTGCTGCTGTTGTCGCCGCCGCCGCGGTCCTTCACCCACGTCCACACCCGACACGGCCCGCTGCGCCGGCACAGCCCCTGGCACTCCTCGAAGGTGGCCACTCCCGTGTCCACCCTGACGGTGTGGCCGCACAGCACGTGGGCCGCGTCGAAGCAGTTGCTCAGGCTCAGGTAAGGACCGGGCACCGACGGCGGGTCGGGGCGCCTCCGACCGCCGGCCACCATCATCTCAGGCGAGTCGGTCTCGTCCGGCAGCACCAGCACCGTGGGCGGCGGCGGCGGCCGCGGCGTCACCTCCGTCGTCTCCGTCGTCGCCTCCACTCCCACCTCCATCCTCGCCGCCGCCATTTCCGTCTCCCTCCCCTCCCCCAGTGCGGCGGTGGCCGCTTCCAAGATGGGCTTCTTTGGCGCGGCCGCTTCCGCCTCCGCCTCCGCCTCCGCCTCCGCCTCCACCTTGGCCTCCCTCCGCGCGTTGCACACGGAGAAGTCGAACTCGATTCCGCTGTCGGGGAAAGAGAAATTGCCACATCAAGACTATAGTTAAAACTCGTGGGTTTCCTTCCCCCCTCCCCCCCCTTTCGTTCTGTGTACCCCGACTTGCACTCCCTGGGTCCCGACACGATGTCGCTGGCCACCGAGGGAAAGATGTCGCAGGGGGCGCGAGGACCCTTCAACTGGCAGCGGCCGCTGGAAGTGCTGAACGTCCAGAACCTGGAAGAAGGGAGAACCAGCAAAAGGTCTTCTCGAGGTCGCAGCTTAGAATGCCATCAGTTTAGGGTATCCATCTTTAAAAAAAGTTTATTTCAATAGTATTGCACCTGGCTAAATTAAGCCGCCTATTGTGGTAGCAGAACAGTACCTATAACGGAGCAGCAGAGCCTGATTTTTGTCCTTTTGACGCTAGAGTGCGCTAACTATTCAGATTCGTTTACAACTACTAGAAGTTGTGAGCTAACATTAGAATAAAAATCAATGCACAAGGTAAAAGCAGCGTTGCATGACACATTTTTAACTTAAGAAAGTTCTTAAGCACATTTACCTGCACTTGACCTCCTCGTAGCAGAACATCCTGCACCTTTCTGCGGTCTGCACCACCACCCCGTCGGCCCCCTCGGCCCCGACGTCGTGGCCGCACATCTCGTACGCGTCCTCACACGTCGCGGAGGGGGGACCTTGCTAGACCAAATGGAAAGGAAGGGAGGGAGGAAGGATTAAGGAGAGCAAAAATTTTTGGACATAACTTTCCTCTTCCTCACCGGATGCGCCCTTCCTGCCGACGACGACGTTCTCCTCCATGAGCAGGCTGACCTCGTCCTTGTCGAACAAGATGCTCTTCATGTCGCCACCCACCCTTTCCTCTTGCGCGACCGCCTCCGCCACCGGCGCCGCTTCCAACTCCACCACCGTCCTCTCCCTGATGTCGATCCCTTCGCTGGCGAAGAGCACCTTGTAGAAGAGGTCCGACCGCCTCCGGCACTCCTCCCCCGGGTCCTCCTCCGTCTCCATTCTCCCCAAGATGGCGCCTCCCCCGCCCTCGGTGAGGTCCCGCCAGAACTGCCTGAGCAAACCGACGTTGTCGGCCAAGTTGTCCTCCTCCTCTCCCTCCTCCTGCAGCACCGGATTTGCGCTGATGCTGTCGCCGCCGCCCCTGTTCAACATCGCCTTCGGGTCCATCCACAGTCGGTTCAGGTCGGCGACGGCCCCGTCGTCCTCCGTCCCCGGGCGGTGGCTGGTGCCAGACTCGGTGGCGCTCCCCTTCTCGGTCTCCTTCTTCTTGTCGCCGAGGGTGATCTCGTCCGAGTCCCCGCCCACCTTGTTGTGGGCCTCGACCACCCAGCGGGCCTCCTTCTCCTTCTCCTCGGCGCCGCGGTCCTCCTCTACCAGTCCGCTGTCCGGCGGGGTGGACTCCTCCGACAGCAGCGGCTGCACCTCGTGCATCGACCCGGCGTCTCTCGTCCTCACCTTGTCCTCCTCCTCCTCCTCCTCCTCCGACGAGCTCTTGGGCTTCCTTGTAGCCTTCTCCTCCTCCGAGCTGTCAGGCTTTCTTTTCGTGGTGACGTCCACCAACAGATTCTTGGTGGTGCGATCCACCAGCAGCTCCTTCGAGGTCTTCTTCGTGTTGTCCGTCACCAACTCCTTGGAGTCTTCCTCCGAGCTCCTCCTCCTCCCCTTCTCGGTCTTCGCCCCCTTCTCCTCCTCCCTCTTGGTGTTTCCCGGCGGCGTCAGCTTCTCTCCCCTCTCCTCCACCAGGTCTCCGTTCACTATGGGCATAAAGTTGTCCGGCTCCTCCCCGTACTGGAGGAGCGTCTGGAGCTTCATGGCGTTGCCCCCCGTTCCTCCCGTCGGCTGCTTCGTCAGGGCCGACGCGGCGTGCATCAGCGTCGCCCTAAGGCGACAGTTAAATAGATAATTTTACAAAAAGAATGTCAAAGCTACAACCAAAAACCTATCAGATTATTTTGTGGGGGACATTCTGCACTTTACCTCGTCATTGTCGCCACCTCCAGATCGTTGGCCGCCGCAGTCTTCCCTGCCTTCATGTTCAACTCCTGCAGGTCCTCCCCCTTGGCCTCCGCCGCCACCACGTCTCCCTCCCCCTTGGCCTCCGCCTCCGCCTCCGCCGCCAGCGCCGCCTCCCACCTCTTCCTCTCCTCCTCCTTCGTGGTCATCTCCGGTAGGGACGCGATTAGGTCCTTCATGGCCTCCGCCATCCTGATGGCCTCGTCCCTCCCCTCGATCTCGGACTGGCCCGGCGGCAGCGGCTCGAACGGGGGGAACGGGACGGCGTCGTCGCGGAGACTACGGCTGGGGTAAGCAAGCACAGCAGAACATCACATACTTGTCAAGAACTGAACATCATATTAATACTAATTATTATTAGTATTTATACAGTGGGTGGTTATGGATTAGAGAGAAATTTCAACATGGCATTCAGGTCAGTGTGATCAAACATGTTGGAACTGGGGAAGGCTGGGACTATGTCGAGATTTTTTGTTGCTGTTGCCCTCGCTCACTCCTTGATCTGTTTCATCCTGTTTCTCTGGAAGGCCCTGATGAAGCGATCCTGGAGCGTCGGTATCCTCTCCCCCGCCTTCGCTCCCGATTTTACCCCCTTTGTGGCCGCCGCTGCCGTGGCCGCCGTGGCCGCCGTGGCCGCCGTGGCCGCCGTGGCCGCCGCCGCCGCCGCCGTCAGCCGCAGTAGTAAGAAGCAGGCGGCGGCGGCGGCTGTTGCCTTCCAGGGGCTCAGAACCATCATGGCCCGTCCGTCTCCCCGCTTCAGAAGAGACGCGTCAACTCATTTCCTCAGCTTTATGATGGTGGCTAAAGGATTTTTTTTCTCTTAGTTTTTTTTTTTTTTTACAGCCGCATGACGAATCAATTAGCGAGCCTCAGTCACAAAGCAATTCTGAACGTGCGTTACGCAGTAAAAATTTGACAAGCCAATGTGGCACCAAAATGCTTTTATTTTGCCCCCCCCCCAAAAAAAAAAAAAGTTTTCCTGTCAAGTTCCAGTCAACTTCGGGAGGACTTTCTTCAGGTAATTCCAGAAACTTTGAGGGATCTTCTCGGAACACCCTTCTTCTTTCCCGGACCCTTCTTCTCCCTTCTTCCTCCCTCCCTCCTGTTTTTCTTCCTCGCTGTTGCTTTTGCCTTCGTCCTCTTCTTCAACCTCCTCTTTGCTGCCTCCAGGAGGAACCTTTGTCCTCTTGCTGATCCCGACCCCGAAGCCGTCCATGTCCGTGAACTTGCCGTCCAGGCCCCTCTTGTCCGTCCTTCCAGCCCCCTCCTCCTCCTCCTCCTCCTCTTTGACTCCTTCCTCCGATTCGTCTTCCTCTCCCTTCCTAGCAGGGGACCTTGTGACCTTCTGCTTCTTCCTGGTGAACAGTCCGTCATCGCCCTCCTCCTCGTCCAGGGTGGTCCTCCTCTGCACGGTGGACGCCTTCTCCGCCGAGGCTTCTTCTCCTTCCTTAGATCTCTCCCCAGACTTGGGCCCCTCCTCCTTGGACCCTTTGCCCCTGGGTTTCTCCTTCTCCTTGGATTTCCCTTCTTCCTCTTTGCGGCCACATTTCACCAGGCACTTCTTGCCCTTGCCCGGAGCGGGAGATCGGTCCTCCACATCAATATCCTCCTCCTCCTCCTCCTCTTCCTCGCTCTCGTCTGACATTTCTGCCTTTCTTCCCTTGGACGGAGCTGGAGATCCGCCGCCACCTTCTCCTTCCTCCTCCTCCTCCTCCTCCTCCTCCTCCTCCTCCTCCTCCTCAAGCTCCTTGGCCCTGTCGCCTTCGCCTTCCTCTCCTCCTTCCTTTCCAGACGGCTTTGACGGTCTGGCCGGTCGTCCGACCTCCTTCTCGTTGTAGGGTCCTGGGGAGGCGTGGCCCTCCTCGACCTTGACCTCGTCCTCCTTCTCCTCCTTCTTGCTGCTGCCCCCGCTCTCTCCGGACTTCTCCTCGGCTGCAGATTCGTCCCCCCCTCCCCCAGACTTCTTGGTCGACGCCTTGTCGCTCCTCTCCTCGCCTGATTTGTCGTCCTCTTCGTCCTCCTCCTTGGATGCCTCTGTGGTCGATTCTGCATCGAGAGGTCTCGTGGATCCACCCTGCTGCTCCCTGGCGGTACCCTTGCCGAAGCTGCCCAAGGTCATCCTCTCCTTCTTCTTCTTTTTCGCATCTTTCTCCTCCTCCTCCTCCTCCTCTTCTTCTCCAGATCGTCCCAGTCCCCCCTCTGTGTGTCCGCCGTCCTGCGGCAGCTCCTCCTTCCTAGGGATGTCCTCCTTGGAGGCCGTGCGAGACTTTGTCTTTGTCGTCTCCCTGCCGATGTCCGCCCGGGTCGTCTCCTCCTCACTCGTCTCTCTTTCGCCACTCTTCTTGTCTCTGCTCTTTTCCTTTTCCTGCTTCTTTTCCTCCTCCTTCTCCTCCTCCTCCTCCTCCTCCTCCTCCTCCTCTTCTTCTTGCATCCTCTTCTCTTTTGAAACCCTTTCCTCTTCTCCTGAGGTCTGTTTCTTCTCTTTTGAGGCCGTTTTCTTCTTCCCTTTCTTCTTGTCCCTCCTGATCGCCTCTGTGGTGCTCTGCCGCTTCCTCGCCGCCGCTGCGAACTTGTCCTCCAGC
>JAAUYM010097319.1_pt1 | contig 12925 bp, 16 predicted proteins | sample 7278001 | NCBI WGS metagenome assembly JAAUYM01 (sample SAMN14350224, study PRJNA611818) | marine sediment metagenome | isolation source: surface marine sediment (1.8m) | place: French Polynesia: Moorea | collected 2018-08
AGCCTTCCCAGACAAAAAAGCTGAGCTTTTGGCAAGAATCAATAGGGATTTTTTTGCCACAAGAGATTCCGAGGAGAACGTAGTTGAGCTGGAACAAGCGGTTTCAGAAGAGAAAGAGGAGGAGGAGGAGGAGGAGGAGGAGGAGGAGGAGGAGGAGGAGGAGCAGGAGGAGGAGGGTGAAAAGTGCCCTTGCGAGAACGCAAACAACATCATCTCTCCTCCCACCCATTCGAGCTCGGAGAGGCGAAACAAATCTGACCGGACCCTGGGATGGGGGAGCGGAGATAAAAATAGAAGGGTGCTTTCACAGGAGAGGCTTTGAGTGCAAAACACGCCGATGCAATACAATTTCCCTGAAAAAAAAGATGTTCTCTTGCTTCAGTAAGGAAATAAGATCCTTTCTTCATTCTTGCGAGAGAGGAAGAGGAGGAGAAATCTACCTACGTCAAATGGCTGATAAATTTTTCCTTCGGACACTTGAGATGCTTCTTTCTCACGGTCAGAAATCGTACTTAAGCTTTCAAAAAAAACTTTGCTTTTCTCAGAAACGCTAGGCATAAAAGTAAGTTAATGACAGTTTATAAGGTGCGACTAAGGTGCGATCCTGAACATTTTAACATTTGACAAAAAAGAGCACCCAACCAACAAGGATGGAATACAAGACGGAAGCTCAGTAGGAATTATCACCTTGCTTACGTCTTTGTCCGTGTTCGGCATCGAACTGTATGCTCAGTTGGCACTCACTTTTTTTAAGGTATAAATTTTGCTCCAAAAGGCTTGGAGAAAAACCTTTCAGAACTCAGTTGGAATTTATTAAGGAGGTGTTGTTGGTTGGGCAGTCTACCTGAATGTCAGCTTGTTCTCTCTGTGCTTGTCCAAAGATCACGAGAGCCGGGAGTGATGCGCACGAAAGCAGACAATAAAAGAGAGAGCAAAGTCAGAAAAATAAAAGTGCAAGAGACTCTTACACACAATTGCCAGCGTCTCTAAATTATTCCTGCAATTTTACGTGTAAAAAATCATATCTTAATATTACCGCCCAACCCACCCACCTCCCCCGTGGTAATCCAGACCCGTTGTAGTAGTACAATAATATCCCTGTTTTTCCTGCCCGGTTTCATCTCTTTGGGAGGCTGAGAGGGAGGAGGAGGAGGAAGAAAAAGAAGAAGAGGCGTCACGATGGCCTTAGGCGAAGTAAGAGGAGGAGGAGGAGGAGGAGGAAAGTTCCTCCTTTTTTACCCTCCTCCCTCTCCTCCCGAGGGGTTTCTAGATGAGCATCAATTGGAGGAAGAGAAAGGAACAGAAGGCATGGATGGCGACACTCTCCCCATTGTTCTAAAGACTCCTTCTATTTTTGGGCATCCTGTGACCGAGACTCATCAGAGAGGAGGAGGATATACGACGTCGACGCAACGGGGAAGAAAGTTTTTTGTTCTTCTCCTGTCAAGGGCCTCTTTTCTTTCTCCCTTTGATGTCTCATCTCTTCGGGGAAGAAGGGACTGGAGTGAATACGTAGACATACACTTATGCGAAGTCAATGTTCTTGATGTGGACGATTCATCATGGCATTCTGAAATTTTGTGATCAGGATCATGATGGTCACGTGGTGAAAGTGCTGAAAATAGCCATGGGAAGATTAGATATTGCGTCAACAACAAAAAGAACGGGTTTCTAGTCTTAAGACATTAAAATCTGAGATATTTCTTGTATCCTTGTTATTCCAGTTGAGCATTTGCTCCGAGGGCGGCGACGGCGGCGACGGCGGCAAGATGACCTCCGCCTCCTCCGCCTCCGCCTCCGCCTCCACCTCCACCTCCGTCTCCTCCTTCCCGGCGTCCAACCGCGAGGCACTGCTCCACCTCTGCTCGTCCATGCACGACAGGGACTCGGCAAAGTTGCAGGCCAAAATTAACAAATACGTGAGTTGACTGTCAAACTTTTTTTCCCTTCTGCTGTTTTCTCCCTCTTATGAGCCACACAAACTTGGTACACATAAACACAGTGGAGCCTTTTACACGTTCCATGTATGGTACCAAGGAGGTAAGGATGCATCGACCGCGCGTCTGAGAGAAAGAGACTTGGACAATGGACTTGCTGCAGCCTCTTTTTCACCCTGGACCCCGGAAGGAAGGAGGGATGTTCCAACAGAAAAGGGGTCGGAGGCGGCGGCGGAGGCGGTGGTATGACGGGCAAGCCATCCATCTCTCTTGATGCTCCCCTTGGCCTCCCTCTCCCTCCCTGCCCCCCCTCCTTCTCGATGAAAGCATTTCTCCCCCCCCCCTTCTTTCTCTCCTCCTTCCGTCTAACCTCTTTAGCTTGTGAGATCCAAGGAGGTATTGCCGGAAAGAGGAGGATGAGAAGAAAGAGAAGAGACAGGAAGGAGTTTGATTGTATTTTTGGGGGTCCAGATTTCAGACGCCCTTTTTTTTTCGACGGCATGTACCGTAGTACTCGTATGTAACTGTAGTACCTACCCACATAGGTACAACATACCTCAGCTCAGCCAGGTTCTTTGGGCAAAAATGCTGCGGAATGTTTAGCCCTCTCCTCCTCCTTTCTCCTCCTCGTTTTCCCACCAGGAATGGACTCACACACACAAGAGAAGGAAGAAAGGAGAAGAAGAAGAAGATAAAGAAGAAGAAGAAGAAGAAGAAAAAGCATGATAAAAAGTCCGATTTTTCGTTCTGCGTGGGCTCTGTTTGCTCGCCACTTCCAATTCGCCCTTCCTCTCCACACAGACAGACAGGGAGATGCTCTGGACGTGCTTTTTGAGGGAGGAGGAGGAAGAGGAGGAGCAGCAGCAGCAGCAAGACGAAAAAAATGGGAAGGAGAAAAGAAAAAAGCTTTTTTCCCCTCTTGTGTCTTTTCGTTGTGTGTGTGTTTTTTTTCTTCTTCTCCTTCTGGAAGATTGGACGAGGGGAAGAGGGGAAAAAAAGGGCAATCTGAGGGAGGGGAGAAAAGGAAGGGGGTTTGACTGCTCTGAGAGAGAGAGAGAGAGAGAGAGAGAGAGAGAGAGACTTGCTGCAAGGCCTGGCAGGCTGCAAGAGGGAGGAGGAGGAGAAGTGTTTGTTTTAACAAAGTTCAAAGCCTTTTTCGCTGCCGGGCTTGAGAAGAACCTTGGGGAGGAGAAGGAGATGGAAAGAGCTTATTTTCCGCACCTCTTTTTCGTCTTCTCTTCATCAAAGCATCTATTTTTACACCTCGTTTCACTCTCCATCGCCCTTTCAATGTCAATAAGAGAGGGAGGGGGGCAAGTAAGAAGAGTTGCAGTGGAAGGCTCAGAAAGAGTTGGAAAAATCACCTTGAGACATAAAGTAAAGTTGACCTCCGATATATACGTATCAATACCAAATAGGCTCAGAGCTTAGTGGGTGATGCTGCTTTTGAATCGTTGCAGTTGGAGGACGAGACCGGCGCCTCCCTGTCCTTCCTGGTCCCGTGCGACTGCGAGGGGCAGGAGGAGCACCACAACCACTACGGCAACCCCGTCACCGCCGCCGACGAGCACTTCAACGGCGGGAGCGGCGGCAGCATCGCCCCGAGCCTCTGCATCAGGGTCATCTCCAGGGAGTCCAGAAGATCGCCAATCAGGTTGCAGGTATAATTTTTTTGCTGCTTGCTTCCCGACGGGACTTTTAAACTTACGAGAGTAACAAGTTCAGCTTTAATGACATGCAGTGGAACATGTCATTCGAGTGCGGCACAAATGTCACGATTTTTTTCGTAAATTTGTTACGCTTGCAAGTTTAAAAGTCCCGTCGGGTTTCCTTATCCACTACTCGTACAAAAGTGTTTTTGCTTGTTTGACTTTTGAGAAAAAGCTAGGACTTGTTCCCATTCAAGAAAGCTTGTTTAGCTGCCACTCTGAAAAGGTACGAATCGAGAGGCCATTTTTATCTTGAAATTGAAGTTTTGAATGGTCTGCTGCTGTGTGGAGGCTTTTCATCCCCCTCCCTTCCCCAAAGGGCCTTTTCAAATGCATATCTTTCAACGAGGCTTTCTCTCTCCCCCTAATTCCATGGGCGAATGCTCAATATAGTACAGCAAAGTGGTGGTGGTGGGGGGGGGTTGCTGGAGAAAGAGAAGAGGGGATGGAACTCTCCGGAGGAGAATTAATTTAATTGCTGCCATAACAAGAGAGGAGGTTTTCTAGCTGACGTCATGGGCAGTAAAAAAGGGCAGGGAGAGAAAGCAAGATTTTGATGCCAGGAAAAGGAAAAAGAGTGGAGGAATAAATCTTCCCTTCTCCTCCTTCTCCCCCCTCTCCTCCCCCCCTCCTCCAAATCGGATGATGGTGGGAAAGGCGGGCACTTATTGGACACCAATACGAGTGCGTAGTAGATGTGCCCTCGCTCTTGCTCTCTCTCTCTCTCTCTCTCACTGCGCTGTACTGTAGGTACGTACGCAGACAAACATTGATGCCGACTTAACACGGTTAGGTGGGAAGAGAAGGTGGAAGTTAGTGAGGTGTCGTACGGAGAGGTCGCCAACCTGACCAGAGGTCGGGGGGGGGGCTAAAGTTAGCTCCTCTTCCTCCTTCTCCTCCTCCTTGAGTGGCCAAACACATACTACACACAGCGGTGCGTAGGAAGGCCTGACTGTAGGCTGGATTGCGTCAAGAGGAAGAGTTATCCACTGTTGGACATCAAGTCCAGCCCAATTGGCGAGACCGAGGGGAGGAGGAGGGAGATGATGATGAAAAACAGCCTCTGATTTCTGCTCTCTCTCTCTCTCTTTCCAGGCAGACAAGTTCGCATCGTCCACCTCCTCCTTCTCCACCTCCACCTCCACCTCCTCCTCCCCTTCTCCTCCTCTCCCCCTTCCCAGAGACCCGATCCGACTGAGGGACCTCTCTCCTGACCAGAGGGACTTCTTCGAAGACATCTTGGAGACGGAACTGGTGAGTACTTCACAGATTTTTTTTCTACTGTATCCCCTCCCCCCCCACCTTCTGCAAGTGAAAGCTTCCATCTACCGTCTCCTTTAATTGGTACGTGGAGAGCGACGTTGAGAATCAGCTTGATTGCCTTCTCTAACTAAGCCCAGTAGAGAAGCAATCCGATATAGTAAATTTGGTGGTCAACCGCCAAAGGTTTGCTATACGTGTACTATACCAGAGGTTTTTTTTTTACCGTAGCATTGTAGTTTAACATGGCAGAGTAGTTTTAACATGAAAGAGTAGTTTTAATATGATAGAGGAGCTTTAATATGATAGAGTAGTCTTAACATAGCATAAGGAAATTAATGACAGTTGAAAGAAAAATACGAATCTGGTGATATAGTATTTTAATATAGTATTTTATTACACCGGATAAACATGCGTAGTCCTGAATGACACACTTGGAAATAAAAATTAGTGCAGCAGACTGAGAGGCATCTCAAATCTGCCGGGAAATTGTCGACTCATCGTTTCCCTGTAAAAATAAGTGCACCAAATCAAACTCGATTCAATCTTCTCTTTTTTTCTCCACACAGAGGTCCTTTCTTGTCGTGCCTATCTGTCAGGGCTCTTCCTCCTCCTCCTCCTCCTCTTCCTCTTCCTCCTCCTCTTCCCCGCACCCTCAGCAGATCAACCTGATCGCCTGTCTGGCAAATAAGAGACCATCGGAGGAGAAAGAGGAAGATGCTGCTGAGGACTTCACGGAGAAGGACGTCAGCCTGGTCAGGGAATGCTTCCAGTGAGTTTTTGTTGTTGTTGTTTGTTTGGTAAGGAAAAACTGGATAATTGACAATTGGAATACCTCAACTTAGTCTCTACCTATAAAGCTTTTTGCCATCTGATTGGATTTGCCATCTAATACTGTATGAATCTGGCTGAACAATAAAATAATTATAATGGCGGTTCCTTTCCAGTTATATTAGTCGAGGTTTTTTTACCTCGATGTCGGCCAGTTCTCAGTTTCTCCTCTCCGTTTGTGCGTACATACTACAGGGTGACGCTGGGCGTGCTGCTGAACACCCTGTCGTTCGAGGAGGAGCGCCGGCTGAAGAACCAGTGTCAGTCGCTGCTGACCGTGGCCAGGAACCTCTTCACCCACCTCGGTGAGAGATCCACAACTGAGAAAGACCTCAACGATTCAGAGGTTTCCAGACCTGCTCTCGACCCTGACCCACCGACCCAAACCATTCCGCGACCCACTCGACCTTCCCCTTCCTGGGTTGGGAACCTCTGCTTTAGCACACATACATAGTGGAAGCTGCTTGTAGTACCAATAGCATCAAATGTTCGGTTAATACTCGTACTAAGCAGATTCCACTCTACTAATACTATATTGGTTTTTGTGTGTGTGTGCCTTTCCGCTGTCTCATTGCTTTCCCGTCTCTTTCCCCCGCAGACGACGTGACCTTCCTCCTCCGACAGATCATGTCGGAGGCCAGACAGCTCACACAGGCAGAGAGGTAAGTGGGTGGGACGATAATGCCAACGTGGGCGAGGGTCCGATCCCCCTGATCTGAGCTCTGGCTGTTTACTAGTACTCAGAAAAATTGTCTGACTTGCTAAAAAAATGCTAAAAAATCCTGAAATGTTGACTTTTAACATTATAGGTAACTCCTTTCCCCCTCCCTCGTAAAAAACACAAATCGAAAATCTTAACCCCCTCCCCCCACCAGGATTGACTCCTGTGCCCATGTGTGACGACAAAGATTTTTACTGACATTGCTTTTTCCTACTCTTTCCCCTCCACAAGGTGTTCCCTGTTCCTCCTGGACCAGAACGAGTTGGTGGCCAAGGTCTTCGACGGGGACATTCCAGAGGTCGCCGTGGACGTGAGTGACGAGAAAGTCGTGATTAGGCATATCCCTGCAGCAACAACATCATCATCAGTCGCGGGACAGTTCTGGCAAAGTGGTTCAAAGATGGAAAAATGCAGCAGCAGCATCTTTTTTTCCTCCGCACGCACCAACAACAATGTTGGACGCAAAGGAAGGCGAGGAAAGGAGACTTTTAGGAAGGCCTTTCTGGGATGCAGAAAGGAAAACATATAGTAGTTTGCCTCAGAGACCAGGATGCATGATGATGGTGCCACCTTCACAAATTCTTGCCACGCGTGAAGGCCTCCTTGGGGGCCGCAGAAAGGCCAGGAAGAGGAGGAGAAGAAGGAGGTCCCTCTGCTATCACGTGGATTTATGTATCGCACGTTGAGAGAGGCGATGGTTTCATGCAAGGGCTTCCTTTCAGTGCTGCCAAGTGGCATTTTTTAATAGACAACAAACTGCAAATCTGGCATTTTCTTAAGGGATGGCCACTTTCTTGGGTGATTCAATTAGTATGTCTGAAAGATAGGCTAATTTATTGTTTGGCAATAACATTTCGAGGAGTATCTATGTAAAATCTCAAATATGGCATATATATCAGAAAGTTTGGCATTCACGGCTTTCCAAACGAGATCCTAATGGTGTCTTCCTTCTCTTCCTCCACCTCTTCGGGAGAGAGAGAGAGAGAGAGACAAACTGCTGGTCTTTGTTTGGTTAGAAAGCAAGGAGATGAGAAGATCAGCGATCGTAAGGAAAGGAGATTCCATCTCTCTTCCTCCCTCCTCCCTCCCTCTCTGTCTAAAAAAGGGAGGAAAGTAATTCTTCCACGGGTCATTTGAGGACTAGGTCGGGGATATACCTATAAAAAGAAGAGGGAGAATCTTGAATGCAGTGCATCCTGGCTGTTAAAAAAAGTAGGTGAACTCAGATGCAGTTTCACGCTTTTTTCTCTATAAAAACTTTTGACATCTTTGTGAGGATTCTGACCCACTTCTTGTAGGAAAAAAAGGATTTTTTGCTTTTTTTGTTTCAAGCTGATTTTTTGAGCAAACAGACCCCTTATTCATGCAAAAAAGGCATGGCCCTGGCAAAAAATTCTTGCTTACCCCTCCCTCATTTCCGCCCATTTTCTTCTACTCTCCTTTTCTGGGAACACGAAAATATCTGGAAACCAGAACACCCCCATCTCGTTTCTTGGCGCATGCTTCTGGAAATGTTTTTTTTTTTTTTCGGGCCCCAAAAACTTTTCGTCCTATGCTTTATTTAGCAGAAGAGTTTTGTCTTTGCACTAATTTTTTTTTAGAAAGCTTGCCTCTTCCTCCCTCCTTCTTGTTATGAGAAGGTCTCATCTACTTCAGCAGACTAAACTTTCTCCTTCTCTGATCTTTCTGTTATTTCCTCGGGGGAAAGGGGTACCTAAAGAAGAAAAGAACTGCTAGTTCTATACTACAGCAGAAATATTGTGAAACACCATAGCATCCCAGCAGCCTCAAGGGACGGACACCTGGCACACTACAGTACACGCCGGCCTAAAACTCAATTTTCTCTTCCCTCCTCCTCCTCCCCCTCTAACAGAAACAGCAGAAAAGCTCTCCCCCCATCCTCTCCCGCAACAGAGCCACTCTGGCAGCTACCGAGAAGGGGGAGGAGATATAAAAATGAAATATGCCCTCCACCACCAACGCCACTCTCACGCACACCACATGACATGGCATCCGAGTTGACGTGTCTCCGTCTCTCTCTCTCTCTCTCTCCTGTCAAGCATGATGAATAATGCGAGCTGCCCCTTCTCTCTCTCTCTTGAATAGTAGTCTTTCGGGGTTCATTCTTTTAAGTTAATTTAGTGGAATCTCGACATACTATAGTGAACTTAACAAATTTACATCAGGTACTAGTAGAAGCTACAGACAATTGACTACAGTTTTAATTGCATTGTCATAAATTTTTGCTGCGCTGACCAACCAGTTAGCTATGTACAGTGTACGTATGTCGACGTTCTACTGTATTACAAATTGCAACATTAACTTGACATTCTCTCCAGTGTGACCATACCTTGCGCATATGCGCAAAATCCGTATTTTGAAGTCCTTTTGCACACTTTTTATGCCCCTTATCTGGCGTTATACACAAACCTTGCGCATTTAAAACATTTTACAACACGTGAAAAAAAATCTTGATGTAAAAAAATTTGCTTAAAAGTCCAAAAAAAGCAAGCACTTAAAAAGAATCTTCTTAGGATTGCACTTTCTGACGAAAATCTTTGCGCATGCATGCTGAGAAGGATCCTCATCCCGTCCTGCTCCTCCCCCCCTTGCAGAACAGCCTGGAGGTCCGCCTGCCCCTAGACCGCGGCATCGCCGGGCACGTGGCCAGGACCGGGAGGATCCTCAACATCAGGGACGCGCAGTCGCACGCGCTCTTCTACAGGAACATCGACCAGGCCACCGGGTTCACCACCAGGAACATCCTCTGCTTCCCAATCAAGGACGAGAAGAAGGTCATCGGGGTGGCGGAGCTGTGCAACAAGGCCACCGGACTTTATTTCACTAAGGTAATGTGCGCTATAGAAGGTTCAAATAAAGTCATGTTTGGTATAAGGGAAAATAAGTAAAGCATTCAGGGGTTTTGGCTGACATGTTACTACGTACAACGCTCACTTTATCCCCCCCGTCTGTCCTTTTTCTTTAGTTTGATGAAGAGATCGCCATGGCCTTCTCCGCCTACTGCGGCCTCTCCATCCTCCACAGCCTCATGTACAAGAAGCTAGCTGACGCGCAGCACCGCAGCAAGCTGTCCAACGAGCTCATGATGTATCACATGAAGGTGAGGAGGCCCTGTCAAAAAAAAAAAAAGAAAGAGTGGAGGAAGAAAGACAGACCAGGGTTTCTCTCTTTTGGAGGGGTGCGGGGTTTTTTTGGGGGGGGAACAGATGTGTTCCCCACGCTTCCTTATCATCATCACCACAGCTGCATGATAATTGATTCTCTGAGTGCTTGCTTGCGTGAGCAAAGAGTTTGAAAGAAAAAAAAATTCACTGCATTTAACGGGAAAGTGCTTTCGGTGGCGTATACAGTAAATACTATAGATATGCACGCTGCTGCTCATAAGAAAAGTACAGTCGAAACCGCTAAAGTGGGAATCCTGCTTGAGTCATACAATTCACGGAGAAACCTATTGAGACAGCTGCTCTGCAATTTTATTTAGATATACAGTATTTGGAAGACTTGCCTGCTCAAGACAACTCCCACTTAGGCTGGTTCGACTGTACGAACCAGCAACTTTTTTTTGCCCTCCTCCCAGTGTCCTGTAAATCTTTTTTTTTTTCTTTTCTCCCCCCATAGTCTGCAGCGCATAACCCTCCCTTCCCCCCTCCCTCCCCAAGAGAAGAACTATTCATTCATCCCAAGACACACACCCTCTCTCCTTGCCTCCCTGTCCGCACCCCCTGAGGCGAATGTTGATGCGCCCAAGGCGCATTTTTGATGCCGTGGCGCTTGCGCTTTTTTTTTTCTTCCCCACTTCGAGTAGTACAGTCGACTTTCGAGATGGCGAAGTCGGCCTTCACATTATGTCAAAAAGTTTTGCTAGTGCTTTACTGCATAGTCATGAAGAAATCGGTTGTCAGCGAAATCTTCACTATCGCACTAAAAGTTTTTTTTGTCACTACATATTGAACGTTTACTATATGTCGAAAGTTGACTGTACCGCCCTTCTTCTTCTTTTATGCTTGCGTTCTTCCAGCTCAGAGGAATGTATGAGGTTAGTACCACGTTTTTTTTTTTACTAGTTTACGAAACAGTCAATAAAGGATTGTCTACCCAACCAGACAGGCATCATGAAAAAAAATCCTTACCGTTTTGACCTAGTCAAGCTACTATAACCTAAGCTTGTAAGCCTGTTTTGACTGCCAGTCATGTCAACATTAGTATTTTCCTCTCACATGAATGGCACGAAACAAGTTAGTGTGTTTGAAATGTGGCAAGTTAGGATATAGTAAAGGATATGTCTGATCGGGTAGTAGTACTTCTGTAGTAGTACATACCTTAAGTTGGCACAATGTGCTTTGCGAGCATGGTCATCTGTGTTTTATTGCAGCTTTCGAGCATGTCTACGTACTGCAGTACAGGATGACCCAAGAAAGAATGCCAGCAAGTTTTTTTTGCCCTTGGTATGCCTGTTATTGAATGGATATACGGAGGACTTTCTTGGGACATCCTAATGCTAATTCCAGAAATGAATGTACCTACAAGTAGTGGCACGTGCCAGAATAACTTTTTTCAAATAAAACTTTTTTATTATTTTTCTCTTCAGATCGCCGATGAGGACGTGACTGCCCTCTTCAGGGGTGACATCCCGACCCCGGAGACGGTTCACCCAGATTTTTCAAAGTAAGGGGTTGGGTGGGGGGGAGGGACATTGTTTTACTTGGAAACAAATTCGTCGCCACATATGGGAAAGCCAGTGTCGCATATGCTATTGATTTTTGTCAGGTTCGCGTTCACCCCTCGCCTGATCCCAGCGGACGAGACGCCGGCGGCCGTCTTTGCCATGTTCCAGGGCCTGGGGCTGGTGGCCAAGTTCAGGATCTCCAGGGAGACGCTGGCAAGATTCGTCTTGGTGAGGAGGCTTCTAGCGATTGAAAAGCAAAAGAGAGAGAGAGAGCATCAATTTGGAAGACAAATGGGGGGAAATGGAGCAACAACGTCGCCACTTGGCCTTTCTCTCTCATTCGTATGTGCTAGTACGTCATCAAGGCAGAACAGCCATCAAGACATTTTTAAAACGTGCTATAACTAACGCCTTTACCACGAATTTAAGCTACATCATTTTTCTAAAAATGTTCAATGTACCACCAACTACGACATATTCGAGCATTCTACTGTACCACAGCTTGTCTATGGGCTGATGTGGTACTCGCCCGAAATGAAAATGGGAGGAGAACCAAACAGAAAAAGGACGAATCGTTCCGAGCCAAATGGCACTGAGAGAATTAATCGGGTGGGATGGGGGTGGGGGTTCCAGTTAGAACTTTCCCCGTCCCCCATTTATCCACGTCGGCACCAAGAAGGAAGAAGAAGACACATGATCTTGTGATGCTCGCACTAGTAAAGGAAGAAAAAGTGACTGTTTGCGGGAGGGAGGCGGGTGGGTGGAACTTTCCTCCCTTTCCCTAAATATGCGTTTCCCCCTTTTCCCCCCCTCTTACTTTCCAGATGGTCCGTCGCGGCTACCGCGACCCCCCCTACCACAACTGGACGCACGCCTTCACGGTCGCCCACTTCTGCTTCCTCCTCGTCAGGAACCTCGGGCTGGCGGACAAGAAGCTGCTCAGGTTGGAGTTTCTTCCCATTCCGACGAAGATAAGTGTCCAATATTTTTTCTCTGTCCCTCCCCCCCCCGACAATTGCAGCGACCTGGAGATCCTGTCCCTGTTCGTGGCCTGCCTGTGCCACGACCTCGACCACCGCGGCACCAACAACTCCTTCCAGCTGACGTCGGGCTCCCTGCTGGCCGCCCTCTACTCCTCCGAGGGCAGCGTCATGGAGAGGCACCACCTGGCGCAGGCCATCTGCATCCTCAACACCGAAGGGTGCAACCTGGTGGCAAACCTCGGGGACGAGGAGTACACCAGATTCTTGGACCTGATGCGACACATTATACTGGGTGGGGTTCATCAGCACTGTCGCCACTGTCGCCATTACCACCATCACCATCATCATCACCGTCATCATTGTCATTACGTATAATTATTGCTGTTGCCGTCACCATTTCTTTGTTATTGTTGTTGTCACCATCGTAGTCATGGTCATTGTTCATCCTGACATGTGTCTTGACGCAGCCACCGACCTTGCCGACCACATCCGGATCAAGCCTTCCCTCGACGCCATGATCAGCTCCGGATACTCCCCGGGCGACGAGCGACACCGCCTCCTCCTCCTCTCCCTCCTCATGACGGCGTGCGACCTCTCGGACCAGGCCAAGGACTGGGAGAACTCCAAGAACACTGCGGTGAGTGAAAGATGTGCGTGATTTTGCAAGAAGAAATTCACTCTATCATAAATACTAGCCTAAAGCTACCCGCCTTGCTGGGTAAAATTTCGCAATGGCCAAAGACCAAATTACGACTCGCCACACTGGGAGGCCTTCGGCCTCCCAGTGTGGCTCGTCG
>JAAUYM010065918.1_pt1 | contig 12924 bp, 13 predicted proteins | sample 7278001 | NCBI WGS metagenome assembly JAAUYM01 (sample SAMN14350224, study PRJNA611818) | marine sediment metagenome | isolation source: surface marine sediment (1.8m) | place: French Polynesia: Moorea | collected 2018-08
AAATTCAGCTTTATAAACATGTAATCGGTGACGACACTACCCGACGGGACTTTTAAACTTGCGGGTAGGCACCAAATTCAGCTTTATAAACATGTAATCGGTGACGACACTACCCGACGGGACTTTTGAACTTGCGGGTACGCACCAAATTCAGCTTTATAAGCATGTAATGGAACTCTGTCGTTAGCATGCCACGAAAATGTCACAATTTTTTTTTTCTCACAAATTTGCTACGCTTGTAAGTTTAACAGTCCCGTCGGGTTTGTGGTAGTTAGCGATGGGAAGGGGGGGGGTCGCAATCTGCGTTGCTCTAAGGCCTTTTTTTCTCATATCACTTATAGTGTTGGAATAGTGAGAAATAAAAGAGAGATCAACCCATCACCAAATTCACGCAAGCGATATTGGTTGGGAATGTGGTGTGTGTGAAAAAGAGAGAATTGCCTCAAAACCTTGGGAGCTGCAGCGGATTACCCTCCCACCTCCTCCGTCACTTTTTTCCTCTCTCTCAGAGGAGGACTCTGATGCTCTTGCCAAATAATGCAGCATGCATAAGGAACACCTCCCCCTCCCCCCTTCTTCTTCTCTCCCTACCGGTCAGAGTTGCCAGATATGCACACCAAGCAAATCTCCGCGGAAGAAAAAAAAAAAAAAAACAGGACACCAAATCACTTTTTTTGCTGTTGTTGTTGCATTGATTAACACGTGTAACATTGAGGCACTCTCTTGTACTGATTGGGCATCAGACCATGAGGCAAAAAAAATGTCTTTGTACCCGACCAACGCACAGCGCGTATGGCAGAACCGAACACAACGTGCTGGAATGCTGGACCACGCACAATAACGTCCCAACACCGTGCATAATACGTCCTACTGTGTTCTGTCTGTGTGCAAAATTTCTACGCGCTGCGTGTTGGTCGGGGTAGTTACGAAAACAAAAAAAAAATTGAGAAAGTCAATGTGGACTAAGAACGGCGGGTGAGAAATTTTTGTGTGTATTTTTTTTTTTTTTTTTTTGCCATTTTACTACAATTTAAAATAAAAGGAAGGAAAAAGATACATGATGACGATAAGACGGCGCTAGCTGAGCGCAGAGAAAAAAAAGCACCTGAGACGTGGTCACGCGAACCTTCGTGTTTTTTTTTTCCTCAAAGATTTTTTTTTATTATTTTTTTAGGGAAAAATCAAGCCTCTGAGAAATCTTGGATCTAATCTAAAAAGTAGCCGCGAGGCGGAGATTTTAAAAAAAAATCTTCGTGATTTTTAACTCAGCAGAACAATTTTTTAAATAGTTGTTCAATAGACATTAACATACATAACCAAACATCAAGTGTGACCAGCAGTTGTGTCCAGGAAAAGAGTTGTGAAATGTGGTTTTTTGTGTGTGTGTGTGAAAAGTTCATTTGCAGACAAAAGAACAAATGCTGATTTGCAGTCTGATAAATGGGTGGTAATCAGATGTCCCTCTGCCCTTTGTGCACACGAGACATGTTTCAAGCATAACGCCTATATGCATACCCAACCAATATTGGCATCGTTAGGTGCACGGTCTCGGTGGCGACAATAGTGGTAGTTGGCGCAGGGGTCGACATTTGAGTTACAATAAGATTTTTATATCACTTATACAGCGTTAGAACGCCAGTACAGGTGTTAGAATAGTGGGGAAAAAACCTTATTGTAACTTATCACTAAATTCACGCTAGCGATATTGGTGGGGCATGTATGTAGTGTACGTATGTACTTACGTGCATACCTGCATATGTACTGTTGTTGCGGAAAGAATGTAGCAGACTTTCTGGGAAAATTTCAGGGGTCCCCCTGCAGAATGTCCCCCTGCATTGTCATTTTTACTTAGGTGGGAGTGGACTTGCAAACCAACAACTTATTGAATCCACCCTGGAGACCATTTCGTATTTGCTGTTTCCACCAGAAACCTTTCACATTCACACCACCAGAAGCTCTTGAATTTACGTGCATGCTATATAAAGGTTTTTAAAAAATGATCTTAATAGAATTAGCCATGAAATGTGTGTATTTCAGTACAATTTTTCCGACAACCACCCAAGCCATATGTCAAGTTGGCCTTATAAAATGTCGATTCATTCTCTTTGCTTTGAGTGCATGCCCTATTGAATGTCCGACAATTAAGCAAAATGTTTCTGGGAAACTGAGGTGCTTTGAGTGCGTGATCCCCTTAACATCTTGCAAGCACTCTTAACATATTTATCATACTGCGAATTGAGAAAATCGTTTGGCGACGGCACCTTGGCGCTATAAGTGAGTCGGAGAGAAAATACTTGAGAATTAAAAAAAAAAGGCCTTTGCGATCGGAGATGGGATTTCAGTATAGATACTTGTCCCTGCCGTTTGGCTGCATTGCTCTAATATGCCTTAGTCTTGGAACTTTGCTGATAGTCTACGGCCTTCCAAGGGCAGGGAGTGATCTTGCCGCTCCTGACGGTGCCAATACCACCAGTACTGAATCCCCCGCAAGAGAGGACAGGGGTGCCAATTCTACCAGCAGGACGACAGCAGACTGCAGCACCTCTCTGGTCGGATGCTTCTACAGCGACCCGCGCAAAGATCTGGCGGTGCCCGGGGCGGTCCCCGATCCCCACCTCTCCGAGGGGGCCCGGAGAGACGTCGTCGCGAGGGAGAACGACCTCCGGGAGCCGTTCGTCCTGCAGGGGGCGCTCCTCTTCGTGCCCGGCGCCCTCCTGCTCCTCGCCTCCGCCCTCGTCTGCTGCCTGGAGCCCGACCGCGAGAGACTCGTCATCACAGAAAAGAAGGAGGAGGAGGAGGAGGTCGACTCCTCTGTCCGGGCGCAGCCCGCCACCGCCACCGCCACCGCCAAGACCCCTGCGCCGGGCACCCAAGCGCAGAAGCAGTACGCCAGGCCCGGGGCCTGGTCGGCCGTCGTGCGAACCCTGGCGATCCGGCCGGGCAGGACCGGAGGCCGGGCCTCCGGCGGGTCCACCCCTCCCGGGGTTCAGGACCGCTCGGAGGGAAGGAGGTCCCTCCCCCCGGCGGGCCAAGGCGTCCGGGCCTTGCCCGAAGGAGTCGGCGTCCACCGCGGGGGAGGCGCCTCCACCCCGGGTCACCTGGGGAGCTGCGACAGCCGATCCTCTGCCTGCTGCTCGGCCTCCCAGGCGGAGTCGGCGCCCTGCAGGCTGAAGGAGTCGCTCTCGTCGCTGCGAGTTCAGAGGCGCCTGCCCAACGTAGAGGAGAGGGGAGGAGGCGCCGACGTCCCAGCGGAACCCTGGCCTCGAACAGCAGTGCAGAGGGCAGGAAAACTGGAGCAAAGAAATTTGATGCCTCTTGGCCAAGACGTTCGCTCTTCCAGCTGTTCTTGCAAATCTCGCCCTTGATTACCTGAATCGTGGAGACGTCAAGATAAGTACTGTATGTATTAGAGACTGCCATGTGTTAGATTAAGCAACGGCAAAGACCGCCCTAAAATTCTACCGATGGTCAAAACTAGGCATGCCAGCTTTCAAAATTCCTGACAATTTTTTTCCCGAAAGTCCGCTCCATCATTTGCTGCCTTTACTTGTACAGCACATAGCACGTTGCAACAGGGTGAGTGCAGTCAGCATCCTGTTTCGTCTCGTCCCCGTCAAGCTGTTAGCCACATGCGTGACGTCGGCGCGCATGCAATACTTGATTTTTCCTGACCACTTCAATAGCCACCCAGAAAACTAGTTTGTTGGAAATGCTGGTGTACTGTACTGTAGGTAGTACTACATCCTCGTGTATCATGATAAAGAGCGCTGTAGTACTACTGTAGTACTACGAGTAGCGCCTACGACACGAGATGGTTTCTCCAAGGACTTCTTCCAGAGCATGGTCACTGGGAGAAATTACAATAATGTGTACTAAAGTAAATATGTATTAAAATACACCGTAAAAGTTGCCGATTTTTAAAAGGCTGTATTTCATATGTATATAATAGAAGACGTGTTAGTGTCGCTGCTTGTTGATTCGGGGTTTTAAATAGACAATGGCGTGCGCTTAGACTGCCAACTGACTAGGGTAGCACGTAACAGTAAACATTGGATGGCTTGGTTGGAGAAAAAAAGGGAGGGAGGGGGGAGGGCTAGGAAATGACCGACCAGATGAAGAAGAAGGAAAGAGTATTGATCAGGCACCGGACTGCCGCTACTTCGTCTCGAGCTCCTCCGGGATGTGGTTGGCGGCCGTTTCCACCTTGGGCCCCGGCGAAGCCCCCTTGTTCGAGTGTTCCAGGTCCACTTTCCTCTGCACGAACTCGTGCTGCACCTTCGAGCCCTCGAGAACGTACGTGGAGTCGTGGTGTGCCAGGATCTTCATGATGGCGCGCTGGTTCTCCCACCACATCCGCTTCCAGCGGCGGTACGTGAAGTCGGACTCCTCCTTTAGCACCTCCACGCTTTGGAACTGTTGAAAGAGGCGTTTGAAAATAAAAACGACTTGACGACGCTTCATCTTTCGCTGGTACGCAACACATTTAAGACGTAGGTAGTAGTGATGCAGGTGATGCCAGCTGAACTAATAGAACCATTCTTTAAAACATCGACCTATCACTGAAGACCACAAATACCAGTGAAATGCATACATAAAGAGTGGGCGTAAGAACGGCGTGCCATTGAACCTTTGGTCTTTACGCACGTGGCTCTATCCACTAAACTAACGGTTCAGAGACTGGGTTGAAGAGTGCTTAAGCAAAATCAGCACCAGGGGTTTTTCTTCCGGAGGGACGAAGAGCTCACTTACCCCAAAAGTGGAGGCACGCAGAACATGATTCATCGTAATTGCTTCCTTTTTCGAATAAAGTGTTCAAAAATTTGATTGAATTGAGCACACAAGAATACTCTTACAATAATGAATATGAATAAACTGTACAACCGAGCTAGGAAGTAATTCATCACTTCTTGTGAAGCAGTCTAGGCATGCCGCACCCAACAAAAATAAAAGTGAAACACGTCGGTAAATTAAAATTTAGAAAAAAACCTTGGCGTTTTAAGTGCACCTAGTACTGTGTAGTCCATTGAACATTGGAAATTTGTAGTACACAGGTAGTGTTTTCTTTCCGCCTACCTCATAATGCCTGGTCCTCATTCCCAAAAGACAGGCGCTCTCCTTGCTCCTAGCGTCCAGTTTGCCGTCCTTGGTGTGCTCAAGAATCTGAGCAATCAGCCAGTTGTACGACTTGGCGCCCATCTTGGTGGCCATGTTGCGGTCGAATGGACTTGGGTAGCCACCCTGCTGCATGTGGCCGAGCACGTTCATGCGAGTGGTGAACACCCCCCTTGCCTTCCTCCGCATACAAACTGAAAATTAACGTGAAATTTCACCTTAGGTGGTGTGTGTGTGTGGGGGGGAAGCCAGAATTAAAAAAAAAGCCAGTATGAAAACTCGTACTTGTAGAGAAAGTTAGTGGTGTAGTGCTCGTTTGCCTTCTCGTTCCTAAGGATGAGACCCCTCTCGATCTTCCCCTTGTTGATCTTGTTCTGCAAGATCTCCAGGTCCTGGAGTAGATCCTTGATCCCAAAGTGCTCCTCGTGAATGTAGGCGGCGTCGCAGCCGCCAGCAAGGCCGGCCATGGTGGCCAGGTAACCGCAGTAGCCTCCCATGGTCTCTACGATAAACACGCGGCGCTTGGTGCCCGCCGCGGACTGACGAATGCGGTCGCAAATCTCCGTGATCTCGTTCAGGGCTGTGTCAGCCCCCAGGGTGAAGTCGGTGCCTGGCACGTTGTTCGAGATTGTTGCAGGCAGCACCGTCATGGGGACGCAGAACTCCTCATACCTGAAAAAAAAAGGATCCACCGTCACATCCCCGGTGACACCTACAGAGACGCTATTGCATGTAAGTGTCGTACTTGTCTCTCGCCTCAGCCAGCTGCAAGACTGAGTGGAAGGCCTCGAATCCGCCAATGATTAGAAGTCCCTCGATCTGGTACTTCTTCAACTGCGCGGCGACCTGCTCTAGGCTGTTTCCCGGCAGGGTCCTCTTCGTCCCCAACAATGCCCCGCCCTGCACCACCCATCCGGCCACCTTGCTCCACGTCATCCGCTCCACTTCGTCCGCCAGCAGCCCCTCGATGCCGTTGTGGACGGCGAACACCTTGTTTCCGGAGGCGATGCCGTTGCGGACGAAGGACCGCACAGCGGCGTTCATGCCGCAGCAGGGAGCTCCGACGTGCATGACCAGGAGGTGGTGCCCGGTCCCGGGTCCCGTGGGCAGCGCCTTGGGGCGCGGCCTGGTCAGCATGCGGTACGTCTCCAGGTTGCGCTGGAAGCTCCGCCCCCTCAGCTGCACGGCCTCCTCCCACTTCCGCTCGCCCATGGCCTTCGCCACCGCCTGCGTCTGCTTCACGCAACCCATCAGGGGAAGTCTCACCGCGGTGTTGCCTGCATGTCCAAGATCAGCGGGCGTTAAAAAAAATATTTACTCAGTGGGGAGCAACGTCGTTAGCTTCCTCGCCTGCTAGTGAGACGACGCATGGCTCGGAGTCTGCCTTGGCGTCCATAAGCGCCAGGACGGCTTCCGCGCCCATACGACATCCCAGCACGCGGTCGAAGGCAGAAGGGGCGCCACCCCGCTGGACGTGGCCGAGGACGGTGATGCGAGTGTCCATCTGGAGCTCGTCCACGACCACCTTCTTCACTTGCTCCGGGGTAATCTTATTGCCCTGCAAGAGAAAGAAAAAAAATGTAGTACTACTGTAGTCACATGTGCACACGGTGCTGCCAGATTAAAATCTGAGATGAAGAAACCAACAGAGTACATAATTTTTGCCCGAAAAGGAACCAAATCAGGCAGTACTTCATTTCTGTTGAACAAGTTTTCTGGCCTAAAGACTCGAAAGGGACCTTTCTTTCGGAACCATCTGGCAGCACTGCACGCATGTACACACGAAAAAAGCTTTCCTGGCAGTTCTTTCCATCACTTACTGCTCTGTCAATGGCTCCCTCCGCCACAATGATGATGTTGAGCCGCTGTCCCAGCTCTCTTTCCGCTGCAAGCTTCTTGCACATCTTCTTGGGCCACTCCACCTCGGGAGGCCACTCCGGGATGAAGACGAAGTCGGCCTCGGTCACGATCGCAGCAACCTGTTACAGAAAAAAAAGCTTGGAAAAAGTTCCAAATATGTAGGTACTTATAAAGGTCGTCCCCACCCACCAGGGCCAGATATCCACAGTGCCTGCCCATCACTTCCATGATGAAGGTCCTCTGGTGCGAGTCCGCAGTCGGGATGATGGCGTCCACAGCCTCCACGATGCGGTGGAGCGCGGAGTCGGTGCCGATGGTCATGTCGGTACCGCAGAAGTCGTTGTCGATGGAGCCCACCATGCCCACGATGTTGAGGTGGCTGAACCTCTCCCTGGCCTCGGCGTCGATGTCGCCCTTCTCCTTCAGCTCGTCCAGCAGGCTGCTCCACTCCTCCCTGAACCTGTTGGCCCCCGTGAGCGAGCCGTCTCCCCCGATAGCCACCAGGTTGGAGATTCCCCTGGACACCAGGTTCTTGGCGGCCCTGAGCCTCCCCTCGCGCTCCCTGAAGTCGGCGCAGCGGGCGGACCCGATGACCGTGCCGCCCTTGTGGATGATCCCGGACACGGAGCTCCACTCGGCCTCCACGATGTTGTCCCCGCCGTCCACCATGCCCTGGTAGCCCTCCTTGATGAAGTACACCTTGCACCCCAGGTAGATCCCGAACCTGACGACGGCGCGGACGGCCGCGTTCATCCCCTGGGAGTCGCCCCCGGAGGTGAAGACGGCCAGGCCGCGGCCCCTGTACGAGCCGGCCTTCAGGGTGCGGTGCCGCTTCGGGGAGTCGTCCATCGTCAACATGGTGAGGCGGAGCGGGGCGACGCTTCAGGAAGAATGAGGATGGTGGAAGCACGAGGTCTGTAAACCAAGTCAGGAGGAAACGAAATGAAAAAATGATTGATAGCAAAGCTCTCGAACAGCAGCAAGGGAAAGGAAAGGAAAAAGACAGAAGGTGGTGGAGGGAGGATCGAGGGCAATGACTTGAACTATAAACGATGCGGCAACGAAAAAAAAAAAACCCTGCAATCGGATCCACCTATTGCACTTCAGGGAAGGCGGCTATAGAAGAAGTTGTGAAACGCTCTCGGTCTGTCTGTCGGACTGTCCAAGTCCCCGCCGACTGACGACATCACGTGAGGAAGGAGGGAGGGGAGGCAGAGGAGAGGACGGGAAAGGGAACGGGGGGGGAGAGACGAGGGGGGGGGGCGAAGGTGCTTTTTTTCTCTCCCCCCCCCTTCTCACCTTCAGGTCAGATCCTTTCCGGGCGTCGGGATCGGTGCTGGCAGCCGTCTGTTTGCCGAAGTCCCAGGTCTTCTCCGGTCACCTCTGTTTGACCTTGTATCGGGGGAAAGGAGGAAGGAGAAGAGAGAAGAGAAGAGAACAAGCCTTACTACTCCGCGAGAAAGACTGTCTTCTCTTGTTCAGGCGGGCGAGCAAGGGGACAAGTGAAAGAGAGAGAGAGAGAGAGAAGAGAGAAAAGAGAGAGAGCTCATGCGCAGTCCCCAGAGCAAAAACTGGTGGCGGATCCAGCTCTCCCTCCCTCCCTCCCTCCCCGTCTCTCCGTCCGTCTCTCGGACTCGCCTCCCTCAAGCCGAAAGGCAGGTCTGAGTCAGTGTTGCCACAGGGTCAGCCAAATTTGCCAAGCATAGGCATAGGATTTGTTAAAAAGCTCTAAGCTTAAAGAAGGCCTTTTTTGGCACTCTTTATATTGCAAATTTAACTTCACCCTCACCTGGCGCCAGTATCCAGGGCATTTTTGAAAGTCGCCAAGGATGGTTAAAAATCGCCATTTTGGCGAAATTTCACCAAGTGTGGTAGCACTGGTCTGCCTCCTTTCCACCTCTCCCTCTCTCTTTCGCCCTTCCTTCCTTTCTTGTGTTGCTAGGGATGCGGAAAGTCGACTTTGCAGTTTGCCCGCTAGCTCTTCCGACCCAACCGAACCGACCCGACCCTTTCTCCTCCCCCTCCCCTTTTTTGCCTATTGTGGAAGAGAAAAAAATGTTCGCTTTCTTAAATTCCTTCTTGACCTCTCTGCTTCCATCAATTCGTTATTGTTCGGAGAGGTGATCGCACAAATGTTCTAGTGTTCACCTGTTTTTACCTGCTTTACGACCCTTTAAAGCGTGACGACGGTGTGTTCATTCCTCCAAGGGTACTGATTTACTACGTTGCATAATTGTAGCATATGTCTTTAGACCACAAAGCTGTTGCTTTCACGAAAATTATGCGAGGGGGAAGGAGATTAAAGAATTATGCATAGCTCAGAAAATAGCAAGTTGGCAACAAAGCGTGTTGAATGTCTCTTTCTACACAACAACCTCAGGTACTTGTTTTATTTGTTCCATTTGATGGCACAATGGCCACCTTAAGAAAACAAATATAACACGTGTAACTTTGTGCACCATGTTTCCAGTGCTAGTAATAGTGAAAGAAAATTACCCACTTGAGCACGTAGCACGAGTGCTTTATTCGAGTGTTCCCTCGGGGCAAAGGCACAAAAGACGGGGAAAAAAGATAGCTGTCACATTAAAGTCTCCACGGCACTCATTCACTTCTAGTAAGAGATGACAAATTGATCCACTCTACGTACATAAGATCTTGGCCCTGTCCAGCTCGGCAACGGCGTTCTCTTGTTCGTACTAACACAGTAGTCCAACCACCTCCGATGCGGCCATCTTTTACTTCTTTCTCGATCATCTTTCAGTATAAGCATCATACCATTGTGTCAGTGTGGCACATTGAAAGTTGCTGTTTAAGTTTACTGTTTTACTACTTACATCTTACGCACAACCATTTTTTTTCATAGAGAGAGAGAGTTCATAGTTTGCGGTCCAGAGCTTCAAAAGAGCATTTGTTTAACTGGAAGGTTACGTGTCGGCAAAATGCTCTTGCTGGTGAGTGTGGCCATTTATGATGAGAGGAGTAAGCTCACGCTCCTCTGGTGTGCCCACATTTCCCCTGCCTCTTGTTTGGCCCGCTGGCTCCTCCCTGTTGGACGCGTTCATTCTCTGCTCTCCTGTCAAACCGTCTCCTTCCTCTTCCTCTTCTCTTTCTCCTTCTTCCCCCTCCTCTGCTTGAGCCTCGTTCGTGGTGGCCTCTTCTCTCTGCTGGATCTCCCTGAGAGCCTTCATCCTCTCGGTGACGTTCGCCGCCGAGATGCGCGCTTCCGCATCCTGGTCCCAGCAGTAGCGGATTGTTGCGATCAGTTCACACAGCCCAACGTGAAGGGTGGTCCACGAATTGGGGATGGCAGGCCGCAGCCGACGGTTGACCACCAGGTCCTGTAAACAGGCAAAATAAATAAATAAATAAACCATTCCCAACAACAAAGATTTCAAAAAAACCGTACCTGCATCTGTTCCAAAGTGGGATGAGGAATCTCCTCTTCGAACGGCAGCTTGTAGTCTTCGGCCTCCAGTCCAGCCATGCTGCATCTTGAAGCCAATTCCCAAAGGACCAGGCCGCATGCGTACATGTCTATGTGCAGCAGAGAATCTCTCGACAATGTTATGGCGCCTTCCAGAACCTCAGGAGCCATGTAGCGCCTAGTTCCGACCTGTAAGTACAAACACGGCAAAGGGTTCAGTCTTCTTGCACCACTTAGAACCGTTTAACTCCGTTTGCTACAGCATACTAGTGCAAAGAGCAATAAAACTCCAACAGGACAAGGAGACAAGAATGATGTCGACACAACAACTAAAAGATATGCGAAACAAACCTGTCCAAGATTTGTGTCGTCGATGCGCTTTCCAGGCTCAAATATGAAAGCTAACCCAAAGTCCCCAATGCAGGCGGTCAGATCCTCTTTCAGCAGGACGTTCTTGCTCTTGAAGTCTCGGTGTGCCACTGCCAGCTTCATGTCGAGGGTTCCCTTCGGAGACAACTCCTCGTGAAGATGAGCCAACCCACGCGACATGGAGTACGCAATTTTGCACACTTCTGGCCATGACACGGTAGAGTGCTTCAAGTAGTCGTACAACGATCCTGCAATTTTTTAAAATAAAGTACACGGATATGTCAGATGTGTAAATTACAACGTATTTGTTAAGTTGACCCGGAAATACATAAAATGTAGGTAGTACGTACTGTAGCAGATGCACCACTAGACGTACCTTTGGAGTGAAATTCAGTCATGAGGTAGAACTCTCTCTCCAGTCCGTCTCCCTTGCGGTCAATCCCAATGAACCTGAGTATGTTCTCGTGGCTCATTCTCGGCAGTCGGTACACCTCATGTTCAGCGAACCAGGACTGCCTCTCTTGCAAGGGAAAGACCTTCACGGCCACGATCTCATCGCTCTCCAGCTTGGCCTTCCACACACGCCCAAAGCGGCCCTGGGCCCGCAACTCCATGAACTGAAACCAGAAGGAAAAGAGTTTTAAACACCCTTCCCCATTCCGCAAACAACGCTCATATTTCTCCCACACTCACGTCAACTGTCTTCTGCAAGAGTCTTGGCGAGGGTGGCCCATTGGCCCCGCCAGCACCGCCGTCCAAGTTGGCCATCCCTTCTCTGGCCTTCTTCCTCATCCGGTAGACGATGAGACCCACGCACACGCACGCACCCAGCGCCACCAAGCACCCTGCAGCCACGATCGCCGCCAGAGACCCGGACGATCCCGAGGCCGGGCGCGGAGTCGTGGCCGCCGAAGGGCGGGGAGTGGCGGGAGGAGGAAGCCAGTAGAAATTCTCGTTGCATCTGTCCCCGACGCAGCAACAGAAGAGGTGGTTCATGCTCAGGTTAAGCTTGCTGTCTCTCTCCACGCACTCGCCCTCCGTCATGCACTCCTCGTCACTGCTCGTGTAGCACCCCATCATCTTGACCGACAATCCCGACGAGTGGGCGTGCGGTCCCAGGCCTTCGTCCGCCTCCTCGTTGGTCCACACGGCGTAGCAGTTGTAGCCGCTGTTGACAGAGCCGGTAAGGCAGATCTGGTCTCCGTAGCACTGCGAGGCCGCCCCGGGGTCCTTGGCCGCGGACAGGCAGGTGGCGTTGTAGTACTCGCAGACGGAGGTGGTGGCGCCTCCAGGGACTGCGTGGTTCTCCCCCTCCGAGGAGACGAGCGGCAACGAGGCGGTCGGGGCCAGCAGGGCCAGGACCAAGCACGTCAGGATAATGGGGCTCACGTCCATGGCTGGCGGCAACGATGTATAGTAGAGGTTAATGGGCGTCGGTCGGGGCCTCCTTCTCAGTCGACCATTGCACAGACTCCGGGGGTGGAGCCCAGGACCAAGATGATCGGGAGCCTCAGGGAGTCGCGCACCAGATGGCCGATGTTAATGTTAATACTTACCTTAAATATGTACATATATATTTACAATTGGGACAATCTTCTTGACTTCTCTTTCTCTAGTATGGAGTTTAGTGCGTCGCTCCCTCTGTTTGTGCCGTGCAGTGAAGTGCAGTGCACAGTGCAATGCAGGCAACCGCGGCAGGCAACAGCTGATCCCGACGCTGTCAGCTGTTTGTTGACTGTTGTGCCAAGCAGACAACAGCTGATTGCGGTCGCCCCTCTCACTCAAAGGACGCCGAGGAAGAGTATGCGTGCGCGAGCTGTGAGCTGTGTGGTTTGTCAGTAAAAATTGCAATTCTTGTGCTAGTGGTGATTTCATACTAGTACAATTAAGGGCGTGAAGTTTGGGATCCAGGACCGTCCTCGTCTCTTCACGCAGTGATGGCCATCCCTCAGACTGACCCTCCCCCCACCCAAGAGCGCGCCTCTCCCGACCGCCGCAGCAACAGCAGCTCCGACGAGGCCGAAGAGGACGGGGAGGTGTGGGTGCCCTACGCCAGGAGGCCGGAATGGGCGGACGTGCAGCCTATGGAGCAGGATGACGGGGAGGAACCCATCGTGCAGATTGCATACTCGGAAAAATGTAGGGAGGGAGGGAGGGAA
>JAAUYM010084733.1_pt1 | contig 12924 bp, 15 predicted proteins | sample 7278001 | NCBI WGS metagenome assembly JAAUYM01 (sample SAMN14350224, study PRJNA611818) | marine sediment metagenome | isolation source: surface marine sediment (1.8m) | place: French Polynesia: Moorea | collected 2018-08
CAATCCGGTCAAACGACCGGAACAATCCGGTCAAACGACCGGAACAATCCGGTCAAACGACCGGATCACTATATATAAGAAAGATCAAGAAAATAAGAAGAATAATAAGAAGGGGGATAAAGACAAAAAAACAACGCCACAGAAAACAGAAATTTTAAATTTTGAGAGTTCAAATTCTGATCCCATTTCTGAGATTGTCGAACACCCAGAAAACAAAAACTCAATATCACTGGTTGAGACTCAAGCTTGTTCTTCAGATCAAAACTCCGCCGCGCCGCTTACAAGAGATGAAGAATTAGCGTTAGCCGTCAAAGCGAAATATCATAACACGGGAATTTTGCCCCGTATTCCTATGGAAATAGAGGCATGGGTACAATATGACCTTGGGACTGATTTGATAGCCTTGTACCGCGAATCAGGGCGGATTACGACAAGAAAGAGGGGGGATATAAACCCCGGCTTTGCTAAATACGTTGCTTCCCAGTACGAGGGAGGGGGTAAAGATATTGACTATGGTTTTCGATACATCAAGTCTCTTGAGTGGGGGGAAAGGATGGACTGGGAGACATTAGCGGCTTATGTAAGAAAGTGGCAATTAGCAGAACAGTCAAACAACACGAGCCTAAACTTAGTCCAAGAAGTAACAGTTTCAGACTGGATGCAAACATCAATCAATAATTTTAATGCGGGGGTAGGGAATGACTGGTTATAGCGAAAGAATTTCCTTGGAACAATTTTTGAGTGGGTTGAATCTATTAGGTGACTGCTATGGCAGAGAACACGCTGTATTTTCTAACCCGACTATCCAAAGGATTTGGTTTGGATTTTTCTCTAACTACGGGCAAGAGAGGTTCACAAAAGTTATTGAGTATTATTTGGCTCACTGCCAATGGTTTCCCAAAGCACCTTTGCAGATTCAGGAATTGTGGGACAATTCCGGGGAAGATCAGCGGGGTCGGCAAGAGTTTAACCAACCTGCTTTGTCTGCCGAATCTTCAGAATTTACACCAGAACAGCAGATTGAAAATTTAAAAAAAATCAATCTAGCTTGGCGAATTTCTAATGTTTTTAAAGGGCGGAATATGCCAAACTTGGGGCAATATTCCGTTGCAGAACTAGAGGCGATGATAACCGCCCAGGAAGCAGCGAGTAGAGAACAATTACCTATCAAAGTTAATGAGGAAGAAAGGGTGATTGATCCTTTCCTTTCTGATCTTAAAGTCTATCTTTTGTCTGGCATAGATAGACACTACCAGCAAGCTATTGACTGGGTTAAGGACGACTCTGATTTTGAACTTGTGTATGAAGGAAATAGAGCGGTAAACATTAAGAGGAAGAGCAAAACATGAGAGTCCCAATACCTAAACACTTAACCCTTTTTAATATTCAGGAAACAGCAAAAGCCTTAAAGATCCAACAAACTGAATATCAAGTCAGAAAACAAACTACAGATAGTGAAATATATGGGGACGAATATGCAGACAGAATAAACGAATCTCAACAAAAGTTTTTTGAATTAGCTCAAGAATTTAACCGTTTAACACCTTTGGTTGATTACTTGAAAAAGATGCCTTTCCTGGATGAGCAGGAAGTCAACATAGAGGAATTGTTTTGTCAATATGTTGATATTCATTCTTCTCTTACGGGAATTGATGCAGAAGAAATTTTAATGGCTTATCTGGATGAAGGAAAGGTCATAATTCACTGCGATTTTTTTACTTACGTGAGGCATGAAGATCAAGCAGTAGTAGAACTGCTTGAAGCAATAAAGCATAAGAAACTTTTACCAAACCATTACGGATGATAGTAAATCAAAACTTTACCCCTGACGATTACGAAACCCCGGATCACATAGCTGAAGCTATGGCGAAGTTGATTAAACCCACAGACAAATATGTCCTAGAGCCGTTCGCGGGTACTGGGCAAATAATTAAATACCTGCCAACTAGATGCTGGACTGATGCGATTGAAATAAAAACACTTAGGTACTTGCAACTAGGATATGCTAACTACTGCACCAGCTACAATGATGATTTTTTTAATTTTGAATTTTTCAAAAATTATAAAATCCCTGGTTATGATCTGATAATTTCCAACCCCCCATTTAGCCTGATCATGGATGCTATTGAGCTATCCCTGGACTTGCTTAATCCAGAGAACCCGGAGGCAAGGATATTGTTTTTAGTCCCTATATCTACTTTTTCAAGCGTTGCTAGAAGTGAAAGATTAAAACAATTACACTGCTTCATCCATCATACATACTTGATTCCCCAAAGGGTTGACTATTTAAAAGATGGGACACCAATGAGCAAAACCCAAAGAGTTAAGGATGGTGTTCCACAATTTAATCGTCAAGGTAAACCTATCTTTTGCTCAGGGCGGCAGGAATATGATGCAGTATATGACATCCGCCCTGGCAACACTGATCTTCACACAAGTTTCTTGTTTTAACAATTATGATTTATAGCCCGTTGAGGTATCCGGGGGGCAAAAGTAAAGCCCTGACATTAATCGAAAAGCAGCTACCGGATCTTTCTGAGTCTCTGCATTACCATGAGCCATTTTTAGGGGGCGGTTCTGTATTCCTACATCTTGCACAGAAAGCCAAAAACAATTGCTTAACCTACTGGCTTAACGACATTAACCAGGATTTATACAGCTTTTGGTTATCGGCACAATACCAGCCTTTAGAGCTTGTTGATCAAGTAGTCAAGCTAAAATCGGGGTTTAACGGGAGAGGCAAAGAACTTTATAAAACAATCAAGTCTTGGGATCTAGGGCAAAATGATTATTTATGGAAGGGTGTAAAATTTTTCACCCTAAACCGGATCACATTTTCTGGGCTGGCTGATAGTGGCGGATATTCTCAAGCTGCTTTTGATAAACGATTCACCGATAATTCAATAGAAAGATTACGAGCTTTAGTAAGATTTTTGCCAAGCCTAGAAAATGTTTTTATTTCAGCTTGCGACTACAAGCACATATTAGCGTATTCAGGCAAAGACACCTTTCTATTTTTAGATCCACCCTATTGCATAGAGTCCCCAACTTTGTACGGGAAAAAAGGCGACTTACATAAAAACTTTGATCATCAAGAGATGTCCGAAAAATTAAAGCGGACATCTGCTAAATTCCTTTTGACATATAACGACTGTCCAAGGATTAGACAACTTTACAGTTGGGCGAATATTGTGCCTTTTCAATTGCAATATGGGACAAACCAGAGGAGACATTCAGCCAAAAAAGGTAACGAGATTTTTATCAGGAACTACGAACTATGAAGATCGGATCATTGTTTTCTGGCGCGGGGATAGGACTGCACGGACTAGGCGATCTGTTGTGGGGGGTTGAATATGACCCCAGTATTGCGGCAGTTTACAAAATGAATTTTCCGCACTCTCAGATAATTTGCGAGGATATTGCTAATGTAGATCCTTCGAGACTCCCCGATGTTGATCTACTAGTTGCAACCCCTCCTTGCACTAATGCTTCAATAGCTAATAGGACGGGGATGGAATCAGAAAATGATGTTATCTCAGCTTTAGCAACAGTAAAATTCATTAAAAACAAACTCCCAAAAATATTTGTACTAGAGAATGTAAGCGGGTACAAATATTTTGAGAGTTTCCAAGTTATCACTAGGCTATTAGATGATTTAGGCTATTATAGCAATTCCCAAATTCTAAATTTAAAAGATTTCGGAATTGCCCAGAACAGGGAGCGAGTCTACTTAATGGCTGTTAAAAATAACCTATTCCTAGACATACATGGAGCGGGGAAAAGCCAGGGGTGGTACGGCGCAATTTGGGATCTAATCCCCTCTCTACCAAAAACAAATCTACTATCTTGGCAAAAATCAACAGGCAATGCCTTGATCCGTCGAGTAGGGGCAACTAGTAGCAACAACAGGGCTTATCATTTTAATGAAGTAGCTTTTACTATTCGCGCGCTAGGGCGGAAAGCATCAAATCACTGGGAACAAGCTAATGTAAATATGTATGAAGAGGGGCGGAAGTTAGTAACAAGGGCTGTAACTCCGGCTGCTTGCCTCCGATTTTTCGGAGACAAGGAGACAGCAGACAGTATAAAGCTACCTTATGATCATAAATCTTTGTCTATGGAAGTAGTAGGAAATGGTTGCAGTTGGGAGATGCTACAGATCCTTGTCAAGCATTTGGAATCTGCTATAATTTAGCGATGGGTATGTTCAAGCTTCACCTGACTGACACCTGCTAAACCGATCTGGTTATACCTAAACCGCCTCACCTTGGGGCGGTTTGTAGTTTCCGGATATTTTGCCCTTGCTAAGTAAATATGTATAGGTTGATAAATATTTTTTTACTTAGTTATAATTAATTTTTGGCTATTTGTTATGAGGCTAAATTCGGATACCGCCACAACCGTAGCAGGGGTGGTTGGCTTGGTAGCGGCTATACTTGCATCCTTTGAGGTCATCCCTGAAAGCCAGTCTATTGTTATCAGTGGATTAGCTACCGTACTGATCGGATACCATACTTCAAAAAAGTGATCTATGCAAGGCAAGGAATTTTTAAAAATTCAACCTGATGGAGCTAAGACTATGACGCTAACTCTAAGTGTCAACAATGTTGCGGTTAAAAGATCGAAACGCAGGAAGGAAGGGGAGGAACTGCCAGCCGTTTCATGCTTCAAGGATAGAGGGGGATTAGGATTTATTGTCTTTTCTTGTGAGCTTTTCCCCCACGTTTCAAAGATTCAATGTGAAATCAGCTATCATCGGTTTTTAGATAATTCTAATGGTTGGGCGATTATTGACGGGTACAGCCTCAACAATCGCCCGTCATCCAATGGTACATGGATTAATGGGGAAAAGCTGCAAAACGATCTTGTAAATATTCATCATTTGAGAGATCAGGATAGAATTACATTCGGCAATACTGAGTTCCCCTGTATAATATTTTGTGACCCAGGTGCAGAACATGAAGAGGAATACCCGACTTTACAGTACGAGAGAAGCCAAGATCAGGAATGACATCAATAGCTTGATTATTTTACTTTCTCTGGTCGGGTGCAGTTTTGCCCTTGCCAAAATATTTACTCAGATATACCCAAGATCAGATCCATTAGCCGCCCTGGGTATGTTCTTTTTCCCTGCCGTCGCGCTGTGGGGCAAATGGGCAAAGGCAGATGTTGACGTTCAGACCCTCCGCACAGAGATGCACGATCAGGATAACGTTCATACCAACAAACTAACAACCCTTACCGGGCAGTTAGAATTTTTCAATTTAAAGTTAGAGAAAGTAGCTGATCTAGTTTCTTTAAAAGCGGATATTATCAGCAACTCAAAATCTATCCAGGAGATATCTGGCTTTTGCCAAACCCTGGGATTTAAAGAAAGGAAGTCCTTAAAAGAAAGATGGGAGTTTGACACAGAAAACAGTGAAGACGATGACAATATCAATCAGGGGCAATAAACCATCCTTCATTCTCTAATTCTTCGATGCTTGACTCCTGCCAAGACTGAGGGATTAGATCAATTACTTTGACTTTTTTACTTGTTAAAAGCAGCTTCATTATTCTTTCTCTCTCTTCTGCATCCCTATAAAATAAAGACAAGCTATTTATTAACTCATCCGCACTGGATTCATCAGTGAATAATTTATTGTTGACCAAGACGCTTAGACTCTCAGGGATAACAGCGATATAATCGTTAAACCCTGGGTGTCTTTCCCATCCAAAGCTATAAGCAGTAACATCTTTCTCGACCCCTTCCTCTGACAAAGGGCGAGAAATCCTATAAACCAGTGAGGATGATATCTTGATCGTCTCTAATGCTTGCTTGTAATAATGTGTTCTCATTTTATAATTAGCTACAATTAGCTATAATTAATTATTCAAACTTTTAACAGTTTTCGGTATATGGGGGTTACGCCCCCATATTTTTAGTCTTAGATTTAAAATCTATAAGAAACAGAATACGGATTTTCCGTAGTTCTGTTTTAATACCTATTATTTATATTGTCTGATATATCAGTTCTACTGCCAGAATTGTCATTACTGAATACAATAGCCTCTTTAAAAATCCCGTTCATGTATTTAGAACTATTGTTAACAAATGCAGTGCCGATCCTGAATTGATCGCCTACATCATAATTCTGTAGAGTAGTTTCAATTAAAGTTGTTTCATTATCATAAATATTGTATCCGCCAGAGGAATCCGCTTCTACAACTGTTAAAGAATCACCGTTATTTCTCATTGTAAATAGCGACGGCAACCGAGGATCAATGAATAACCCCATATAGTTACTTTGCCCTCCGCCAAAACTCCACCAGGAGTCCGCCCCATTTGCATCATCAAAGGCACAGAAATTTAATTCATTATCCAGGGAATAAGCGAAATAAAGTTGAGCGTTGCTAGGGAAGATTGAAACACTGTCAAATACTCCAGTTTCAAGCCTATCATCAGATCCATCAAACAAAAGCCCTAAAAATCCATTGCTTTTGATTAATCCTAAATTGGAATCATATATTTTAGGTTGTCTCCCGGCTTGAGTCTGGATCATGTCTCCAGCACTCCCAAGACTACCTTGATTGTAGATAGTAGTACAAAAGATTTCCGGGAAATTAAAGTTAATCGTTTTGCCTGTGAGGTCTAAAAATTCCCCAGACCCAACAGGCTTGTTGCTAAAGCCCGCGTCAAAAACGGTCGCCCCGTCAATACCGTTTTTAATAATTACTCGGTAAAGAACACCATCGGCTTTTACATGGTCTAAAAGAATCAAGTCTTTAACGGATGGGAAAATCTGGGTTACTCCGGAATTGGTTACTTGGTCGAACTCTGTAAAAACTATTCCATCACCACTGGAACTAAATGTTGTGGTGTGTCCTCCAGCATCATTGTCAGAATCAAAGTCTATCTTTAACCATATACCATCCCCATCTAGTACGGGAATGTTTACAGTTGAAGTTGAAGAGAATTGTGTTGTACCGTCGTTTGACCACAGCAAGGCAAGCTTACCTGTACCATTCACCCTTACTAGATAGCCTCGATCACCCGCGATTCCATACTTGTTAAGAATAGATTGCGCCCCGTTTGACCAGTCGCTCAGTAGCAGATGAATGATGATAGTGAGATCCCCTGTTAATTGTAGATCCGAGTGATTGGCAATGGTGCATTTGTTTTTGTTCCCATCAACACTAAAACTAAATCCTGCCCCGTCTAACTTTTCAGGGATAAAGTCTAAAAACTCACTCCCTGTTAAATGGGTTGCAGTAAAATCTTGTTCAGGTGTTGTGAGCCATTCCCGTCTTAGTCTACAGACATTTATCGGGTCAGACTTTATCTGTTGTAAAGAATAAGCGAAAGGGGCGGGGTGGTCGTCAAGAAGAAATGATAACGCTGGCACAGACGTATAAACCAACTGATCGCCTAGATAGGCCTTGGAAATTAATTGATCACCAAGATATATATTGCTAATAGCATCCGTGGAAAGATTTACAGTCATTTAACTAGGGATAAAGTACAAGGTTGTAGCACTTTTGGTAGGGATAGCGTCATAGTTCCCTTGAGAGCTAACCGCCACGATATTAGTTATTGGTAATCCGCCAGTAATGCCAGATATATCACTGGTTATACCTCCGCCACCTTCCCCTGCGGTGAAATAGGCTAGACTGTTCCATGCTGTTGCCCCATCCCCAAATTTTAACCGCCCGGTGTCTGTTTCATACCCAGCCTCACCAGTTCCTAAAACTGGGTTATTGGTTGACCAGTTAGCGGCAATATCATTCCTTAATAGAATCTGAGCGTCTGCCATTATGCGTTGCCCCCATCAAGCGTTATGGTATAAGTGCTAGAGCTATCGCCCCCGTCAATAATATTATTTGCAACTGATTCAGTGGTGTAAGTAGCTACGTTGTGCCACCCATCCCTGTAAATATAAAACAACTGATCAGTAGTGTTAAAAAGAATTGTGTTTTTGTCGGATACTCCAGGCAAGTCGGAATACCTGCCTATATACCTGTAAATATTTTCTTGGTCTACAGCCCCTTGTGGGGTGGTTTTAATATAGTTGCTGGTTGTTGTCTTAGCGAAGAAAAGGCTCTCAGCTTCTCCCGTTGTCTTTATTATTTGAATCTCGCCATTATAAGCGGTATTCGGCAAAAAACCGGAAGTCTGGTTTAAGTTAAATTGTTTAACAAAACTACCTGATTCTGGGATCTCTGTTATAGTAAAACACCTAAGTCCATTGCTAAAGGGTGGAAGTGCATTTAACAGGTTTATAGCTTTTCTGATCAAGACTATCACCAGACAATTCAAATAACTAGCGTCCAGGTTTTGAAGTTCAAAGTTATAACTATCGCCTGGTGTCAGCGCAGGGGTAACTATGTTTGCCATATTTTAAAAATTCGACCTATTTCTATTATATCAATTGGTAAACCTGACAAATAACCGAGAGCGATCGCCCATCCCTGTGCTAGCTGCATCTTCTCTAGCAACCTCCATTTTTAATTTATCCCTAAACATGATCAGATCAGGAATTGGATCTCTTTCTAAATCCCGCCCTTTGATTTCGTACTTGAGGACTGTCCCCCCGGTTGCTCTCGCGACTAGTGCAGCCTCAACAGCCTCAAGCATTTTCTTTGCTGAGGACTTTGTACTTGAAATATCTGCAACAGTCAGAAGGTCATGGACAACCGTTAATTGCCCACTTTCATAAGTAATCCTATTCCCCTGGGTGTCGGTAAGGAAAGACTGCCAGAAGTTAACCCCAGGGGTTAAAGATTGAGACTCACCTCCAGTTATCGAAGTTCTGTAACCACTGCCGTTAGGTACAGCGGTTAAACTCACACTAGTCCCCCCTCTTATTACCCAGGACAAAGTATAAATATCGCTGGTAAATTCTACCCTTTCCCCGGTGGTAGGGCTTACCCCTTCTAGCCCCTCATCATTCCAAGTCTTAGCGTCACCTACAGTAATTTGCTTTGGGATTTTGAGCATGGTATTATATAAATAACTCTATACAGAAATTCTATACCGAACCTAGAAGGGAATTAAAGCAAGGACAGTTTTCTCACACAGAGACACTTACAACATTAAGGTAGCGATCGCCCTCTCACCAAGGGCGTTTTTCATTTCACCACTAAAACCATGAATACTAACCGCAGACGCAACTATCTAGTAGAAATAGCAATAGTGCTTGCTCCATCAATCTTGACTTTCTTCCTGTGGCAACATTTCAAATACAGGGAGTGCATCCAAACCGAGTTATCAATAAATATGTTTGAACCTTATGCGTATTCAAATGCAATAGATTACTGCAAAAGAAAGAAAATAATTAAATGGTAACTACCAGCTTTCTACACTCCAGGTTTGGCGATCGCCTCGCTTAGTTTTCGCTGGTTTATTATCTTTCTTCAATTCTTTGACTTTGGGTTTAATCTGTTCTTCCAAAGCCTCCCAATTGGCGCGGTTTATGCCAATTGATAAAGCTGCAACATAAGCCAGCACTTCGCAATCTAAAGCCTCATTCCGGGGGCGAATTTTAACCCACTCTCGGACAGGCTGACCTTTGTTAAATTTAATAACAAGTTTTTCAGCGGTTAACTGTAAAAAGTAATCGTCCTCAACTCCTGTGGGAAAGTGCATTTTACCTACCCCTGTAGTGGCTTTAATCCGGCTATAGATTAAATCTTTCGCCACATCTGTGCCGACGGGGAAAAGTTTTACACCCTTCTTAATTGTTTCCCCTTTGTAGTTTACATCTTGCCTTGTTGCCCTACCCAGGATTGGCTTACCAGGCGTGGACATCCCCTTAGTTGCCATAACTTTATATTTCTTGCCTCTAATAAATTTATAAACTTCTTGTGGTTTAAACCCTGAATCTATTGCTGTACAGCTAATAGGGATTTCTGTTTTAAATTCATGCTCAAATCGGAGAGTTAATAATTTATCAAGATCCTGCCAAACCTCTAGCTGTGTAACATCTCCAAATAATTCACCCCAATAAATCAACCAGCTTTCCTCGCTTCTCCCCCATGCTTTGATAACTACGGCAAGGCGATCGGCTTGCACGTCAACGCCAGCGGTAAGGAATAATCCACCAGCCGGGACAAAGGAGGGGGTATAATCTTCAGCCCGCGCCGCCAATTCTTCATAAGCCGGAGTCTCGCCCTGTTGGTCATCCCATGTTTCGCCCAGCGAAGTGTTGACCCAAACCTTCAGAAGTTCCGGATCATCTTTGGCTTTTAAGAAATCGTCTGCTACATCCCCAAAAGTCCGCCAGGGAGAATAAAACTCAGACAAATGGAATCCAGCTACACCTTTAAATTCTGCTGTAGCTTTCCACCTCCCTTCCCGAATCATTTGTAATTTCTGACCGTTCGTAATTGGGCGGTTGCAGTTAGCACATTCATACCACGCGCCCAAAGGATCACCGTCTTCCCATTTAACCCCTGCCCAGATCAGAACTTGCTCATGCTCACAGTGGGGGCATTTAACAAAATAACGCCTCTGGTCAGAATCTAGAAAAGCTTTCTCTATTCTGCTACGTCCTTTGTTAGTAGGGGTACTGGTTAAAATTAATTTTCTGTTCCAAAAGGTCACAGTCCGTTTCCTTGCTAAGTTCACCGGATCACCTTCAGTCCCAGCACTGGCAGGATAACGATCAACTTCATCACAGAGAACTATTCGCACCGGACGAGAAGCAAGGGAAGCGGGAGAGTTCGCGCCAGCAAGCGTAATGTGTCCACCGGGGTAAGTCTTGTGTAATAGGGTATTGTCGGTTTTTCGACTTCTAGGATCTCCTATTCGTTCTAGCAATTGTTGGCAATCTCTAACCATAGGAGCAAGCCGATCCTTTGAGTAAGCTTCCGCCATCTCCAAGGTTGGTTGAAGCATCAGGAGGGGCGAGGGATCTTGAGTAACGTAATATCCAACCGTGTTGGATAAAAATTCTGTTTTCCCTACCTGAGAAGAGGACATAACAACAACCTCTGTAACAGATGGATCGTTAGGCGCGTCCATTATCTCCCTCAGATACTCAGCGCGGGAAGTTCGCCATTGCCCTGGTTCGGCGGATGATTCTGGCGACAACTTTCTGTGTTTATCTGCCCAACCGGATACTGTCAACCTTGGAGGGGGAGCAAAATTTTCAGTGATTCTCTGAATCAGTGTCTTGTTCATTTCCTAGTTCTATAACGGCTAATTCCTTTAAAGCTTCATCTATTGTTAATTCCAGCTTATTCTTAATAATATTTGGGTTATCTATCTCTAATAGTTCATAAGCCATTTTAGTTGGCAAAGATAATAGTTTAGCTCTACAAGCAAGAACCAGCCCAGAAAATTGATTATATATTTCCTCAGTGTTTGTTAACTCGCCTTTCTTTTCAGCAACTAATAATTCCTCTCTGTTTGCCTGTGCTTGGGTCAACCTGGTTTTCTCTACCCAATAACTACTGTCCTTGGCTTCCGGCTTGGTATTTACGCTTTCCTTATAGTCCCAGTAGGAGTGTATGCACTCCATCAAATTCCACCGCGCTACACCTTTTCTTGGCTTTGGGGCGGACGGTTTTGGTATATGCCCTTCTCTAGATAATTGATGGACGCGGCTGGTATTTACCCTCAAGTACCTACCCAATTCTTCCGCCGTTACTAATATGTCTGTATCATTCATGAATAAAAAAGTAGGCTTTCTAATATCAAGATAACAGTAGAACCCTAGTAAAACCGTCCCTAGACCTAAAAAGCGGCTCACACACCCGCATTCTCTTTAAAAAAGTAAGTACCTTTTATTCGTAGATGTGTTTAAGCGAGGTGAATGGGGTGTCTGGTTGCCCGCGCTTAAACGCGGTAAATGGTTCTTTCTTCACAAAAATGTGTGAGAAAATATTGGTTGACATCTGCTTTTATATGCCCGCTTATGCGAAGGAGGGTGGCAAAATATTTCCCCACTCACATATAAATATTTAGTCCTTTTTGCCCCCGTATAAGCGGAAGTGCTTGACAATAAAAATTAGATAGATTATTATTTTTATTGGTCTTGGTAGTTGCATACAAAGATCACCTCAAATTATGATAGCCAGGGTTAATCACTTAGCAATCATACATTTTTGGAACTATAAAACCCCGCTTTAGCGTAAGCCATTGCGGGGTTTTATCGTGACCACCCACGGCAACCATCAAGAATCCTCTATGCACGCCCTGATTACCATAGAGGGTAAGTGTCCACACTGACAGGCAGGGGATCGGCGGGATCAGTAAAATATCGCCCCTGCAAATGGCTGTACCTGCTGGTATTGCGCCATCACAGCCGATAGGGTGGGTGAATTACCATCAAAAATTGTCACCTATGACCACCCATGGCAACCATCAAGAATCCTCTATGCACGCCCTGATTACCATAGAGGGTAAGTGTCCACACTGACAGGCAGGGGATCGGCGGGTTAGGGGATCGTGGGTGAATAAAATTTTTCCAAAAGGGGTTGACAAACTTCTAACCCCTATACTATATTAGTAATGTAGCAAGCAAAAAGGATACGACAATGAACTTTTCAGAAATGACCCTAGCTCAATTATTTGCGGCGGCCGATGAAATCCAAGTGGAGGGATATCAACCCCCCACAGAAGAAAGCGTGGAAGAAATTGATCTAGGTGAATTATTCGCTAAAGCGGATTTACTGATGTCTGAGCCTGATGTGTGGGCGATCAAAGAGGAATGTTCTACCCCCACTTTCGAGGAAATCGAGGAAACCCTTGCAGGACTGGAGTTGTAAAATTTTTTCCAAAAGGGGTTGACAAACTAACCGCCCCTTGTTATATTAAATATATCGGGTGAGGGAGACACCCACACAAAAAAATCCCGGTGAAGGGTACACCACACAGCCCTAAAGATGGTTCGGGATTTACCGTAAAAATCCCCCCAAAAAATTTTTCCAAAAGGGGTTGAC
>JAAUYM010030527.1_pt1 | contig 12923 bp, 13 predicted proteins | sample 7278001 | NCBI WGS metagenome assembly JAAUYM01 (sample SAMN14350224, study PRJNA611818) | marine sediment metagenome | isolation source: surface marine sediment (1.8m) | place: French Polynesia: Moorea | collected 2018-08
CCCCCCCCCCCCCCCCCCCCCCCCCCCCCCGCGGGGGGCCGCCCCCCGGGAGAACCCCTCCACCTGGATCCCTCTCGATGGCGACAGACATGCCGGATCGTGGTTATTGCGCCGTAAATTTTACGGTATTTAATGTCATACTAGTTTAGTACAGGGGCGTGGCTGTGCGGCTTTGGCTGTACACGTATGTGGTACTACTTTTTTTCAAAATAGGAAGGGAAAGGGTGGATACAAATTATTTTAAACATACAACATACTAGGCTCCTTTTTTTCGATGGCAACAAAGCTCCGGCTGATTGCAGCGGGGGGAGGGGGGATTACACGCGCCGTTGGTCCCGAGGCATGGTGGCGGTGATCGTCGTGAAACAAGAGGAACGAACGGGCAAATGAACCAGCCGTCTTGGAGGAGGGGAAGAAGGAAAGAAATATTGTTCTTGCGGCAGGCGGATGGAGGCAATGCAGAATATTCAGAAAAAAAAATTGCCTCTTGGCTGCCTGCCTGACTGGTTTGACGTGACTTGGTTGGGACCTTCAGATTTCTGGGGTGGGGTGGCAGGGGAGAGATGAAGGTAGGAAGTGTATAAGCCAGAAGCGCTGTTCAAACATTTTTAAGAGACGAAAATTTGACGAAACAACAACGTCATGATGTTTCAGTTTTTGCACTGTTTCAGCCCCCTGAATGCACATTGTACTTGCGTCTTTTGTGTGCAACGCCACCATCGATAATTATCAGTGATTCGGCGGCCCTCTTCCTGTCACCTCGCGTACACCCGTACTTCACCACTTCCTGCCTTCGCAATGTCCTTGACCGAAGGATTCCCCTCTCCTCTTCCCGGTTGCTACTACACATGCTATAGGCTGAGATGCATTTTTTACTCCGTCATCATCAATGGATGTCCTGGGAATGTGGATGTACTGTAGTACAGCATGTCCATTAAAAAAACCTGAAAACTTCTTTGCTTTCCCAATAAAACATAAATTAATTTGAATATTTTAATCAACGTGATTTTTTTGCGTCATTAAATAAAACTGTCTTGAAATTTATCATGCTCTTAAAAAAGTTAATCATGTTTCCGTAGCATAAATACTAAGCTCTTTATAAATGAGGTATTCAATTTTTTAATGGACATGCTGTACTACAACACACCGTAGGTCTATGGCAAACTGCAAATGATCATGTGTGGTGCAAAGTCATTTTCCATGTAGTAGGGTACAGTACCGTATGTATGTACATGTGCCTCCCTCCTCCCCCCACCATCCACTAAATCCGTCACCACCGCTTTTATCGAGATACGTGGCAAACTGGGTCGTCGTAATCCGTGTCACTCGCTCTGACTGTGACTGTGGCTGTGAGTAGTAGTCGCAGCAAGGAAGGAAAGAACTTCCCAACAGCAGCAGCACAGCACGAGCTAGAGAAATAATGACCCAATGGGTGTGTGGGGGGGGGGAGGGGGGAGCGGAAGAAGTACCTACATACGTACGTGTGGGAATGGCTGGCAATCGGAATGTAATGGAGGGGGAGGGGAAGTCGAGCTAGAACAGGCAGAGGGTGACATTACGTCTTTACGTGGTCAGACTGCTTATGCAGTTGTAGCAGGACGAGGAGGTCGGGGGTGGAGGCGAAGAAGCTGTGTCCGCGAATGCTCAGGAGCTCTTCCCCATTCCGTCTATAGTCGAGTCTCGACAGACTTCATAAGGAGATGAGGAGATAAGGTTAACGAGGAAAGAAGGAACATCGTCGTCGTCGTCGCCTGATGGGTGGGTGGAGGATCGAGGGGGAAGGAACAGGCAGGAATTGAAAAACGACTAAGAAACAACTTTTTGCCTTTTTGGGGGGAGGGGGAATGGTGAGGCATCGGCACAAGCCATTTTTTGCCACCGAGTAGACCACCCACTGTCGAGCTGAGTGCTGACTCCTGATATTCCTAGTAGTAGTATAGTATATAGTATAGTATATACCGTGTCACCGCATAAAAAAATAGAAGCGTGGGGGAGGAAGGAAAAGAGGTACTTGCAAGAACCCATTCCTGAAGGAAGAAGAGTGGTTTTTTTTAGTGTGAGTTTGTTTTTGTCATGGAGCCATGAGAGGGAAAAAGGAGTCTGGTCCCGGATCAACGAGGCGCTCTTTTTATTCGCACGTGGGCGTCAAAGAAGGAGAGGAGGAGGGTGATGATCGAGGTGACGCAAGCCAATTGGCCCTTTTTTCTCTTGTGTCGTCAAAGAAGTCTGGAGAAAAAAAGAGAGGCCAGTCTCCACCCTTCACCCAGTTGTAAAAAACTAAGCAACTTTTTCTTTCTGTCTCCCCCCCCTCCTACGGCCAAAGGAGTTCCTTCTAATTTTAAATGAGTCAAACTTTTTTTTCTTCTGAAGAAGATGAATAAGACAACTTTTCGGCTTTAAGAGCTCTTGGAATGCGAGAAGGGGATTTCTGCCTCGATCTACTACATCGACCCTTCCTCCTCCTTTTTCTTCTTCCTGTTCTTCCTCCTCCTCCCACGTTATGAAGAAATGCCCAGAACTCGACGTGCGATTATGATGGAAGAGGAAGACAGTCGACCTCCCTCCCTCCCTCTCTTCCGTCCACAAAACCCTCCCTTCCTCCCCTAGCGCAAATTGAAGGTCCCACTTCCCTCGGGAAAAAAAGGGAAAAGGAGCTATTTTTAGCGGCCAACGAGTAGAGCACAGAATGGTGCCGGCTTTAACGGTGCTTGGTCAGTGGCAAAAAAAATGCTACATATGCACAGTACGTACTGTAAAGTAAGAAAACGTAATGCCTTATACAGTGTAAAAATTGCACCTTTCAGCTACCTGATAATCGCCCCATTCCATCCATCCAACAACCAACCACCCGTTTACCACACGAAAAAAAAGAACCAAAATGTCTTCCTCCGATGGTCGCATCTTCGACATGGAGGAGTCGTCCGGCCCTTCCTCCCCCGGCTCCTCCGCTCCAAACACTCCGCCTATCCCGGTGGTCAGGGAGCCGGAGCCGGAGTCGGAGCAGGAGGCGGACAAGCTGGCCATTGCCGCGCCCTCGGTTCGCCCGCCGGCCGCGCCGCCGCCGTCGCCCGCCAGGAGGCCCTCGCTGCAGCACCCGCTCGGTCAGCAGAGCCTGGGTCAGGTTCATCAGGGCCACTTGCATAACTCGTCGTCGACGTCCGGCTTTCTGCCGTCGCAGCACCCGCACGACCTGCTGCACCAGGTGGAGGTGATCGACGACCTGTCCGTCAATAGGTGGCTTATGCGCATCATGCGACTGGGCGGGCAGATGCAACAGCAACAGCAGCAAAGCGGCAGGTACGGCTGCGCCACCGGCTCCTCCGGCTACGGCGCCCAAGCGCTCAACGTGTCTAACCCCGCCGCCCTGAGGGGGCGGCGCAAGTCCGCCGTGGAGGCCAACAGCTTTGGGATGTCGGCCGCGGCGGCCGCGGCCGGCGGTGGCGGCGGCGCGTTTCTCCGCCCGCCGCCCACCGTGCGAGGAAGGCGGTTCTCCGACTCTCTGAATCTGTTCACCACCGGCGGGAGGGGCAGCCCCTGCGGAGGGTCCAGAAGCAGCAGCAGAAAGGGTAAGAGGGAAGGGAGGCGACAATCTGCATTGAAGGCAGACGCGTAAGTACCAAACGCGCATGGTAGGAAAAATCATTACCAAGCCTCTACCTCCTGAGCTTAAATTGCTAGTATGTACAACTGTATGAGAATATTTGGTCACTGGAGATGGTTTCAAATGTGAATGACTTCCCCCAGCTGAAACGTGTTTCGCAGCCATTAATATAACAACGTCTCCGTTTCAAAGGAAGGCCAAAAATAATAATGCTATTATTAACATACTACAAATATGTAGTACAAGTTTTGTTACACAATAATAATTTTTCCATGCTAAAATTAACGCCTTCTTTCTTTCTCTCTTTCTCCCGCCAAACTAGGTTCCATGGAGCAGAGCAACCTGATGCGGATGCGATCGACCAACCTGGGCCAGTCGGCGCCTTCACTCACAGCGAGCTTGGTAGGAACAGAAAGTGACAATTTTTAATCCATGGCGAAAATGTCGGCTTCCAATCGTTTCTTCGCGGGGTGGGAGTGTTTGGTGGGTTGCCTCAAAGAGGGCGCCACAAGTGGTCACGAACTTTTTTCCAGATCTTCCATTGCGGTAAGTAGCTCCATCTGGCGGTAAGTGCACAAACTCTTTATTTCTGTCTTTTTGCAGCAATAAAAAATCTGTTTACTGCAATCAACTACCAAAGCATTTACTTTTTCATTGTCTCCACCGTACACAGTATTCCGACGGGACTTTTAAACTTACAAGTGTACATATAACAAATTCAGCATTAAACATGTACGTAATGGAACATATTCTGCGTATTCAGTGACGGCTCTTGTTATGAGCATCACTTGTTTTATCTGACCAGCTAGGGATTTTACCCCTACGGTCGCGAGCCCCAACTATCTTTGTGACAGTATCCTGGGACATGTCATTAGAATACAAAATAAATGTCACAATATTTTTCTTAAATTTGTTACGCTTGTACTTTTAGCATGGGCAAGCTCTCATTGCTCAACCGCAATATTTAAGGCTTGTCATCGGCGGATATAATGCCAGTGGAAATGCGGTCTGGTAGCGATCCTTAAAAAGAAAACAGACCTATTTCTCTTCGGCCGGAAGATGAGTGGAAGAAAGAAAGAAAGATGCTGGCAAACTTTGTGAAAGCAATCTCGGGGACTTTTTTAAGAGACAGAAAAGGGGCTTTTTCATCTTCTCTTCCTTCAGGGCTTATCTTTTTTCGTTTGTCAGACACACACAAAAAACTGTGAAAGAAAGGGAAGAGAAAGAGAGTGCCTACAGAAATCTTTTTGGTGCCACGGACGATGGTTAATGCCATCAACAGAGAGAGAGAGCGAGAGGGCGGTCAAGGTTACAAAGCGATGAGCTAACATTTTTTCCTTCTTTCCTCCTCCTTCCCCAAACAAAAGGACGAAAACAGACGCCAAACAAAAGTTTTTCTCCCCGCTCTTTCTCACACTGTCGCCACCGTGACTTGAAACGAGGACAGAAATCTGTGCCTCTTCCTTTCCTCCCCTCTTCCTTTCTTCCTCCCCTTTACCAACGCACTTCGTACACTTTCCGCGGGCGGGTGTCTCTGGTGGGATGATGCCCTTTTCAGACGGAGGAGAAGGGAGGGGGGGGGGGGGAAGAGCGCAGGAACCGACATTGCCTGGGACACGCAAGGAAAGGGAGGAAAAGAGGCCTCGCGATCCAACAGAGCCTGAGAAGGGAGGAAGGGAGGCGACGGGAAGGGAGTCTCGCAATGACGACACCAAGAAGCTGCCAGAGACGGGGCGAGGAGAGAGAGAAGAGAGAGCCTCGGTCCTTCCCTTCTCTTTCTCTCTCTTTCCCCTTCGGACTTTCGATATTTGTTCGCGCGCTCTGCGCGTACTCAGGAAGGAGGAGGGACGAGGAGGGGGAAAAGCTTTAGTATACTACTGTAGTAGCAGAGCCAGAGAGAGAGAGAGAGAGAAGGAGAGAGAAAGAGGAAGGAAAACAGTCTTCAGTTCGCGGAGAAAGGAGGAGGAGGACATGGAAGTCTTCTTAGAGGAGAAGGATAACAAAAGAATATGAAGAGAGCCGTCTCCCTCGCAAATGCACTTTTGTCTTCGTCTTAACTAAATGAGAGAAAAAGAGAGGCTTGAGAAGTTGGGGTCTGGCCTCCTCCGTGCAGTTTGTTGACATTTTTGAGATCGAGAAGAAGAGGAGGGTGTCGGTCATGCGGGACCAGATCGTAAAGTGCTTCTCGGGGCGGTTGGACGACGGCGGAGAACGACGATAAGGGGAGGAAGGGAGGAAGGATCAATTCGGATCAGGAAAGGAAGGAAGGAAGAAAGGCGACGACAACACCAAGTAAGACCAGACTAGAGAAAAAAACCTTCGTAGAAGAAGGAGGAGGGACAGTCTGTTCCTCTTCCTTCCACCCTGACCTTGATTTTTTTTTCTTTTGTTGCCTCCTTTTCCCGGGCAAAGTCGTCTCTGGAACTGACAACGATTTTCTTCCTGCAGGTTCCACCAAAAGTTGTTTTCCCTCCAATTTTTCCAACTTTCCGGCCGGACTTGTGGATTCGGGAAAGTCGGTGTTGTTCGATCGGCCGATGATGACCCTAAGGGAGGGGGCCTCCGTCTCCGCCCGCACTTCCCTCCCTCCCACTACTTACGACAGACAAACAGCATCAGCAAATTGGGTAGCTGCATTCATTAGTTGAGGAAGGAGAGGAGAGGGAGGGCGGAAAAAAAAGAACGACGAAGGGTCCCTTTCCTTCTACTAATGCCTCTCCACTGAACAGTTCCGCCCTTGCCTCGTAATTACCTTGCTTTTTCCACTTATCAGCTTTTTCGTTTGTTCTCATCCTCTTCTACTCACCTGCGCTTACTTTTTGAGGGAAAAAGAAGGCGACAACGTTGGATTTTTTTCTTTTTTTTTCTCCTCTCGACGAAGGAGGGGTAAGAAGATTAATGTGAGCCGAGCTCTGTTCGGAGTGGCAGTACTCTACATCAGGATTTTTTTCACATTATTGCGTTGCTACCTAAATATGGGAAAGTGGAAGCTTCGGAATTTTTCTGTTCTTGAATGCAGAGGGAAGAAAAAGCACGCAATTTATTTCCTTCTATCAGACTTGGCGCGCGCGCGGGAGAGAGAGAGAGAGAGAGCTTCTTTGCCATTTCTTCTCCTTCCCCCAGCCCATACACTAAATTTCTTTTCAAATTTATTTTCGAAACGGCAGGCAGCACCCATTCGTGCAAAAAACGACTTTTCTGCCGCGCTTTTTCTTATTATGTACTCATAGTACTTTGCATAGGAGCAGCGGCTCTCTCGAACAAGAAATGAGCTTAATGGAAAGGGGCGGTGGTGGAGAGGGAGGACAAAAGTGGCTCATAACGCGGTGTTTAATGGTCCTCTCTCCCTGTTGCGTGACTACAGAGCGTTGGTTCGGACGGAGGCAAAACGGACATTGCGCAACGGGGGCTTGCTTTTTTTTGCACACGGAGGAGAGCGAGGGCTATCTCAAGATGCATGAAGAAGATCCGAGGGGACGAACTTTGACCATCCTCAAAGGCCAAGAAGAAAACTTTAAACGCAAAGTGGAAGTACATTCTTCTTTCACCTTGTCCTGTTCCTTGTAGGCCCACGGCTAAGAAGAAGAAAAAAGTTTGAGTTAAGTCCTAATCCTCCTTCCCTCTCATTCCTTTCGTCAGTGTGATCCAACCCTTCTCGTGTCGGCAAAAATTGTCGGCTAACTTATGGTGTGTTTTTTTTAAGAAAAAAATGAGTGAGAGACGAGTTGGAAAGTTGGCTCAGTCTGAAGGGGAGAGCAGGAGTAACCGTTTCAATTATTCATCACGTCGGACTTGAATGAAGCTGCCCCCTTCTAGCTTGGGGCCGCAGCCGCAGCCGCAGCCGCAGCCGCAGCCTCAGCCGTAGCCGTAGCCGACGGTGACAGCGACAGGAAGGACCTTGGCACAATCGATAATAAACGGTACGACCAACGGGAAAGAAAAGAAAAGAGAGAAGGAGAGAAAACGAAAAAGAAAAGCCTCGATGGGGGGAGAGTCGGAGGATGAGTGACGCCACCGCAGCCAAGATGGATGTGTGTGTGTGTGTGTGTGTGTGTGTGCCCACCACTGGGCAGGGAGGGAGGAGAGATGGCTCGTGTGCACGCAAAAGTAGGTTACGTGCACCAGGAGGAGGAGAAATAATCAAACCCTGCCTGCCTGCCTGCCGCGACGACGCGGATGGATGAGCAGAGCGCCGGCCAACCTTCATGGACCTGGGGCCAAATGTGCGGCCGCTGGCGAACGCGTCTTGGTCGCCACCTTTGGCCCGTGAGAAGAATAACTGGATTTGATCCCGCCGAGGGTTATTGGAGAGAGAGGAAAGAGGGGAGAGAGAGAGCGAACACCTTGTCAATGGAGGAGGCATCGATTTTCCTCGGAGAAGACGAAGGACACACACACGATCCGTCCGTCCTTTCTTTCTTCCGCACCTGGTGACCTTTTCGATCCCTCCTTCTTTTTCATCCTCCCCTTCCCGCCAGATGCCGTGCGAACTGCATTGGAACATAGAGCGAGAAAGCAGTCAAGAAAGCTGTTTTGCAAACAACAAAATAGAAGTTTATGGACGGTCCACTTGCAAACTGCTTTCAGGGAGGAAAATTGGAAGCTTGTCTCTCCAATCCATTTTCCTTGACCGGATCTTCCTTCCCCCTCTCTTGGAACCCCCGTTTCCTACTGGCCGGTGGCGATTAAAATTTGATGAGGAGATTTCCCTCCCAGCGAGCACCTGGGAGGCGGAGGTGAGGAAAGAGGAAAGGAAAAAAATCGTTGAGAAAAAAAGAAATCTGTGAGGCGTGAGAAAGGGGTTTCGGGGGGGAGAAATGGATGGGGCGGTTCCAAACTTTTTTCCTGCGCTCGAAACCTTCCCTCACGTACGTACAGTACAGTAGTAATCCCCTGCCCCTCCGTCCCACCTACCCCACCATCTTGACAACAACAAAAGCGTTCCTTTTCTTCTATCCTTGTTAGTCGCCGAGAAAGTTTAATTTGGCTTTCTGTTCATTTCTGGCGGTGGAGACCTCCACCTCCTCTTCCACCTCGCTCACCACCGCACAGGGAACAACTTAGGGACTCGGAAGAAGACGACATAGGCAAGAGAAGAAAGAAGAAGTTGCCTTTCCTTGAACCTCCCTCCCTTTTAACCTTCTTCAAACGCTTTCTTCTTAATTGGACTGGTGTTTCCTAGTTGCTGCGCACACACACCCATACACACACACAGGGATCGAGAGAGAGGCCAGCTAGCAGCTCTCACAAAAGTAAACAGGAGAGAGATGCCTGCCTGTTGGCGGCTGCCACCACGTCGCTCTCTTTTTCTGCAGTCCTTTATTTGGCCAGACTGTCCAGTCCATTTTCGGGACTGAGTGAAAGTGGTCCTACAGAGAGAGAGAGAGAGAGAGAGAGAGCGAGCGCCTATCGAGACGAGGAGAATGGAGGGGGGGAATAGGGTCGCAAAAAAAGTGGAGGGTATTCAGACACTTTTTACAACTCAAGGTTGATGGAACAGGGGTTAAAGGGGGTGCGAAAGAAAACAGGGGATTTAAGCACACACTTTTTTTTCATAGCCTAAAAAGTCTCTCAAGAAATCGTCTAGTAGGACAAAAATTAAAGGGAGCATGATTTGTCATGAAAGGTGTGCATTTAGCCTTCATCTCTCATCTTTTCGTACTAGTTTGTGTGCATGGTGCGTGAGTGTGGAGTGGAGAGAAAAGCTTCTTCTTCCACGAGAGGATGGAAAATGAAGAAAGGAATTGAGTCTCTCGTCTTCTTCGTTGTTAGTCTAAGCCCCGCCCTAATCCCTCTCTCGCTTTCGTCTCAAAGAACAAGACTTTGTGCTTGTAGTGTAGTAGTAGCAACGGCGGTGGCAGTGGAATTTCCACCTCCCCCTTTTGCTCCTCCTCTTCCTCTTTCCTCTCCCATGGATCATGAATAAACATGAGAGGCCAAAAACCAGAGAATTTCTGCTCCTTCTCTTTCTTCCGTTTGTGGTCGCGTTCGTACTTCTCATTTGTCTTCATCAGAACCGCAAGCAAAGCGATTTTATGAATTTTTACGAATTGGGAGAGGTGACAATGAGCGCTCCAAATATTAGATGGGTAGGAACCTTTTCTCGTCCTTATCACATCCACATTCTTCGTCATCGTCCTTCCGCTCCCTCCCCTCCCCCGGTTGGAGGCAGGCTCCCAAAGGCATTTTCTCCCTCTCCCTCTCTACTCTGTCTTTTTCCCATTGCTAGCGTAAGAAGGGAGCTCTCTCTCCCACACGAGCAATAACTCAAGCGTTTCCTCCTTCCTTCCTTTCTTCCTTTCTTCCGTTCTGACCTCAGAAACCGTCCATTTTTAGCGGGAGGAGAGCGAAGAAGAAACGAAATAGAGGCCTCACTTTCCTTCCTTTCTTCTTTCTTTCATGGTAAAAGCACGCGAAGCCATCGCCTCCTCCCCCTCCTCCTCTTTCTCTCTCCCCTTCATTATTGCCCGAGCGAAACGGGAAGAGAGATATAGGAGGAAGACAAGAGAGAGAGTCCCAAAAGATCCTATTCCTTGGCCAAAAAAAGGGGGGAAGGGCAGAGCAATAGAGCGAAGGTTCTTTTCAGGCTCATTTCGGTTCGCTCCGCTAGTGAAGCCAAAGAAAAGGATGTGAATGAGCAGCCACTGTTTGGAAGTACTGTACGCGCAGGAAGGGAGAAGGAAGGGAGGCTGCGTAAGAGAGAAAGTGCATCTCGGCGGAGCCGTGTAAATGGGCACATAAACAAATGGGTCCGACGGCGGCGGCGGCGTCTTAGCGGCACAGATCTCATTTTTCCTTCTTCCGTCCGTCTGTCTCTCCCGACTTCTTTCTTCATCTCGCAAAGAGCAATATGGGATGGGATGAGGATGGGGGTGGGGGATGCCTGCAGGGCGGGGGGAAAAGAAGCTCCCTTTCTCCCTCTCCTCACAGTCCCTGGGGGCCAATGGAATAGCAGAAAGAAGAGTCTTTTTCCCCATCCTCACTCCACGTAGAGTAGTCGCACCCTAGCTCCTTCGCCTCTGCTGGCAGCTACCATTCCATTCCTCGAAAGAAGAAGGATGGCCACACCACGCACGACGCCTCTAGCACCAAAAAGAAGCGACATCCAAGGGAGGAGGGAAAGGGACAAGGCAAGAAGACTTTCTTGTTGAAAGCAAATACTACATAGTAGTACAGTACATGTAGTACTACAACTGTGACGCAAACTGGCCTCTAGCTGTCTTCCACATTGCTAGCGTCGTCGAGAGTGGAGGCACTTTGGGAAGGCATGAAATATCATCCCGGATTCAGGCGATCGAGTGGTCGCTCACTGCACTCCACTAGGCTCCATGGCAATTGGAAGGGAGGAAGGGAGAAGAGCACTCAAAGCATTAGAGAGGGTCCAAAGATACCGGCGCCCAAGGATACAGGAAAAAAAGAAGAAGAATGGGGAGAGACACGCACTTAAAGAAGCTAAGAGGATTCGTCTTTTCCTTGTTTCCGACTGGGGGAAAGGATGAGAAGAAAAAGTGTAGAAGAGTCGAGGTGAAGGAAGGAAGTGCAGCGTTGCTTTCAGAGCAAACAAAAAATTCTACGACGACTACTACAACATTCTCCTCCCATCCCCCGGTCTTTCTGTCCGGGCAGCGTTCGAAAGAGAAGAGAAAGCTGTTGGGAAATCAAGGTTAGTGGAGGAGAAGAAGGGCACTTTTGCTCCCATGGGACTTTCATCCTCGTCTTACTCTTCCCCCTTACTTAATTCCTTCCCTCGCTCTCCCTCTGCGATCTTAATTGCCTTGTTTTAGTGCCTTCCTTTTCCCCTCCTCCCCCTCCTCTGCCCTCGGATGGACCCAAACGGACTTCTCTCCCTCCCTCCTTGCTCCGCCTGGACAACCTCTCCATCTTCCCGAATGCCATATATTGCGGGCATCAATCACCCCCTGGGCTGGGGGAGGAGGCGATAGCTGGCTGGGAAGGAGTAGGAGAAAGGAACAGGAATGGGAATTGTCCGACGCGAGAAAAACGAAAAACATGCCGCCAGTCTTACACTAGACTGATAGTTCCCAATTGCTCTATGTGGCGTGAATTGAGAACTCTTGGCACAATCCTAGGAAAGGAGCAGGGGAAAACACCTGCTCTCTCCTCATCAAACCGCACCTCCAAGGAGGAGGAGGAGGGGGAGGAGGGAAAAATACATGCTATAGTAATGGCTGCGCCTACAAAGATTGCGGCGCACTCACTGGAAAGATCCTAGCTCCATCTGCCTCTTTCTGCTTCTTCTTCTTCCTCCTACCACTGCGACCGCCCTCTTCCTGAACCTCGTGGGTTCCCATTTGGCAAAGGGAAGAAGAAAGGGGAGGAAAGGAAGGAAGGATGAGACTGCGGTCAGGGAAAAGGAAGGAGGGGGAGAAAAAGCCACCCAATTTAAAGTTCCTTCTTTTGCGTGGGCACGTAGCGGCGACGGTGGAACAAGATGGAGGTGGAACTTGTAGTAGTAGCAGGAGAGAAGGAAGAACACTTGTGCGGAACTGCCCTGTCAAGAGAGTCTGAGATTCCATTAAACGAGGAGGAGGATATACCGTGTAGGTTGTTGCTCATTTTTACCCCACTCACAGAAACCGGATGAAAGTGCAACAATTTCCCAGATTTCTTCCGGCCCCACTCGGATTATTTGCATCGCGAAATGAGGATTATTGGGTTCCCACTAATGTATTAGGTGAGCTTTCTTTGTTCTTTCCCTCTTTCCCCCGCCACCTCCGTTCCATCTCTTCCCAATCTGAAAAACCAATGGAGGATGAGGAGAAAAAGAGAAGAAGAAGGAAAGGAGGAAGGGAAAGGGAGAGAGATGGAGACACCGGCTGATCAATCGCAAAGCAGATGGATGGATCGTCAGAGGAGAAGAATGGACTAGTACTGTACATACCAAGAACCACATCCTTCTCTTCTTATTCCGTTCACTGTCGATGGTATGCAGTACTGTGCGTATACACACACACGTGGCACGGCTAGAACTCTGGATCTAAAAGAAATTATCATCTTTTCTTGCAACTCCTCATGAGTCCGGCATCCAGGTGTTATGCACTAGTAGTACGTACGTACTAGTAGTAGAGGAAAGTTAACAAGCATGAAAGATGAACTTTCTTTCTACCATCCCTCCTTTCTCTTTGGTGTGTGCGACCAATGATGCCCACTCTCGTGAGATGCCACCGCCAATTATGGTCGGACTGAAGGACTCAAAGCCCCGTGAGAGTGGGGGGGGAGGGGGAGAAAAAAGGGATGGACACTAATTGCGGCCGTCATGGCAACGAGACATCTCTTCCACTCCGTCTACCACCATCTGAAC
>JAAUYM010002569.1_pt1 | contig 12917 bp, 17 predicted proteins | sample 7278001 | NCBI WGS metagenome assembly JAAUYM01 (sample SAMN14350224, study PRJNA611818) | marine sediment metagenome | isolation source: surface marine sediment (1.8m) | place: French Polynesia: Moorea | collected 2018-08
CTCTCTCTCCCCCCCCCCGGGTGACAGGAAATTCGATTCATTTCTCGGCCGCAGAGTAGGTACAGTACAACTCCAACTTACAACGTGTTTAAGTTTCTTTTTTTTTTAAAAAAAAAAGCCTGAACACCACATTTCGCTACGTTGGTGTACTGTACTTAATAAAGCGTTCAAGAATATGGTAAAATGATTTATTTCTTGAAGGGACTAATAAATTTTAAAAAGGCTTTCAAAATCTATAAAATGCGTGACAAAAAGTTTTTTATTGTAATCTGCAAGTATTTGGGGGCAATCCACAAAGTTGTGGAGTTTTTGACTGGAGTGGATTCCTGCTGTATTTCGATTTTGTTAGAAAGCCACTGCGGAAAGGGAAAAAATGGGTGCCATTTTGCATGCTCTTTTTATGTGGAATCAATGTGGTCCACTTGGAGAAGTCCAACTAGACGTGAGGTGGGTACTCGAGCGCAGTTTTTGATGCATCTGGACGCACACACCAAGTCCACTTGGTGAAGAGCAAGAACAAGAACAAGAACAAGAACAAGAACAAGAACAAGAACAAGAACAAGAACAAGAACAAGAACAGGAACAGGAACAGGAACAGGAACAAGAACAAGAACAAGAACAAGAACAAGAACAAGAACAAGAACAAGAACAAGAACAAGAACAAGAACAAGAACAAGAACAAGAACAAGAACAAGAACAAGATCAAGAACAAGAACAAGAACAAGAACAAGAACAAGAACAAGAACAAGAACAACTCGTCGCATTGCATAAAAAAGAAAACTTCTTCCATGTTGGGGTAAACGCAATGATATAACAGAGGGTTTTAAAAAAAAGAATGCAGAAGAAACAAAATCAGCTTTGTGTTTCAATTTCTTTGCGGCCCTTACATTCTAAAAAAAAAAGCCCGCCATCGACACCTCTCGCTTTCCCCCAAAAAAGTTATCCTTTTTTTCTTTCTTTCTTTCTCAGGTGCGTGTTTACAGAAGGAGATCCGTTTCTGTGGAGAGGAGGAGGAGGATGTAGAAAGTAGCAAATGAGTATAATATAGCTCTCACTCCTCCTCCTCCTCCTCTCTCCATTCCAGGATGCCCCAAAAGCAGATCTTGCGCAGTAGTAGCGCCCTCATCGTCACTTACACACCTGATTCGTAATCAAACATAGATAATCATCATAATTTCGACACCTCCCTTACACCCTCACAAAGTCTTCGAGTAACATTATTTTTAAGATATGTTTTAGCAAAAATTCGAGAAAGTGTATTTATTTTTTAGTTACGTAACAAACTTTAGACTGGATTAGGCAAGTCCCTCTTCGTCCTCAAGAATGAAGAAATCCTTTTGTTACACGAGTATGTGGGAAATATGGTAATTTTAGAAGAAAAAAACTGTTTTACATAAAATTTGGGAAAATGTATGGCGCGCACGCCACCGAGGAATCAGTCATAACTTCCACAGGGAGAAAGGAAGAAAAGGGCAAGGGAGAGTATCGGAGGAGGGAGGGGAAGAAAAAAAAGTAAGAAAAGGTGAAGGGAGGAATCTGTTTACACAGACGGAGGATGGAGAGAATTATAAAGGGGGCAGGAGAAATTCCTCCTCATTCCTCCTCTGAAATCCTGAGAGGTAGGAGGAGGAGGAGAAAGTGAAGAGAGACAGAGAGCAGAGGTGGAGAATGTTAGGGAGAATTTGAGGAGGAGGGAGGCGGCGGAGGAGGCGGAGGAGGAGGGGGGGAAGCCCAACCAACATGGCGCACGGGCTGTCGCAGGAGAAGCTGGTACAGTCAAATTGGTCTCATCATAACAAGTTTGACGATGCTTGACTGCTTGTTCCACTGTACTAATTACTACGGGAGACAGCGCTGCCATTTGTCGTTGTCACAATTTTGTAACGATCCCATTTCTTCTCCTTCTGCCGTAGGATGAGATCGGCCTGGAGGCTGAGCAGGTGAACGTGCTGAAGAAGTGCTTCGACGGCTTCTGCCAGGATGGCTCCATCCACGTGGACACCATCGGCACCATCCTGACCATGATGGGGCTGAGGGTCAAGCCCACCGCCCTCAAGGAGATCATCGAGGAGGTGGACGAGGACGGGTCGGGATATCTGGTGAGGAACTGTTGCTCCTACCTGCTGTAAATATCAGTCTTGTCATCTCCAATGTTTAGTGATGCTTGCTTTGATAATGAATGCTTTCTTGAGAATTACTAAACAAATTTTGTTTAAGTTAATGATAAATAAGTACAAAAAATATTAACTTAATTTTGTTTAAGGACATTGACCATAGTTTTATACTGATGAAGACATTATTCTTGCTGATACTGTATTGACGATGAAAACATTGATCTTGTTTATGTTGACGATGATGACTTTTTTGATGAATGCATTTAATGAGTCATGGTTACCACACATCAGGAGTTTGAGGAGTTCTGTCAGCTGAGTGCCAAGTTCCTCGTGGAGGAGGACGAGGAGGGGATGAAGAAGGAGCTCCGGGAGGCCTTCCGCATATACGACAAGGAGGGCAACGGCTACATCCCCACCTCGGCGCTCAAGGAGATCCTCCACGAGCTGGACGCCAAGCTGACTGACCACGAGCTGGACGGGATCATCGAGGAGATCGACGAGGACGGGTCGGGCACCGTGGACTTCGACGGTGAGTCTGTCCCGGAAGTCTGGAGGGAGATGATTGGTCGGGACGGTAATTTATTCTTTATAAATTAGGAGATAATTGGATGGAAAAAAATTAGTTTTATTATCATTATTTTTGTCTCTCTCTCTCTCTCTTTCAGAATTTATGGAGATGATGGCTGGTTGAAAGAAATGGACATCCTTCAAAGTCAAACCCACTACTGCATACCCCGCAAAGAAAAACTGAACCGTACTCATATACCTTTTTTTTACAAGTAATTAATAACCATTTTTCTCCTGCTCCCAACCACAACAAAAAGCCATTTTTTGGTCTCCTCCATTCGTCTTTCAGTGGGTCAGACAACTTTTTTTTAACAAAAACACACCACACTTCTTTTCGCACAATCTGTAAGCTAAAAAATGTTAATCTAAAAAAACGACAAATCCTCTTCTTGTTAGACATGTAAGGACCACAGTTGGTGTCATGCCTCACGCCTCATCCTCTTTCCCAATTTTAACTTCTCTCCCCCCCCCCTAAAAAAAATTAAAAATAATGGAATTAACCCTGCTTAGGTTGTTAAGGTTATTAGTATCATTATTCTCTCTCTCCGTGTACCTATGTCTATCGATGTTTAAAGTAGAAACTGCTCTGCCTGCTTGCCCGAGATACCATGATAATGATGACTGTTGTGCTTTTCTTGATCTAATAATAATAAAAAAACATAGATGGGATTTTTTTTCTGGGAGAGCACCGCCGGTTAAAAGAGAACACAGTTTTTGGTGCAGTCAACCATCGATATAGTGAGATTAAATAGTATATTTTTTCCCTTATGCCTACTTTTTGCCACAATGTCAGGTCCCATATCTTTTATAACATAGTTCACTTTTCCCTGTGCGTGAGTATGGAGATCTTCTTGTTGTTGACGAAGATGACCTTCTCCTCCACCATGGAGGAGTCCCAGTCCTCCTCCAAAGGGAAGTGGACCACCTTGTCGCCACCATCCTCCTCCTCCTCCTCCTCTTCCTCTTCTCGCCTGGTCTCCCTGGGAGGAGGAGGATCACGAGGAGGATGCTCCTCATCTTTGGAAGCGGCCTTGAAAACAACTTCAGGAGTCTTGACGACCTCCTCCAGCTCCTCCCTTTCAACATCAGCATCGTCTTCTTCATCCTCTTCGACGTCGACGAAAGAGCTGCCAAAGTCTTCCACCATCTCCTCCTCCTCCTCCTTGGCGCCCCCCTCCTCTTGGAACTGCTCCATGACCTCGACGACGTCGCTGGTCTGCGTGAAGAGGACCCTGTCCACGAACAGGACGGTGCCCAGGTCGTACACGTGCGCCTCGCCCTCCACCCTAACCTCCTGCCTCCCGTCATAGAGGACGACGACGCGGCCGCCGCCGCCGCCGCCGCCCTCCTCCTCCACCCGCCTGACCGCCAGCGTCCTACCTCCGCCGCCTCCCGCCTCCGCCGCCGCCATCGTCTCGATGGTGTCCCCCGGGCGCAGGTCCGCGAGGAACCTCCTGCCCTCCGCCAGGTGCCCCAGCATCGTGCGCAGCCTGAACTGCCCGTTGCGGAGGAACGGGTCCGGCGCGGTGGCGTCCTGGACCAGGACCCGCCAGAAGGCGTCGTCGCGAGGGGCCAGCAGGGTGTAACCCGACCGCAGAGGGTCCGAGGGGTCAACTGCATGTGCAAGGAAAAGAAATGTTGATTGTATTGAATTTTTCTGGGAAATTAAGACGAAAAATATAAACTATTTTTGGGGAATGCAGTATTGCTGAACGAATAACACCATTATTATGAGGGGTTTCTTCGGGAGATGGAGTGATGCTAAAAGTAGGTAGAACTATTTTTTTCTCGCGATGGTACTAGTGATGTTATAAATTTGACTTAACATTTTTTCCGCGAAACAGCCCGAGACTTTTTTTGTTTCTCGTCCTCCCTTACCGTATCCTCTTGCGTATTCCCCCAGCTCCTCGGTGGCGTTCATGTACTCGGCCATGTAGGTGAAGCCCTCCCTGCCCTCCTCCTCCAGCAACCTGTCAGAAGAGCACTCAGTTTAACATCCCACCATGCAGCACACATCTTCTGTCAACGATAGGTATAGGATTCGGAAAGTTTTGGCAAACCTGAGCGCGTGCGAGAGGAACTGCGACTGCATCCACGGCGAGGGCAGCAGCGGCGCCGACTCCAGCCACGGGTGCTGCTGCGCCAGCCGCAACACCGCCTCCCTGTCGACGAACAGCAGCCTGTCCACGAAGAGGAGCGACCCGTGCGGGACGGAGGTGCCGCTCTGCTCCACCAGCGGGACGCCGTTCGCCAGCACGCGGGAGGAGGAGGGGGACGAGGACGAGGCGGAGGAGGAGGACGGGGAGGTGGAGGTGGAGGTGGAGGAGGCGGACTTGCGGGAGAAGACCACTTCGCGGCCGCCCAGGGTCCTGCACGGCGGGGATGGACAAGAGTTTGTTTATAGGTACACTTTTTGTGAAAAAAAATGGTCCTGTCGGGCTACGTATGTACTACATTACATCCCGACGGGACTTTTAAGTTACGAGAGTAACAAATTCAGTTTGGAAACATGTACCTATGTACGTACTGTAATGGAACATGTCATTAGAATACCACATAAATGTCATATTTTTTTCTTAAATTTGTTATGCGCTCGTAACTTTCAAAGTCCCGTCGGGATCTGGGATTGCAATCCCCGAAGGGTATGCAATACATTGTATCTGACCTGAAGGTGTCTCCGTCCCTGACGTCGTCCTGCTCCCCGACGTCCCCAACGAGGAAGTGGTCGAGGAGGGTCTGCCTGACGAAGGGGCGGACGAGGAACGGGTTGAAGCCCCAGTCTATGGGGTACCAGCGCTGGAAGGCCTCGTCAAACGGGATCAGCGCAGTGTACTTCCGGTCTGGAAGAAGAAGACAGATTCTGGTATTAATTTTTACTAACCTGCTGTGTTTTGACAAACTATGAGAAACAAAGTTTCTCATAGTAAGCTAGTTGGAATTTTTGGTCTACCTTTTTGGAATGCGTCGCTAATGTCCACCTCCTCGATGTACCGTAGGAACTCGTTGGAGCCGAACCTGAGGACGCTCAGCACGTCCACAATGTCCTGCAGGAAGGCCGGCAGCTTCGGCCCTTCCTTGCCCGCGTCCTCCTCTTCCTCCCTGTCAGTCCTGCGGAACTTGACAGCCTCACCCTCGTCCTTGCGAACCTGCGAAAAAGAGATGGAATTTCAACGAAGATATTCGAATTCGCTAAAACAGCATCAAATATTCGAATTTTGCTGCAAGGAATCAAATATTCAAAGTGGTATCAATAACATTCGAATTCAATATAACAAGAAATAAAATATTCGAAATTGCAACGGCACTAAAAATGTTGAAGTTTCCAACTTAATCAAGTATTCGAAAGTGCACGTTTGAATTTGGCACAATCTCTTCAAGTTGTGCTTTCGCAAAAAAAAAGAAAGAAAAAAAAAACTGGCGACGTCACAGAAAGTTCCTATATCCTACTTTCAGCTTTTGCAGCCGATGTTATATAACCAGGACTAATTTGAGAGAGAGAGATGGAGGAACACCTGATGCGGTGCCTCCACTACTCCGGCGTCCGACCCGCGGGGTCGGCCGGGGGCGGAGGCTCCATCTGCCGCGGGGAGACGTACCAGGGGAGAACCTCAGGGCAAAATTTTCGACATTTTCACTACTAAATTGCTCTTTTCTTGCAATCCGTGTGATCCCCAGGTGGAAACGGGAGGAGGGAAGAAGGAGCTGATCTACGTGAAGCGCCACCCTGACCCGCGGGTGGCCCTGCCCATGTTTAGAGGGGAGCTGGAGAGCTTGAAGGCCATCGAGCGCACCGGGCGGGTCCGGGTGCCGCACCCGGTGGCCGCCCTGGAGGGACCGTCGTCCAGGGCAGGCGCAGGCGGAGGGATGCTGGTCATGGAGCACCTGGAGCTGGAACATCTCGGAGACAGGGACAGGGAGCTCGGGGAGTGCGTCGCAAGGTGGTGACAGGAATTTTTTCGTGAATGGGTTTAACTTTAGACCTTTTTTAATTTTGGGATAACTTCAAACCACATTTCAGAACACATTTAGAGCACATTTTAGAACCACCTGAATTTTTAAAATTCGCCTATTTTCAAATTGCCACGTTTTCGAATGGGCAAATCTTTGCACTCTGCACATCTGACTGCCATATCTCCCATGCAACGTTTCCCTTGGTTGCACCCTAGCAGGATGCACCTGCACAACCTCGAACTGGGCGAGAAGGGCGACCCCGGGTACGTCTCACGGTTCGGCTTCCACGTGGACACCTACTGCGGGATCTTCGCGCTCAGCAACCAGTGGGAGGACACCTGGCCGGTCAGATCGGGGTTAACAGGCTCCACGTGTCCGGGATTCTCACTTATTCAAACATATAATTAACTAGTTACATGTGGAGTGTCGTGGTAACTTTTTGTCTCCTTTTGACCTCTTTCACGAAGTTTGTGCCAGGTGTTCTACGCCAGGAGGATGCAACAGCAGATGGACCTCATCGGGGGCGGCGGTGGCGGCGGCGTTGATGCTGATGCAGTCCGCGCCCTCTCCCTGTGGCCTGAGCTCAAGCGGCAGATCCCGCCGCTGTTCGATTCCGTGGAGGTGAGGCCGTCCCTCCTGCACGGAGACCTCTGGGCCGGGAACGTCGCGCAGGTCGACGGGAAGGCAGGTGCATGTTGAGGGGGGGGGGGCACCCGACGGGATTTTTTTTTTTCAATTTCAGAATTTTTTAAATGACATTTCAAAATCAAATTTTTTGAAAAAAATAAAACATATATTGCCTCCAAACCCAAAACCAGTTGTTGGTAGTTTACCCCCCCCGCTACCTGCAGCCGTGTTCGACCCTGGGTGCTTCTACGGCCACCACGAGTTCGACCTGGCCATCGGCAGCCTCTTCGGGATGAGCCCGGGGTTCGCCTGCGCCTACCACGATATCATCCCGAGGGAGAGCGGGTTCAAAACCCGACAGCAGCTCTACCAGCTCTACAACCTCATCAACCACTGGTAAATGTACGGTACAGCACAGATCAGGGTTGCCAGGTTTCGGAAGGATGAAATGGATGACCAAACCTTAAAATATCCCAGCAGTAAATAAGCGTATTTTCAAAGATAACCCCACACTTAACTATATTGAAAAGATGGGCTATTAATCCATTTTTTCTTAATAAACTTTACCGTATAGCCAATAATTCCCAAACATGGCCATAAAGCAGCTCACCTGGCAACCCTTCTTGCTTGTTTAATTTGACAGAACTAGTGAACAAGTATTTTTAACCCAGGAATCACTTTGGAGGTGGCTACAAGGCGCAGACCATCAGCATGATGAGGAGCCTCATTGCCAAGATATGATATGACACACACAGAAAAAAAAGCTAAAAGTCGCATGTATTGCCAAAAATATTTTTTAATTACAATCCTTAAATTGCCAAAAAATTGAATAAATGACTTGAAATCGGACATCGACTATTGTACGTATGCATTATCGCTCACCTCCTTCCTCTTGGTGACCTCCTCCCTGCCCTCCGGGCTGTTGGGGTCCACCCACTCCTCGGTGCAGACCACCACCCGACGGAACAGGGGCGCCGCCGCTTTGCCGCCCGCAGACGAGGAGGAGGAGGACGCCTTCGGATCGACCAGCTCGCACTTCTCCCTGCGGATCCACAGCTCCTTCGGGGAGGGCTTGTACGTCGTCGTCGTCGTCGTCGTCGTCGCGGTCGCGGTTGTGGTTGTCGTCGCCGTCGTCGTCGTCTCCTCCTCCGCGATCTCGTTCGCCTGGTAGTACTCCCTGGGGAAGGCGTCTAACTCTTCCTCCTCCTCCTCCTCCTCCCCCTTTTCCTCCTCCTTCTCCTTGACGACGATGCCAGGCGGGGCGAAGAGGTAGTCCTCCAGTGCGAAGATGACCACGTTGTCCACGTTGGTCCACCCCACGATCTGGACGTCGTTCGTCCAGAACTCGCCTGCGCACGGACGGGAAGACACGAGAATTGAAAAAATACCGTACTACGTTCCAGACGGGAAAATGTTTGGCAGATCAGTCAAACCATCAAGGTATCTTCATCTCTATCATTTCATTCAACCAAAAAATATACTTAAAACACCCTGTATCTCTCTCTCTCTCCCTGTCCCTACCCTGTTCGTCTATTCTGAACGTGACCTCCCCTCCGCCCATGGTCCTCCTCCTCTGCGGCCCACCGGCCAGCATCGCCTCCGGGAGCATCCTCTCGCCGTCAACCAGGTGCCCCAGCACGGCGTCCTCCGCGGCCGCCTGCCCCAACCGCAGCAGGGCGGAGGCGGACGCCGAGGGGGCCGTGTTCACCGGGGCCATCACGGTGAAGTGCGCGTCAGCAGTGGCCGTGACCACCTCGGGGTCGTCCAGGAAGACCAGCCACAGCGAGAAGAACTCTTCCACCCTCAGGGCCTCCAGCGTCGACTGCGGCAGCTTGCGCGTGTCTGGCAACGCCAACGCCGACGACGCCCCCGCCAACCTGTGCTCCATGGGCAGCTCCCAGGCCGCCATCGACTCCGAGTCCGGCAGCAGCGGCGCGTCCTTGCCGGGGCCCTCCATCGCCGTGGTCGTCGTCGGCGACTTGGGCATGGACACGGACAAAGTGGGCAGCAGTGTGGGCAGCAGCGCCAACGACCACAGCAATGTCAGTCTCGTCTTCTTCATCATGACAATTTGCTTCTTTCTTGTTTGCTTGCTCCTTTTTTTTTAATTTCTCACAGCATTGTCATCACAACCAGGTCAATGACGGCCACGGCTCTCCTCTCCTCCCCTCCTCCTCCTCTTCCTCTCTGCCACCTCTTCTGTGGTGACACCACAACCTTCTCCTTCCTTCTTCACCTACTTCTTGCCTCTTCCTCTTCTCCCTCCTCCTCCTTCTCCTTTTTTTTGGAGGTGAGTTTGGCAGCCCAAGAATTTCTCCTCCTCGGAGCCTAGCTGCGCGCGCAAGCACGGGACACGTCCGACCCACCGGCGACCCAAGGGGAGACTGAGCAGATGCCACACTGGGTTTTGTTCTTAGAGTGGAGTTGGTTGCAGACAGTTGCAGTTATGGGTGTTTTGGGAAAAGTTTTCTGTGAATCCAAGCGTTGAGGAGAGTGCCCTCTTCCGCTGAAAAAAAAATGCTGCTCGTGCTGGAACCACCACACCGACGTCAAGCCAACTCGCACTTCCCAGGAAGACAAACACAACGCAGCAACAGACGACGACAACGACAAGACTGTTTCCGCTTAATTGGTACTGCTTCTGTCGTCATCGATTTTTGCCAAACACCTTTAGGGTGGCAGACACACACATGGGCAGGCACGTCGAAGGAGGGTAAGAAAAGGGGTTGCCACAAAAACTTGTGCAAAATTTAAAGTTGGGGGAGGGGCAATTTTCATGCAATATTTTTTATTACAAAGTCTCAAGAAAAGTCCCCAAGAGGAGTGGGTTAACACTATTATTTAGGACTTTTTAGACACTTAATTTTGAGACTTAATTTTTGCTCCAGTGGAGTAAGTTGACCACTCTTTTTGACCCCCACCCAGGCACCATGCCCACGTGTGTGTGGGGGGGGGGGGAGGGGGATGTCCACTTCTTCCAGAGTAATCCACCCTTGATATTGTTCTCGGGTTTTCCCCCTCCCCCTTTTCTCATTCAAGTTCCGTCTTGGGTTCTTGGCTGTACCATGGTAAGTGTTTGGGGTTTTTTTCTCTTTGTTCTTACTGTGGACATCGCGGTAAAACAATGGCTTTGTTACTTTGCTGCATTTCAGTATGAAACTGCCACATAAGCTGTAAACTGTCCTATCAAATAAAGTTTTTTACAGCACTTAAGACTCCTACAATTACATGTATTTACTTTTATGTATTTTGCATACTTGCCCTACTACTTATCTCACTTACTAAGCTTCTTGTATTAATATCACACACCTTTTCTATTCGGGCGTATCGAAGATTAATCAACTCATAAGAAAAATGTATTTTGACTTCTGTTCCACCTAAAGAAACGTTGCTGAGATCTAGGGAGGAGTTGCCGGTCTCCTATAACCAAAATATTTTTTTTGTATACCACATCCTACTCTCTCCCAATTACTGTGCATGGCAACGACACAGAAAGATATTCGCACTGAAGAGGAAGAAGGAAAAAGTAAAAAAAAAATTTTGCTCTGGCAACGCATTTTACCTGTGTGCTTAGAGGGACAGAGTGCATGCTAGTATGTGTAGTACAGCAGAACTCCGAGATGCTCGTACAAGCGAACTGGTCAGCTGAATGGAGAACTTTGCTTTTTTTTCACAGTACCCGACACAGCAGACAAACATAATTAGTTTTTTGTGCTTTGACTGCAGTGGAGTGTACTGTATTACTGTAGCTGAGGTCCGCTGTATTGTATCTAAAGGAGGAGGAAGAAGGCCGGTGAAGAGGAGGAGGAGGAGAAGGAAGGAGGAGGAGGTGTTGCTACCTGTGCTGACAGAGGGAAATTGTAGTACAAAGGGAAAAATGTATACAGAGAGAGAGAGAGAGAGAGACAGGGGGAGGAGGAAGGGGAGACAGAGAGTTTGAAGCAGCCAACTTTGTGCTTGAGAAAAAGATGGCAGCATGAGGAGGAGGTCCCTCAGCAGGAGAAGGAGCGAGGAGGAGGTCGACCTGGCGCTCAGGCTGTCGCCGGAGCCGTCATCGTCGTCGTCGTCGTCGTCGTCGTCGTCAGAGAGTTCCTCGTCCTCATCCATGAACAAGGTGCTGGGAGAGTTGTCGGCTTCTCTTTTTTTGATCTGTTTGTGTGAATGTGTGTACGTATTAACGAGGAGCACCTGTGCATGTGTACGTATGCACACATACTAGTAAGGACGACGAATGTGTTTTCCTGTATTGCATTTAAAAAAAAAAAAAACATCACCACATTTTATTATCACAGTCGAACTACCAATTCGGAAACGTCGGGTGATTTCAAGTCGTGAGTGTTTTTACCGTGAATTGTTTATGTACGTAGTAAAAAAAGAGGGTCCCGCGATTAACTGAGTTCGACTGTACTATTACTGCGTGTGATGACGGTGGCGGCAATAAGGGGGGCTCTCACTTCTTTAAAAAGAAACACAAAAAAATCTTTTCCTTCTCTTAGGTGTCAGGTTCTGAGAATGGCCTCAACATGAAGGGGTTGTGCGGGAAGGAGAAGAAGGAGGAAGAGGAACAGCAATCGGGAGGAGGAGGAGGAGGAAGAACAGAAAAGGGCAAGCAATCTCTTTTTTTCCAGGTTTTATATTTTTTGAGAAGTTCTACAATATTGCTAGATTTGAAACAATTCCTGCGTTAACTACTAAAGCCAGAGGATGCTTAAAAAAAAATAAACCATAAAATATAAAGCAACCAAGCTTTGTCCTTTAATTTTACCTTATTTGCATAAGGATTATAGTCAATCGCGTAAATATTACTGTACATACCGGTACACAGATTTCTTTCACTGCAATGAATTCTTAAAAATTGAATTACCAAAGTCCTAGGCAGCTAATAAAAGCACAAAAAATATCGTTGCAAATATCGTTTATATTTTAAAGAATAATTTTTGACGACAGTCGATTTCCCACATAGCAAAAAAAAACCCGCATTTTCCCCTTTCTCCCCCTACTACAGTTGACCGCCTGCACGGCCTGCGCCAGAAGAAGCAGTCCGAGCTCCGCGCCGCGACGTCCGCGCTGTCGTCGCTCAGGGAGAGGCTGCTCGCGCTGAAGGAGAAGAGGGAGGAGATGAAGAGGGCGGAGGGGGCGGAGCACGGCGACCACGACATGAGGGAGAACGCCTTCAGGCAGGTGCGTGGTCAGGGAGGAGGAAGATAATAACATCATATTGGGGAATGGTATTCCCGAAAATCAGGAACCCAAAGTGTGGAAAAAAATATTTGGGAAATCGACAGTTTCGAAAGGTTGTTCTGAATCCCGCAGAATGATCTGAAGCTGGAGATCTCCGGGGTGGAGCGGCAGGCGAGGGAACTGCGATGGCAGCTGGACAGCCTGGAGGCCGACAAGTCGCGGAGGAGGAGGACGCCGGACCTGCTGGCAGATAAACACGGTGGCAAGGCGGGAGAATCCAGCGACGACGACGAGGAAGAAGAAGAAGAAGCCGATGGTCATCTGGAGGCCGACAGGCAGCGGAGGAGGAAGAGGAGGAGGAGGAGGACAGGAGGTTCCGACGGAGACGACGACAATGATGGAAGCCTAGAGAAGGGGAAGAAGGTGAGGAGGAGGACCAGGTCGTCGTCGTCGTCAGAGCCTCCTGGATTCGACGAC